>BNJS01001240.1_pt1 | contig 103937 bp, 195 predicted proteins | sample 8540461 | NCBI WGS metagenome assembly BNJS01 (sample SAMD00202454, study PRJDB9452) | human saliva metagenome | isolation source: human saliva | place: Japan
AATTGGCTAGGGCGATTCGTAGCCGACTTGGTAAGCGGCTTCGGTAATGCCTCTCCCTTCTTGTGAGATCAGTCGTCTGGCTTCCATTAGACGTAAGGATTTTTTTGATATTGCAGCGGTGAAAGGCTGGTTATCTTCTTAAAATGGCTGTGAAAACCAGATAATGACATGCCACTCAGATTTGCCAAGGTTTCCACGGTAATGGTTTCACTGAAAATGCTGTTGTAGATAGTGGGTGGATTGGGCAATTTTTTTGCGTATGAGATCCAATGCTTACCATCGCTTTAAGTTTATATCCTTGCTCACCAGTAAGCAACCGATAGTAGATTTCTTGTTGGATAAGTGGTGCAAGAAATTCAATATCTTTTTGGATTTTTCGTGCAATAGAAATAGACGTTCAACAGCATTTTTGAGAGATTCATCCAGATGCCATTGTGCAAAACCTTCGTCGCCCTGTTGAACATCATCTGCAAGGTTTGGATTTGCTAATAAAATCTTGCTAACGCTTTCAATATCAATTTTCATCGACATCACTAAAAACGGCTTTTTCGGCTCTGCATATTTAATCTCACCACGCATCGGTACATTGACTGGGCAGAACATAAAGTGTTGATTGTCAAATCGATAGCATTGTTCACCTAGTTGTATTTCACGTTCGCCACTTAACACGATGCAAATGCTTGGTTCTTGAATAATACCTTCATAGCAAAACGGCTGATCGGCATGGCGAATCACCAAGCCTTTAATTGGAGATGAATAGGTTTCGTTATGTGGAATAACTTTTAATAAGCGTTCTATCGTTTCAGTTGAAAACATAATTTTGTAGAAATAGGCAAGTAATTTGGATAAATCATATAACACTTCATATTGCCGTTCAATATAATGAACTCACTTTCAACGGCGGTACGCCAAAACATTTAACCAATATTAAACTGAGGAAAACATTATGAAAATTTTCTACAAAACTTCAGCAACAGCAACCGGCGGACGTGATGGTCGTACCCAAGTGGACGACGGTTCAATCGGCTTTGATTTGGTTTCATTTCAAAATGACGGCACCGGAGCTGATGAAAAAAACACCAACGCGCCGAGTATGGCAAGCACCGCCGCACCGACGAAAAAAACGGCCGCATGGGGTGGGTGAAAAAAACTTATTCATGGTTTGGCTTAATTCTGCATGAAGATGCTTTCAGATATGGATTTATTGGGCGGACAGGGTTGTATCTTGTATTGAAGAAGCAAGCCGAAGGTTTGTCAGATACTCAAATGCCCGTATCATTCATATTATTGATATTATTGTTTGAATTGTATTATTTTTCAATAATAATAAATAACCCTAAACCAATATAAATAACAGCCATTATCCAACGACTAAACTTCTCTACAATTTCACCAACACCTGAAATATTAGCCAATCTTTGTGCTGTATATACTAAAACAAAAAAATCAATATTAAAAAAATACAAGAAGAGTAACTAATAAGTCGACAAGATCTAAAAGTCACAAAGTAAGGAACAAAAAGTCCAATATTATCTGCACCACAACTAGCAACTGTAACCAAAGCAACAATACCGACTAATTTTTGACAACCCTTTTTTTCATCCAATTCTTTTTTTAGCTCTTTTTTTCGCCCTCACAATCGTCGTAAATAGCAACTTTAATACCTAAGTAAATCGGTATTAAACCTAATAAACCCAACACCCATTTTTTTCCGGAACATAATTCAAAACAAAAGCTAGAAATAAACTAACTAATATTAAAAATTACAGAACCTAAATATTGTCCGATATAAATATCTCGATATTCTTTTCTAGTATTTGCTCTAGCAAAAAAATATTAATAGTATTACCAACAAATCTACTGCTGTAGCAATATATAAAACAGCAGCAGTAATCACAGTCGAAAACATAAAGCACCTCATAATGAATCCCCTGCCCCTTGGCACCACAGCTTTTTCAAAAAAACCGAATCGCGTTCGGATAACAGATTCGTATCTTTCGCTAAAGAGGCAAGCCTGCGGCTTGCTTACTCTCTCTAGCCCCTCTCCCACGGGAGAGGGAATTGAGCTGTCGAGCCTGAACATTTTCAGGTTTACCTGACATCTGATTCCCAATTCTACGGTTCTCTGATTTTTGAGAAACCTGATCCCCTTTCCCCGTGGGAGAGGGGTAGGAGAGGGCAACGAACCGCAAGGTTTGTCAGAAATTTAAATTCCTATCACTCATAATAATGAATCCCTGAAACTCTCTTGCCACCACGGCTTCTTCAAAAAGCCGAATCGCGTTCGGACAGCGGCGTAGGCAGGGTAATCACGTTTTGCACGTTCATGCCCTTAGTGGAAAGCAGCATTATTTCATGGCTCAGGCATGCGGCTTCGAAGCGGTCGTGCGTTACCAGCATACACGCCATGCCCCTGCCGCTCGATTTTTTTCCACCAGCATGGCGACCAAAATATCACGCAAATCGCGGTCCAAACCGACGAACGGCTCGTCCAGCAAGGCAAGGTCGCAGCCGCACAGCAGCAGGCGCAAAAAATGCTACCCGTTTCGCCATGCCGCCGGACAATTCGGTCGGATATTTGTTCAAATCGCCCGCAGTCAGCCCGACTTTCGCCGCCAGCGCGATGATTTCGCCTTCATCGGGTTTGTCCATAAAAATAGCGATATTCTGCATCGTGGTCAAGTTTTCCGGCAGGCGGTTTTCCTGAAACAGAAAACCCGTTTTGCGGAAAGTATTGCGTATCGTGCCCGATTTCGGCGTTTCCAAGCCCGCAATCAAACGCAAAACCGTCGTCTTGCCACAGCCGCTCGGCCCGAATGTTGATTATCAAATCGGTAGCATTGTTCGCCCTAGCTGCACTTCACGTTCTCCGCTTAACACGATGCAAATGCTCGGCTCTTGAATAATACCTTTGTAACAAAAATGGTTGATCTGAATGGCGAAGAAATAAGCCTTTAATCGGTGATGAATAGAATTCGTTATGTGGAATAACTTTTTAATAAGCGTTCTATCGTTTCATTTGAGAACATAATTTTTATAGGAATAGGCAAGTAATTTGGATAAATCATATAACACTTCATATTGCCGTTCAATATAATAAACTCACTTTCAACGGCGGTACGCCAAAACATATTAACTAACATTAAATGAGGAAAACATTATGAAAATTTTCTACAAAACATCAGCAACAGCAACCGGCGGACGTGATGGTCGTACCCAAGTAGACGACGGTTCAATTGGCTTTGATTTGGTTTCATTCCAAAACGAAAGCGGTAAGCACGGTACAAAAACCCTCGAGCAGCTTTTTCGCTATGGGTTACACGCCTGCTTTGATAGCACGATGAACCATGTAGCACCGACACTCGGCTTGAAACCGACGAAATCTTCCACTACTGTCGGTGTAGGTATCGGTCAAAAAAAGCCGATGGTGCATTTGGCTTAGATTTAGATATCACGATTACCGTAGCAGGTTTGACTGAAGATGAGGCGCGCAAATTGATTACTCGTGCTCATGAAGTTTGCCCTTACTCTAACGCTACTCGTGGCAATGTCGATGTACGCTTACATGTGAATGTTATTCAATCGTTTGATTTGTAATAAAAAAATTAGCATAATAATTAATTTCGAAATAAAAAGCCATCTGAAACTTTCAGACGGCTTTTTTTATAACAAAAGTGCGGTCAAATTTTTTTAGGTGTTTTGCAAATCTCCATCAAAAACTTGACCGCTTGTTTTTTAAAACTTCACTGTTTCACCATCTTCTGGAATTGCTACATTTTTCAAGCTTGTTTGCTTAGACAAATTGGCGTAAATCCTTACGGTAAACGGACATATGGTTTTACCGCATCCATGTGCACTGTGATAAGTTTTGTATTCGGTAGCATATTACGAGCATGAGCAACATCTTGTAACCCCATAATAATGCCGTCATTCGGAAAAGCTAAGGTACGCGCATCACCAGTGTTCATAATCATTACATCAGGTTTATAACGATTAATGGCTTTGTTTACTTCAGCAGTCAAATTGTGTCACCAACCAAGTAAACAGTTGGATGGTCTTTCGCTTGGAATGTTACGCCCATCGCCTCATCTAAAAATCTCAGCTAATTGTGGTACAGCGTACATTTCCGTTGTGCCGTGAGAACCGCCGGTTTTTATTTAAAATAATACCTTCAAACTCCACCGATTTTTTTCCAACGATAAACTGGTTATATTAGTAAAACCTTGCGCTTTGAGTAGGTTGCCATCCCGTTCATGTTGCACAAAAATTTTGATGAATTTAGGTAAAATTTTTTGTGCAACCTCATCCCAATGATCTTCATGTGTATGAGTCAAAATAATGGCATCAACATCTTTGAAAGTATCTTCTGCTTTCATAGGCAATTCCACAAGTGGATTACGCAAATGGCTATTTAATGTCCCTTCAAAACCTGCATAACGTCCTTTTTCTGCAAGCATAGGATCAATTAAAAAAGTTTTCCCTGCGTAGTTCAGACGACCAGTAGCATTGCGGATATGTTGGTAGCTATCAGTGTTTTTAGAGGCAAGATCTACAGCGAAAGTATTTGCGCTAATAGCCAATGCTGTAGTGCTAATTAAGGTTTTTAAGTTCATTGTTTTTCCTTTTCTATACGTTATTGAATGAATAAACATATTATAGTGAGAACAAAATTGCGCAAAAATAGACAAAAAATCAATAAACGTAATAATCAGGTCATTTTTGTGCTATGCTCATATCAAAGTAGGAGAAATAAAATGAATAAACCCACAGTTGCTTTGATTGTGTATGAACAAATGATGCCCATTCATTTTGCGATGGCATATTCCGTTTTTCTATGTCGGATTTAAACGGCAAGCCGTTATTTGACTGTAAAAATCGTTAGCGATTCGGACAACCCTGACAAACTCGCTATTTCACATACATTTAGATGGTGGTTTAGAATGGTTAGAGAATGCCGATATTGTTGTGATGACTGGATGGCATGATACTCAAGTGATGCCGAGTGAGGCTTTATTAACGGCGTTACGGCAAGCATATCAACGTGGTGCGACAGTGGTGGGTTTATGTTATGGTGCCTATGTGTTAGCGTGCAGTGGTTTACTTAACGGCAAAAAAAGCAACCACACATTGGCTAGGGAGATAGTGATTTTACTAGTCGCTTTCCGCAGGTGAAATGGGATTTAAATCCCTATTTATTTAGAACAAGATCGACTGATTACCTCTGCAGGAACGGCAGCTTCCATGGATTGTTGCCTTTCTATTGTCCGTAAATTATATGGTGTGAAAATTGCCAATCATATTGCCCGAATACTGGTTATCCCCCCTCATCGTGAAGGAGGACAAGCACAATTTATCGAACGCCCTATTTCTCGTTCCACACCTAATCATAATATCAATGTGTTGCTTGCTTATTTAAATGAAAAATCTGACCGCACTTCATTCGACTGATAGTCTTGCCAAACGTTTGTCAATGAGCCGTAGCACTTTCACCCGACATTTTCGCAAAGCAACCGGAATGTCATTAAATCAATGGTTAATTGAAGCAAGGCTACAGCGAGCAAGAGAGCTTTTGGAAAGCACAGATTTATCTATTACTGACATTGCAGAACAAAGTGGATTTCATAGCGATACCGCCTTGCGTCAGCACTTCTTGAAGAAACATAAGATTTCACCGAATCGCTGGCGTAAGCAGTTTTCAAATTGAGGATATTTAGATCTTTTTATTTTTAAAGTGCGGTCAGATTTTTTTAGATGTTTTTACAAATTCAATTCACAATTAGACCGCTTACCCTATCAAGATCTACCAGTACTTAAACCTGCTTTGCCGTTTTTCCCACAAGGTTTTCAGCAATACTTTCCACGCCGACAATTTAGGATTGGGCTGCTTGCCTTGCCCTAATCAAGTCCATTTGCGTCATATACCAATTCATTTTCCAACATTGCGCCCGCTTTTTTTATCAACAAACGCCACGCCTGTTTGGATGCGGTCGGTCTGCACGGTTTGGTAAGTGCCGTTTTGCATTTGGTTTGCAAAAATCGGGCACCAAAGCAAACGGGCGAGAGACGCCGACCAAATCCAAATGGCCGCTGGATAAGGCATCTTCCATGTAGCTTTGTGAGCGGAAGCCGCCGGTAATAATCAAAGGAGATTTTCAAAAGATGGTTTTAGTGTACAAATCACAGCGTTTCATCAATCATTACCTCAGTCTGCAAACCGTTTTTAGACGACCTTTTTCGTAATAAAGAGCGGTCAAATTTTTTAAGTGTTTTGCAAATCATCTTAAAAAAACTTGACCACTTGCATCATTATAAAGACCCCAGCCGTCTGAAACATTGATGAATCGGTTACTGATGTCCGCTTTCTGCTACTTTTTGTCCATTTTGCCAATGTCTGCTTCATCTGTGCCTGAGGGATGAAGCGGGCCATCCGTTCTACTTCCTTGCCTTGATAAAACAGCAGCCATGCAGGTGCGGTCAGCACGTAGAAACGTCCGGCCATTTCGGGTATTTCAGCAATATCGGCTTTTACGGCATACACATTTCCTTCCTCCGCCAAAGCTGACTCAAGCTGGGCGGCCACGACCGTATAAACACCGCAGATTGGGGCTTTGATGTACAGTGATACTAAAGGATGTGTGGCGATGGCCTGTTCGATGTCTTTCAGAGTGTGCAGTTGTTGCATGTCATGTACTCCTTTGAGCGATTAAGCACGTTTCTAGTTGTCCAGAAAAGGGGCTTTCAACGAAATGAAAACAAGAAAGCAGTTTGAGCCGTTTAGATTTTCTCTACTACTCTCGCTACACTTGCGCACCCATTTTCCACGCGGAGATGCGTTTCAAATTATCCACCGTGTCGTGATTGACGATGGCGGCGAACGTGCCGTCCAGTTTGGCAATTTCTGCTTTGTCTTCATCGCTAAGTGCAAAGTCAAAAGACGTTCAAGTTTTTCCGCCATACGTTCGGGGTTGGTGGATTTTGCCAACACGATGATGTCGCGTTCCACCAGCCAGCGGGTAATCCTTGCACCACGGATTTGCCATATTTCGTACCAATTAGCGACTGACAAAATGGTGGGCAAAAAGCCTACCGCTTCAAGTTGATGTTTTATCATTAACCAAACACTTTTTTTCCAAGTGTGCTTGGTAGTCTGCTATGTATTTTTTTCCACTTGCGGATTTTTAATTACATCGTTACACATAAATGTCGGTAAACGGCTCATACCGAGGAATTCGTTGAGTTTATGAAAGTGCATGTACAAGTCATCCACTCCTTTTTCCTTCAAAAATCGCCTTCACGGGTGAATGCTTCAATCGGAGCATTCAAGTAACCGAAAAGCATGTGTTTTTTTGCCATGCAGCAAACCACCTGTGCCAAATCCTTCGGTCGGGCTGACACGATGGCGGCCGTCATGTTGATAAAGTTTTTCCGTGTCCGGCGATAAATACTTCATCTATGTATTTTTTTCACTGTCCAAGGTTCATGCATCCACCAACTGGGCATTTGCCAAATCACAGCATCCATCCACAAGAATTTTTTTCGATTTCTGCCTCAACATCATAGCCAGCATCAATCACAGTTTCTTTTACATTGTGTCCAAGTGCGGTCAAAAACTTCTTTTGCTTTTTTTGTGAAGCGTGTGGTTTAACTCACCATGCGAATGGCCGAAATTCTTTACCACCGTTTAATAATAAAATGTTCATTTTTACTCCTAGAATAAATAATTTATAAAAAAAGGATGTGATGTTTGCGGTTATTGTCTTCTGTTTACTCTCATAAAAGTGCAGTCATTTTATGATTTATTTTTATTGAGATAAATAGGGTTTTAACTTTATGATGTAATGAATTAAATTCACTAATAAAAAGAGAGTTTAAAAAGAAAATGCAGAACTTTAACGAGCTGAATTATTTTTGACACTGGCGCAAACGCAGAGTTTTGTGAAAGCAGGGGCAGCTTTTGGGGATTTCTTCTTCGGCGTTGAGCCACAGCATGAAAAAAATTTAGAAAAGCGGCTGAACCTGCGCCTGCTCAACCGCACTACGCGCAAGTGTCGCTGACCGAAGCGGGGCAGCAGCTTTTCGACCAACTTTTCCCACTTTATCAAGCCATAAACCAAGAAGTCGATGCGTTAAATGACTTTTTGAATACACCATCGGGGCTGATTCGTATCAATGCTCCGACGCTGGCAGCGGAAGCGGTGTTATACCCGAAATTAAAGCTGATTTTTGAACCAATACCCGAAAATCCGCTTGGAAATCGTGGTGGACGACCGTTGGGCGGACATTGTGAAAAGAAGGATTTGATATGGGCGTTCGGTTGGGTAACAAGGTAGCGAAAGAGATGATTGCGGTGCCAATTTCCGCACCGCTCAAAATGGTATTGGTTGCCTCGCCCGATTATTTGGCGCAACATGGTTCACCGAAAAATATTGATGATCTGCAACAGCACCGCCTTATCGGCATAAAACTCTCCGCTGAACACGGCACGGAGATGCAGTGGGAATTCAAATACAAAAAGCGCTAATTACATTTCACGCCTAAATCGCAGTTTTTCCATCAACAACCATCTACGCCTGCAAGCCGTTTCAGACGGCCTCGGCATCGCGTGGGTGGCACATATGAGCGTGGCGGATGCACTCCATTCTGGGCACCTGGTCGAGCTGTTGCCTGAGTATGCTATGACTTACGAACCGCTTTTACCTCTATTACCCCAGCCGCCGCGGACATTCCAATGTGTTTAAGTTGATTGTGGATGCGTTAAAAGTAAAAGCCGTCTGAAATTTCAGACGGCATTTTAGAAAAAAGTGCGGCCAGTTTTTTCAGGTGTTTTTGCAAATTACCTTCAAAATCTGACCGCTTGTCTTCATCTAACTTAATTCAGGTAAAACGGTTTTAATAGCTTGTAATAGGCTACTATTAGGCACTTGCATCTGTCGCATTAACCAGTCTTCAAAATTAGATTTACTAGTACCCGCTAATATAGAAGCCGTTTTTGCCAGTAAACCTTTATTTTCATAAATACATAGCAATCCATCTATATCTTCATTATTAATACATGCTTGAATTTCATTTCTCATTTCAGAAATCCATTCATTTTATTTTTAGAATTGGTTAAAAAGATACTTCAGAAATTAATTTATCTTTCATTTCATTGCTATTCTGTGTGTTTGATAAATCGATATTTTTTTCAGGTAAGTATCAATTCTTCTGTGGATTCTCTTAACAACAAACTTCTCAAGCCCATCATCAGATAACTGTTTTTTTATATAGTCAAAGCAATCTACCTTTAAATTGTTCTTTTTTTAATATTTAATTCTTCACCATTAAAACCTTCTATTTTTTTAATACTTCATTTGCTGCAGAGGGAAGGCTAAATATATTTTCAATTTCAGAATATCGAAAGTACTTTGATACCTTGTTCTTCCAACTCTTGTATTTGAGAGCTACCACGTGTATCTCGATCTACAATCCCAGCGCACTTTTATATTTAATATAGGCATATCTTCATTTAACTTTCGTAATGATGAAACAGCCTGAATGACATCTTTGCAAGCTCCTTTTAGGGATAACTGTCCATTCAGGATAACAAAAGACGATAGGTTTCCATATCCAAACTTGTTTTTCTCCCTCTACAAATAGAATGGGTTTTCTGCTACCTAAAAATCAAAGTAATCGTTTGCTCATCAAGTTCGCTATCTGGAATTTCTGAAATATCCCAAGCAGGATCAGAATAATAATTACGAATCACATATTTTTCGCAACTCTCGTTGCTGCGAATTCAATATCATGCGTAATCATCAAAAAGAGCAATCAGGACGTAATTTTTTTCAATTTCATCCCATAAATTAGAAAATGATTGATTTGTGAATATGTAATTCTGGTTCATCAAAAAAATTAAGATAGAATCTTCATTTGCGGAAAGTACTTGCCCTAAAATATAAAAACCGCTCGCTCCCCATCGCTCATCTCTGAAGCAGAATAATCAGCACTTTCAATACTGGTAGAAGACACTCTTATATCATCTGCCGTTATATGTAATTTTTAAGCGGTAATAATCGTTCCCATACTTCTTGTAAAATGTCTAATTTAGTTTTGCTATTGGTAATTTCTTCATCACGATTGCGTTTTTGGTGATTTTCAACAGCAAGATTATTTTGTTGAGCAAATAAATATTGCAGAAGACTGTTAAAATCATTAAGTAAACTAGTAGGAGCTTTATTTCCCCATCTTTCACTTTTTCTAGTAGAAATGGAGACTGTATCCCATGCGGCACCATAGATTAATGCTTTCTTAGCTTTTTGATTCGGGGATTTTATTTACATCAGGATTTAAGTTTAACGCTCTATGCGCTGCAATTCGATGCGCTTTTTCGCCTAACTGTTCTTCTAAATATACAGCAAGCCGAGTTTTGCCTGAACCGTTTGCACCAATAATAATTGTTGTTTTTCCAGCTTTTTAGAGTTAATTTTTCATCTTGCTCCCTGAATTTAAGCTGTCTTTTTGGAATTTCTACATTACACATTATTTTTCCTTTTTTTAAATAAGATGGAATCTATGATTAGATTTGTTTAAATAGAACAAGCATACAACGGCACATTCACCAACCAATCCTGTTCCCGATAATCCGCCATGGAAAAAAACGAATAGCCTGCTCAGGCTGAAATTGTTCTACATACACTTTCAAACTTTTTCGCTTTTAGATTTTCTTCAGCTTTGACTTCAATCGGAATCACAGCTTGCTTACGTTGCATAACAAAAATCGACCTCTGCCGTGCCTTTTTTTCAGTTGCCCAATAAAAAAACAGGGTTTTTCTTGCGTGGCAATCAATTGTTGCAAGACATATTGCTCGGTTAAAGCTCCTTTAAATTCAGTGAAAAATACGGCTGCCTTCTAGAAGTACGCAGGCATCCAAATTGCTTTGTGCAGTAAGCAATCCCACATCTAAGCCCATACAATTTAAAGGCGTTATCTTGATAAGCGGAAAGCGGCAAATGTGGTTTCTTCACTCGTGGCACGCTATGCACTAAGCCGCTGTCTTTTTAGCCATTGCAAAGCAATTTCATAGTCTTTGCTTCTCGCTCCCTTTTTTTGTAGCTGAGCATAGATAAATTTTTTTATTTTTCTTTGGCAAGTTGCTCAGGAATGGAAGCCCAAATTGACCGCACTTTTTTTGCACAGTTTGACCATCGTGAATATGTTTGGAAAAAAATCTTGTTCATACGCCATCAATAAATTACGCTGTATTTGACGCACTTCATCGACATTTTGTGTTTCGATAAATACTTTTTACCGCTTCGGGCATACCGCCGACAAAAATAATATAGACGGAGCAAATCAATATAGGTGGTTTTTATGGCTGAAAATTAGCGACCAGTCTTTCAGCTCAAGTAATTTCACTAAGTCTTGTTTGCCAAGTGCGGTTAAAAATTCGTGAAAAATCCATAGGATAAAGTGGTAGAAAGTCCACTTTGCCAACAGGAAAAAGAGCTTGATGATGTAGTGACACCCCAAGCAATGAGCCTGCGGCGACAATATAAAATTGAGGTGCATTTTTCGTAAAAAAATATTTGAGTGAAGATAATGCTTGCGGGACTTCTTGTACTTCATCAAAAAAATAATCAGGGTGTTTTTCTGCTTGAATATCGACACCACTTTCAATTTTTCAAACCGAGCATTAAGCGATCAATATCATAGTCGCCAGAAAATAGCGTTTTTCATCCGAGGGTTATTATCAAAGTTGATATACGCCACTTTTTCAAATGATTGCTCGCCAAAAGTGTTTCATCGCCCAGGTTTTTTTCCTACCTGTCTTGCCCCTTGAATAATCAACGGTTTTGCGGTTTGTTTTTGTGCTTCCACTTTTCCAAGGATTGTATGATCTTTACGCTGCATAATGCCTCTCAAAATAAGGGATGTAGAGTAATTATACATTTTTTTCTAATAATAAATGTCGGAAATACACATTTTTTTCAAATGAAAAAAATAGTGAATTGACACACTTTTTTTAAAAATGAAAGGTAGGATTTTTTTCAAGCCGTCTTTTTGTTCTAAAGTGCTGTCAATTTGCAAAAACACCTGAAAAATCTAACCGCACTTTTTTTATTTCTTATTTTTGTAATTCAAAGCTAGATTTTTCTAGCCTCCTTTCAAAAATCGCCCTTAATCGATCCAGTTGGTTTTGCGTTTTTTTCTTGTTTTTTTGCTCGGTGGTGAGTTTTGGTTTATCGCGTTCCCATAACACATCATCATTGGGTAATTCAGCTAAAAATCGGCTCGGTTCTGGGCGAACTAATTCACCATATTGACGGCGCTCACGACATAAAGAAAAAGGTGAGTTCTTTTTTTGTGCTCTTGTGATACCCACATAAGCTAAGCGGCGTTCTTCTTCCACGTTGTCTTCATCAATGCTAGTTTGGTGGGGTAAAATGCCCTCTTCCATACCGATCAAATAAACATAAGGAAATTCCAATCCTTTAGATGCGTGCAATGTCATCAGTTGAACTTGATCGCTCTCGTCATCGTCTTCGCCTCGCTCCAACATATCACGTAATGTTAGGCGGGTTACCACTTGATTAAGGTTCATCGGGTCATTGGTTTCATCGCCTTTTAACATATCCGCAATCCCAGTCAAATAACGTGGCGACATTCTTACTTTGCATTTCTGCGGCTTTAGGGCTTGTTGCGTATTCGTACAAATATTCTTCATAATGAATTGCGGATAACATAGAACGTACCGCATATTCTGGTTCAGAACGTTGAATTTCATCATTAAGTTCTACAATCCAACGGCCAAATTTTTGCAATGAATCATAGGCTTTTGGCGTGATGCGTTGAATAAGTTCAAACTCAAAAATAGCATCAAACAAACTAATGTGTTTTTCTTGAGCCAACTCACCAAGTTTTTTTGTAACGTTGCGGTGCCAATTTCACGTTTCGGTGTATTCACAATACGCAGAAATGCTGCGTCATCATCTTGATTCACCACCAAGCGCAAGTACGCCATCATATCTTTGATTTCTGCACGGGAGAAAAAAGAAGTACCGCCCGAAATTTTGTAAGGAATACGGTTTTGCATCAGTACTTTTCTCGAGTAATCGAGATTGATGATTGCCTCGATACAAAAATCGCATAATCTTTATATTTAGTTTTACGGCTAAAAACGATGAGCGATCAACTCGGCGACAACCCGCTCGGCTTCGTGTTCTTCATTTTTTTGCTTCGATAACAAGCAATTTCTCCCCTTCTCCAATAGTTGAAAAAAAGTTTCTTATCAAACACGTGCTCATTGTTATCAATCAAAATATTGGCGCAATGCAAAATACGCTGGGTTGAACGATAATTTTTGCTCTAGCTTAATCACGTTCAAACGAGGGAAATCATCGCGTAAACGCACCATATTTTTCTGGTCGTGCACCACGCCACGAATAAATAGATTGGTCATCATCGCCCACCACAGTGAAACAAGCACGATCACCCACTAAAAGTTTAATCAGTTCATATTGACTGGTATTGGTGTCTTGATATTCATCCACCAACAAATAACGAATTTTTGCCTGCCATTTTGACCGCACTTCTTCATTTTTGCTTGAACAACAACGTCGGCAGCATAATCAAATCATCAAAAATCAAGGGCGTTGTAAGCTCGAATTTGTGTGGCATAACGCTCATAACATTTTGCAAAAGTTTGATATTTTGCATCACGCGCCAACGCAAACGCCTGTTTTGGCGAAATCAAATCGTTCTTCCAATTAGAAATCACGGAAATTAGCTCACGCAATAAATCCTTATCTTCTTTTAACACATCAGCGGTTAGCTCTTTTAACAACGCAAATTGATCATGTTCATCAAACAAAGTCATATTCGATTTAAAGCCCAACGCTTTATATTCACGCTTAATAATGTCAAAACCGAGCGTATGAAAAGTGGAAACGAGCAAGCCTTTTGGATTGTTCTTTTGCCAATAGAATGTGCCACACGCTCTTTCATCTCGCGTGCGGCTTTGTTGGTGAAAGTAACAGCGGCAATTTGTTTCGGAGAATAACCGCACTTTTCAATTAAATGGGCGATTTTTATTAATAATGACGCGAGTTTTTCCTGAGCCAGCGCCAGCAAGTACAAGGCAAGGGCCTGTCACATATTCAACGGCTTGTTGTTGTTGAGGATTGAGTTTCATAAGAATTATTGGGCCCACGCATAGGGGCAGTAATACGGTGTCTAATAAAAATGAGAGGGGCAAATCTAAGATCGGCAATCCCCATTGTTGAGCCATTTCAAGATCATAAGCAGCCCCTGCATAGGCGGTATATTTTTTTCTGTTGGATCGATAAGTTTGACCACGGAACCACAACCAGACAAAACGATAAATACGGTAAAAAATAAAAGATTTTTTTATCATCGTGCTTTTTAACGCATTAAACACTGGCACAGGAACTAGCTCAGCAACATCTCCGCCATGCAAAATAAATTTCACGCACAATGGTAGAAGAAACAAACGCCCATTTTTTTCTGCTGGTGGGAAAAAAACAGACTATCTACGCCTTTTGTGAGTAAACGATTCAGTGCCGCTAATTGAAGTTCATATTCAAAATCTGTTGTCGTGCGTACGCCACGAATAATGGCGGAAATATTGTGCTGCTTTAATCACATTGGCCAACAAATCAGAAAAAGCCAAAACACCTCCACATTGGATAAATGCGCAACAGATTGACGCACAAGTTCTACGCGTTCATCCAAAGAAAATAGTGGCTTTTTGCTTGGACTATTCGCCACCGCCACTAAAACACGAGGAAAAAAATCACCGCACTTCTTTCAATAATGTCTAAATGACCGTTAGTAATCGGATCAAAAAGTACCGGGATAAATCACGCTCGTCATACATTGCGCTCCAAATAAGGTTTTAATAAATCTAACAAACGCTGTAATGCGCCTCGGTTTTCCATCAGCACTTCATAGCCAGCATTGCCTAAACGTTCGCTCGCTTCTTTTTGAATTTAATAAGGCCTCTACCGCACGTTCTAAGGCATCCGCTGTGGAATTAACTTCCAACACACCTTGCACCTCCACCAGCATTCGGAATATCTCGGGGAAATTAAAAGTATGCTTGCCAGTAATCACTGGCATTTTAAATGCAAGAGGTTCAAGCGGATTATGTCCACCATGTTTCACAAGGCTTCCACCCACAAAAAGCAATATCAGAAACGCCATACATCAACATAAGTTCGCCCATACTATCACCCAAAATCACTTGAGTATTCTCATTTGTTAACTCATTTGTCGAACGGTGAATAAATTGGAATTTTTTTCCTTTTTGAGTAAATCAGCCACGACATTAAAACGCTCTGGATGGCGAGGAACGAGTAATAACAATAAGTTTGGGTATTTTTTTCCAATAATTGGCGATGTGCTTGTAAGATAATTTGCTCTTCGCCTTCATGGGTACTCGCGGCAATCCAAATCGGACGATTTTTTTACCCAAAGTGCTCGTAAAGCATCAATCTTTTCACGTAACTCATCAGTGATGGAGAGATCATATTTAATATTGCCCGTCACCTTCAATTTATCTTTTGCGATAACCTAAATCCAAATAACGATTGCTACTAATTTTTGTCTTGAGGTGCAATTAAATCAATTTGTGAAAAACATATTTTTGCAAACGCGGTTTAATTTTTTTCCATAACGGCGCGCTGAACGTGCAGACAAGCGTGCATTTGCCACAACAAAAGGAATGTCACGGCGATAAAAATTGTTGGATTAAATTTGGCCAAAGTTCGGTTTCAATCACAATACAAAGTTTTTGGGTGAACAAAGTCAATAAAACGATTAATGGCGCAAGGTATGTCATAAGGCAAATAGCAATGGAAAACGCTATTGCCAAAACGCCGCTTTGACACGATCAGAACCCGTAGGGGTGACCGTAGTGAAAGTAATAGGTAAGTGCGGGTAATTTTGTTGGAGTTTTTGCACGAGTGGCGTGGCAGCAATGACCTCACCCACGGATGCCGCATGAATAACGATACCACCAGCCTTAGGCGGTGTCAGTGAAAGCATAAAAACCGTAACGCTCACCAAGCCTTTTTTTCGGTAATTCGGTGCCTTAAATCCGAGTAGCCACATAAAGAGCAGCACTAACGGTTGAATCAGATACATCAAGCTCGTATAAAAAAACGCCACATAAAATGAAATTCGGTTATACTTGAAAAAAATTTCGGCTAGTATAGCAAAAAAAGGATTGAAAATATGCCTACAATTAGCGTTGCAATGATTGTAAAAAAATGAAGCTCAAGACCTAGCGAATTGCTTAGATACCGTAAAAGATTGGGTGGATGAAATTATCATTCTAGATTCTGGCAGCACAGATAACACTAAAGAAATTGCGCTCAGTTATGGGGCGAAATTCTATGAAAATAGCCAGTGGCCTGGCTTTGGTAAACAACGCTAATTAGCCCAACAATATGTAACCAGTGATTATGTACTTTGGTTAGATGCTGACGAACGCGTTACGCCCAAAGCTACAACAGGCTATCTTAAGTGCGGTTAAAAATGATCGAGAAAATACCGTTTATGAAATTCCACGAGTGAGTGAAGTATTTGGGCGTGAAATTCGCCATTCAGGCTGGTATCCCGATTATGTGGTTCGTCTCTATCGCACAAACTATGCGCAATATAACGATTCATTGGTACATGAAAAAGTCGAATTTCCTGCTGGGACAAAAGTAGAAAAAAATTAACCGGTGATTTAGAGCATTTCACTTATAAAAGCATTCATCATTATCTAGTGAAATCCGCGGGTTATGCAAAAAGCGTGGGCAGATCAACGCCAAGCTAAAGGAAAAAGCCACACTTTGGCAAGGAATCTCACATGCGCTCGGTTGTTTTTGTGAAGATGTATTTGTTAAAAGCGGGTTTTTTAGATGGCAAACAAGGATTTTTATTAGCGGTATTATCGGCGCATTCAACCTTTGTAAAATACGCCGATTTATGGGAGCGCGATCAGCATAAACACTAGCGAGTTTTGCAAGGACAATTATTTAAATGATCGTCCACCAATCCCCATAGATTGCATAAACGCATAACACGTGGTTTCGCCAACAAAGACGAAACCACGTTTTTCAAAGGCTTTAGAAAGAGCTTCAGATATTTCTGTTTTAGCTGGTACAGATCGCAAATCAGGCACATCATTGACAATCGGTTTATGATTCACAAATGACCAAATAAAATCACTGAAATTTTCACCGCACTTTTCCATCTCTAAATAAGCTTTTAGCATTTTTTTGACAATGGCCTCTAACTTGGCTCGATGGCGAATTAATCCTGCATTTTTCATGCAAGCATCAATATCAAGTGCGGTCATTTTTTACGATTTTCTTCGGTTCAAATTGATGAAAGGCTACACGGTAAGATTCACGTTTTTTCAAAACCGTAATCCACGAAAGCCCCGCTTGCTGCCCTTCCAGACAAATTTTTTCAAATAGCTTTTTGGCTGTCAAATTCAGGCTTTTCCCCATTCCTTGTCATGATAATCAATATAAATAGGTTGTTCGCCAACCCAAGGGCATCGAGTCATCATAACATCTCCTTTTTAAGCTGCTCATAAACCGCCACAAAATCTGGCATTACGCCTCGCCATAAATGGAAAAGAATGTGCTGCTTGCGCGACCAACATTCCAAAGCCATCGCTAACATTGGTTAAACCCTAAACTTTTGCATAATGCAATAAATGGCGTGTCTGTGCCTTTTCGCATATTGCATATCATAAAAAGCCGAGCCTAATTTTTAAAATTTCAGCATCAACTGAAGCTGTTCCACCACTTAATCCAGCTGAAGTCGCATTAATCACCAAATCATAAGTTTGTAGCGGAATAGAATCTATTGAGGCGGCTTGAATATTACCGTAAGGCTGAAATCTTTCAGCTAATTCTTTAGCTTTCGGAAAAAGTGCGGTTAGCAAGGACAATATTTTTGTTGAGCTTGTAAAAGTGGCAATAATACGCCTTTTGTCGCCCCGCCCTGCTCCTAGAATTAATATGCGTTGATTTGGATGAAGCCAATTCAAACGTTGTAAATCCGTCACTAAGCCAATCCCATCCGTGTTATCCGCATAAAGTTTTTCCATCATCGAGTTTTTTAGCGTATTACAGGCTTCCGCCAATTTTTGCTCGTTGGCTATATTCGTCTGCCAGCTGATAAGCTCGTTCTTTAAAAGGCGAAGTAATATTGCAACCTTTCGCACCATCCTCAAAAAAATGCCAAAAGCTGTTGTTCAAAAACATCAAGATCACCTAATTTTGCAATGTATTCCATGGTTTGATGCGTTTGCGCTGCTAACTGACTTTGAATTAATGGCGATTTACTTTTGCGCAATCGGATTGCCCCACACGGCATAAAGATCCATAAATTATCCCTGTCTAAAAAGTTGATTTGTGCGCAAGTCTCGAATTTCGGATGGATTGTGTGCCCCGCCTACAAGTTCATCCAATACAGGAAAAATCTACACCGAATTGTGACCACACTTCATCGGCGGTGCGGCAAGGTAGCTCACCGGTCAGATTGGCGCTAGTCGAAGTTAATGCAAACCCCTGTGATTTCACATAAGGCTTTCACAGCAGGATGATCGCACAAACGTACCGCAATGCTATCAAATTTGCCTGTGAGAAAGTGCGGGAGTGGTCGATTTTAGCTGGCACAATCCAAGTTGTTGGACGTTCATATTTACCTTGCAGGCGAAAAAGCTGTTCATCGTTAATCTTCTCAAAAATCGACAAAAGGACGGAAAAATCCAAGCTAGGCGCTACTAAAATCAGCCCTTTTTTTCTATTGGGCGTTGCTTTAAATTAAGTAATCTTTTTACCGCACTTTCACTTTGCGGATTACAGCCCAAACCAAACACAGCTTCAGTGGGATACGCAACCACTTGATTTTTGTCGAAGCGCCTCGGCAATTTGTTCTCTATTCATTTCACTCTTTTACTTTTTATTGCTCAAAAATATGACGGCAAGTTTTATTTGCACACTGGAAAATTTGTTTTTCCCCATCTTCGCTCTTTAACAAAGAAAGTGGAAAATAGCACGTTGGGCAAGGCACGGTATAAGGCTTGGCAGGCAAAGAAAAATTTACATTTAGGGAAATTATCACAACCGTAAAAAAATTTTTTTCCTTGGCGACCTAGACGAGAAATCAAATGCCCCGTTTTACATTCAGGACAAGCAATTTTTTTCCTCAGATTCAGATTCTTCCCGCACCACAAAATCGCATTCAGGATAATGGCTACAACCAATAAACATCCCAAAACTGCCTTGTTTCAACTGCAATAAATTACCGCACTTCGGGCAAATTTCATCAAGTGTTTTTAATACTTTATGTTCCGCCCGTTGCAAAGGCCGCAAATAATCACATTCAGGATAAGCAGAGCAACCTAAAAACAGCCCCTTTTTGCCTTGTTTAATTTGCAAAGGCGCACCACATTGAGGGCAATATTCCTGTTGTTTGCTATGATGAAAAAGGCTTTGATTCATAATCTGTCCTTATGCTTGAAGCATTTCTTCCAATTCTTCCTGTGCGGTCATCCATTCCGTTTCGACATCATCCAATGCTTTCTTCACATCCACTTGTTGAGCTAAAAGTGCGGTCAATTTTTTTCTTTATTTTTCGGCATTATATAATTCGGCATCAGCCAGTTGATTTTCTATGTTCGCAAGCTCAGAAGAAAATTTATTCATTTTTCTTCTAATTGCGTGATTTTTTTACGCAATGGCGCAGTTTGTTGGCGTAACTCTGCTTCACGGCGTTTTTTTGTTCCTTACGATTTTTGAACCGAATTTTCATTATCACCAACTTTTTTCTGAGACTTTATTTTCAGATGTGCTATTTTGTTCACTCAACCATTTTTTTGATAGTCTTCTAAATCGCCTTTGAATTCTTCCACTTTTTTTATCGTGAACTAAATAAAATTCTTCCACGGTATTGCGTAATAAATGACGATCATGCGATACCACAACCAAAGATCCTTCATAATCCACCAATGCTTCGGTTAATGCTTGACGCATATCCAAATCCAAATGGTTGGTTGGTTCATCAAGTAGTAGCAAATTCGGTCGTTGCCAAAACAATCAAAGCCAACACCAAACGAGCTTTTTCACCACCAGAAAAAGGATTTCACCGCTTGATTTACTTTATCACCGTGGAACGCAAAACTGCCCAAATAATCTCGAACCTGTTGCTCCGTTTGCTCAGGGAGCGAGTTTTTGCATATGCCACAGGGCAGATTCGTCTGCGCGCAAAGTATCTAATTGATGCTGAGCAAAATAGCCAAGCTGCACACCTTTTGCCAACTGCACTGTGCCTGAAAGCGCCGTGAGCTCTCCCGCTAATAATTTAATTAAGGTCGATTTCCCCGCACCATTTTTTCCGAGCAAACCAATGCGCGAACCCGGCACCAAATTCAGTTTAATTTTACTTAAAATTTCTACCGCACTTTCACCGCTACCATAACCTGCGCTCGCCTGCTCAATCATCACTAACGGATTCGGCAAGGATTGTGGTGGACGAAATTCAAAGGTAAAAGGACTATCCACATAAGCCGGCGCAATCAGTTCCATGCGCTCTAAGGCTTTCATACGGCTTTGTGCTTGTTTGGCTTTGGTGGCTTTGGCTTTAAATCGATCAATATATTTTTGTAAATGGGAAATCTTTTTGCTGTTGCTGACGATACATGGCTGTTTGTTGTGCCAGTTTAGTCGCTCGTTGCACTTCAAAGGAAGAATAATCGCCCGTATATTCGTTAAGCTTCTGATTTTTCGATATGGAGGATTTTTGTCACAATCGGGTCGAGAAAATCACGGTCGTGAGAAATTAATACCAAGGTACCTTGATATTGCACTAGCCAACGCTCAACCAAATAACTGCATCCAAATCCAAATGGTTCGTCGGTTCATCAAGTAATAATAAATCTGACGGACAAAGCAATGCCTGCGCCAAATTTAAACGCATACGCCAACCGCCCGAAAAAGGCTTTCACTGGCTGGTTTGTTTCTTCTTGACTGAATCCTAAACCATGTAATAAGGAAGCAGCACGAGATTGAATTGTCCACGCATCCAAGGTTTCTAATTGCCCATGAATGCGCGCAATGGCGTTACCGTCATTGCGTTCATTTGCCTGATTAAGCTCTCGTTGCAAACGGCAATATTCACGATCCCCTGGATCACATAATCAATCGCAGAAATATCCAATGCGGGCGTTTCTTGATTCACCCAAGATACCCGCCAATTTGACGGATAATTTACCTCGCCGCCCTCTGGCATTAATTCTTTTTAATAAAGCAAAAAGCGAAGATTTTCCACAACCATTTTTCCCCACCAAACCGACTTTTTTTGTTTTGGGATTAATCGTAACAGAAGAATTTTTCGAGAAGTTCCGTTTGCCCTTGTTTTTAAGGATAAGTTACTAAATACAATCATGAATAAAATTCTTAATTCAATATATTTTTACAATTTAAATTAATATTCTCTTTCTACTGGTAAAATTTGCTTTCTCCCAACCATCAAATCCACCAACAATACTAAACACATTTTCATAGCCTTGTTCCACTAGAAAGGTCGCCACATTTTTTACTGCTCACGCCATGATAACAACTCACAATAATGGGTGAATCAAAATCTACTAATTCTTCGAATTGTAAAAAAACTTTGGTTCGTTAAATGAAAAGCACCTTTAGGATGCGAGTGGGTAAAGCGGGCATCATCGCGAATATCGGCTAACACTGCCCCTTGCTGAACCATTTCCCACGCTTGTTGTGGCGTAATTTCTTTAAATGACATTTATAAACTTCCTTTTGCGTGCTGTTTGTACACACCATCAATCACAACAAGAATCATAGCGAGCACTAAACAAATAAAAAGCGGGTAACTTTCGGCGTCAATTTGTTCACCGATAAAAAAACGATACGAAAATCATCATAATGGTTTCCACATAGCCAAGTAAGCCAAGCAAATTCATTGGTAACATGTTGCTGGCAATCACATAAGCTATCAATGCCGTGCCACTAATTAATCCAAGCAACACAAGCAGCCCCCAAATATTAGGATTACTTTGTTCAACCACTGCGAAATCTGTTTGCAACGCAAAATAAATGCTAATTGGAATTAGGCTCAATATCTCTAAACAAAAAGAGGCGAGATCACTATTTTTTAATGCTTTTCGAACAAAAAAATAGGTGGTATAACCGACACAAATCACAATAGCTTCCCAAGAAAGCCCACCTTTTAGCACGATATTAGAAATCACACCCAATGCGGCAATCACGACTGCAATAAATTTGAACGTTGAAATGCGTTCTTTAAAAATTAAGCGACCAGCTGCCACCATCACAATTGGCAAAAAGCAAATAACCAAAAGACACGCTCAATGAACTGCCATTATTCGGCGCCCAAAGAAAAAGCCACATTTGAAAACCCATCAATAAGCCGCAAAAAAGATAGGGCAATGCCAAGTGCGGCTGTTTTTTGATAAGTTTTAAGCGATGAATCAATGCATTTTTCTGCTTAAACATAAACACGGAAAAGGACAACAAAGGGAAACGTAAAAAAATCATCCGATAACCGAAAAATATCCGTGCCACTCAAAGGTTTCAACAGCGTAGAAAAATAATACATATAGCCAAATAGAAATGAGGCAAGTAATGAAACGAGAATACCTTTAAACATAAGAAATCCTTATTCTAAACAGCCAATCATTCTATTCTAACATCGCCCAAAATGCACGGATTAAGGGCTGTTCGAGATTCCTTTTTTGGGTACAAATAACCAATTCAAAAGGCTCAACAGGCTTATCAAGATTAAGTCTGGAAATTTGATTATTCATTGGACTATTGTCAATGACTACATCAGGCAACATCGCTAATCCGAATCCCAATCCAACCATTGGAACAATCCCTTCATGCCCTGCAACGGTAGCATAAATTTTTCGGATGTTTAATATGTTTCTCCCGTAGCCATTGTTCAATCCGTTGCCGAGCATGCCCTTCAACAGGGAAAATAAAAGGCATTTGCTGCCAATTAATGGGTTTTTTTCTTGCAGTAATTGTGTCGCCAAACAAGCCACACGCGGAGCAATTAAAGACAAACTGATATCATCAATTTTATGAAATGCCACACTCGATGGCAGATTATTCGGCTTACCCGCAATAGCGAGGTCAACTTGTTGGGTTTGAATTAACTCTAATGCAAGCGCTGGATCGCCCGTCGTCAGTTGAATTTCCACTTTAGGGTAACGCTGGCGAAATTCTTTAAGTACGTGCGGAAGGTGGCTATAAGATGCGGTTACAGAGCAAAAAAAGTTTAATTTCACCGCAAAGCTCATCGGATTCATCCTTGAGCTGTTGTTTAAATTGTTGCCAGCTTTTGCCATTCTGTTTTAGCAAATTGCAAAAATTTCTCGCCATATTCAGTAAGTTTGACTTGACGATTGTCACGGATAAAAAGCGTCTTCCCTAACTCGTCTTCCAACCGTTGAATTTGACGGGAAAGGGTGGAAGGGGACATGTGGTTTTGGGTGGCGGTTTTAGAGAAGTTTTGGGTTTCTGATAATTTGATGAATAAGTTGAGATCGTTGAAGTCCATAATGATATCTATTTTATTTAAGTCAGGGTTTCGCCTGACGGCGACTTACTTTCTTTTGCTTGTACAAAAGAAAGTAAGCAGAAAAAAATACACCCAGTTAAATCGCTGATCTTTGCTTTGTTTCAATTTTCTTTACGGCAATTTTCTAAACTCGCTGCGCTCAAACAGACGAAAATTGCCTAAAAATTGAAAAGTCACAAAAAGCGATTTATATGGGAGCTTAAGATTATTAGCACATTATTTGAAAGTGAAGTTGATTATAAGATTGTTTTTATAATGAAAAAAATATTCAATTTTTAACTGCACTTTTAAATCAAAGAAAAGAATAAAAATATTTTCCCTTCTTTGCCGCCTGAAAAAAATTGGAAATTTGTAGGAAATTTTTCGTCTGTTTGAGCGCAGCGAGTTTAGAAAAATTTCCGTTAAGCAAATTTTCAATTTTTTTCAGAAATAAACAAAGCAGGGTGTGCTTTTCTTTGCCTACTTTTACTTTGCACAAGCAAAGAAAAAGTAGGTCGCTCATCGAGCGAAATACGATGCTAATCCACAAAAAAACAACATAATTGCACAAATCGCAACATTACATTCCCATAATATCACTTTACGCAACAACAAAAAATCCTATAATCAAACCACAACAAAAAAATATGCAAACACAACATCATACAATTATTCACCTTACACAATTAAGGACAAAAATGGCTAACTATTTCAACACATTAAATTTACGTCAAAAATTAGACCAATTAGGTCGTTGTCGTTTTATGGAACGCGAAGAATTTGCAGATGAAGCAAACTTCTTAAAAGGCAAAAATCGTTATCGTAGGCTGTGGTGCGCAAGGTTTAAACCAAGGTTTGAATATGCGTGATTCTGGCTTAGATATTAGTTATGCCTTACGCCCTGAAGCGATTGCTGAAAAACGTGCATCGTTCCAACGTGCAACCGAAAATGGTTTTAAAGTGGGTACTTATGAAGAATTAATCCCAACTGCAGATTTAGTCGTAAACTTAACACCAGACAAACAACACTCTAAAGTAGTTGCTGATGTGATGCCTTTAATGAAAAAGACTCTGCATTTGGTTATTCACACGGTTTTTAATATTGTTGAAGTTGGCGAAGAAATCCGTAAAGACATTACGGTTGTGATGGTTGCGCCAAAATGTCCAGGTACTGAAGTACGTGAAGAATACAAACGTGGTTTCGGTGTGCCAACATTAATCGCAGTTCACCCTGAAAATGATCCGAAAGGTGAAGGCATGGCGATCGCAAAAGCATGGGCTGCTGCGACTGGCGGTCATAAAGCTGGTGTTTTAGAATCTTCATTCGTTGCAGAAGTAAAATCTGACTTAATGGGTGAGCAAACTATCCTTTGCGGTATGTTACAAGCAGGTTCTATCGTATGTTATGACAAATTAGTGGCAGACGGTAAAGATCCAGCATACGCAGGTAAATTAATCCAATACGGTTGGGGAAACCATTACCGAAGCGTTAAAACAAGGTGGTATCACATTAATGATGGATCGCCTATCAAACAGCGCAAAATTACGTGCATTTGAACTAGCTGAACAAATCAAAGAAAGCCTTGGTTTCTTATATTACAAACACATGGATGACATCATTAGCGGTCACTTCTCTGCAACAATGATGGCTGACTGGGCAAATAGCGACAAAGACTTATTCGCATGGCGTGAAGCAACAGGTAAAACAGCCTTTGAAAAATGCACCAAAAATATGATGGCAAAATTAGTGAACAAGAATACTTTGATAACGGCGTATTAATGATCGCAATGGTAAAAAGCTGGCGTGGAATTAGCTTTTTGAAGCGATGGTTGCAAGCGGTATTTATGAAGAATCAGCTTACTACGAATCACTTCACGAATTACCATTAATTGCGAACACCATCGCACGTAAACGCTTATACGAAATGAACGTGGTAATTTCTGATACTGCAGAATATGGTAACTACTTATTCTCTAACGTAGCGACTCCAATTCTTGCAAAAGAAATTATCCCTAATCTTCAAAAAGGTGACTTGGGCGAACCTACTCCAGCAGTGGAAATCGATAACATCACCTTGCGCGATGTAAACGATGCGATTCGCAACCACCCTGTTGAATTAATCGGTCAAGAATTACGTGGTTATATGACTGATATGAAACGTATCGCAGTTGCGGGTTAATTATTAAACCAGTAAAATTTAAGCCAACTTATTCAATAAGTTGGCTTTTTTTATAATCAAAGGAATTAATATGAAAAAAATAATAAAATTTTTTTAACCGCACTTTTAAAAGTAAGTTTGGTGGCTATGGCGTTAGGATTAGTTAATTCGGCATGGGCAACAGATCTCACTTGTTCAAACGTAACAGGATGTCAGTATTCTTGGGATGAAGCGACTAAGATTTGGACTTTCAACCAAAAACCAACAAACATCAATTAGTGACGCAATCAATGTAACAATTACTCCAGGAAACTACCAAAATATTGCTAAAACCGATATCGGAACTAGCACACATGGCGGACAACCACTAGCCTCTAGCAATTCATTATTTAGTATTTTTGACTTTACTAATAGAAATAATCGCATTACTCTTAAATCTGGTATAAATGCCACACTTAAAGAGGACTATCCTTCAAGTTCACTTTTTAGATATATGGGGTGGGGAAGCCACTTTAGAAAAAGGCTCAAAACTCATTCTTGAGAAAAAAATTACGCACAAATTCACAATACAGCTGACGCTTATGGTAATTCAGATGGCAATGCTGCTATTAAATCTCATGGTGGCAAAATTGATACACAAGCTGACATTGAATTAAATAATGATGGTTCAATGGCTATCGACTCTCAAAGAGACTCAACAATCAACTCTTCCAATCATAGTATCAAAATGAATGGAAAGAGTGATATTGCCTACGTATTATATGGTGCAAAAGATATAGCAAAATATCAGTAATGTACAAATTACTGGAAATCAAGATATGCAATTTGCTTTTTGACATCGGTACAAATGATGAGAATGCGGCTCAGACGGTTATAGCTAATGGTTTAAATGTAACTCTTAACAATAAAAGTGGTTTATTCACCACATCAGATAGCGGATCGCAAACAATAACACTAAAAAAATTCAGAAAGTAATACAGGTTATGGTTTACTCGCATTCCCATTGGGCGATGAGCAGTTAGTTAAAAATTAATTTAGAAAATACAACATTAAATGCTACTCAAGCATTAATCTCGCTTAATGATAAAAACCTCCCTCTTGAAGCAGAAGATAATGATGCATCCAATTCTACACCAGCTGGAGTCTATCATCTAAACCTTACTGCAAGTAAAAACTCCAAACTAACTGGCGCAATTCTTGAAAATCCAGATTGGCCAGTTAAGAATGAAATCAATTTATCTATGTCTAATAGTCAATGGAGTTTCAATAAATCAAGCACATTGAATAACTTAGATGCTAACAGTTCTGAAATTACATTTACTCCAACTTCTGAATATAAAACATTAACAATTAAAGATAACCTCACTGGTTCTAGCACATTTAACCTCAATACCAATATTGCTGAAAATAAAAGCGATAAAATCGTTGTTAAAGGTACTGCCGAAGGTAATCATAAAATTGGTGTCACTAACCAAGGTGCAGATGTTGATAACAGAAAAGTGACACTTGTAGAAACCAACGGTGGTAACGCTGCATTTAGCTAACTAACCCTGAATAATCGTGTAGATTTAGGGGCTTATCAATACTTCCTAACAAAAGAGGGAAATAATTGGGTGATTAGCGAACTCTAAAAATGTAGTTACCCAAGTAATTCTGTGGTAACTCCAAGCAACCCTGTGGTGACTCAAGCACCCCTGTGGTGACTCCAAGCAACCCTGTGGTAACTCCAAGCAATCCTGTGGTGACGCCAAGTAATCCAGTGATGACTCCAAGTAATCCTGTAGTGACTCCAAGTAATCCTGTAGTGACTCCAAGTAATCCGGTAGTACCATCTGCAGCTCCAGTTCTACCAAGTACACCATTACTTTCAGACTTAGCAAATGCACAAGTTTCTCTTCGCCAAACACAATTGCTTTTAGTGGAAGATGATTTAAGTGGCATTCATCAACGTCTAGGTGAAGTGGAAAACGGTGAAAAAGGTAATGTATGGGTTCGTAATGTGAATTCTCGCCAAAAATTAGCCGCACTTTCTACTGGTGAGAGTGAAACCTCTGGCTTTAAACAAAACGTACATCACGTACAAGTGGGCGCTGATGCTGCTGTAACAGATAATCTTCGTGTCGGTGGATTTGTGGGCCGCAGCCAAGCTAACGTTGATTTTAATGGTCATTACGGTGATGGCAAAGTAAGAAGCAATAGCGTGGGTTTATATGCAGCTTACCTTGCAGATAACGGGATTTATGTAGATAACATCGTGAAATACAGCCGTTTACACGCTAACTCAGATTACACTGAAAAACGCCATTACAACGCTTATACTATTTCGAGTGAGTTAGGCAAACGCTTTAGCCTTGCGAATGATTGGACAATCACTCCGCAAGCACAATTAGCGTGGACACATATTTCATCACAAGAGAATGAAGATAGCTTATCTTCTGTTTATTCTCGAATTGGTTTACGTGTAGCCAAAGGCTTTGCATTAAGTAATGGTTGGAATTTACAACCTTATGCAGAAGTCAATGCGATTACCAGCAAAAACCGTAGCAGCAAAATTCATTACACAAACAGCGCGCTTGATGTCGCAAGCAGCCGTGGACGTTTTGAAAGTGCGGTCGGTTTAAATGCTGGATTTGCAAATCATCGTTTTGGTTTAGAAGTAAGCCGTGCAGATGGTAAAAACTTCGATAAACCTTATGCAATTCAAGCGGTTTATCATTATAGCTGGTAGTATCTTGCTAAACATACCTCTTAAAAAGTGCGGTGAAATTTCACCGCACTTTTGTTTTCCCCAAACTAAATATTCAAAAATCTTATAAATTTCAGAATCTTTACGATCTAGATAATGGATGGATTGGATTTTACGAATTGTGCGAGATTTTCCACGAATTAAAATTGTTTCAGAGCTGGCTAAATTGCCCTTTCTAGAGATACCTTTAAGCAAATCGCCATTGGTAATACCCGTTGCGGTAAACACTAGGGTTATCGTCACGCACAAGATCTTCAAGTTTTAACACTTCATTGATTTTTACGCCTAATGCTTCACAACGCTGAATTTCATTGGCAGCAATTTTTATTTTCTTCCGTATCACCTTTTACTTCGTTACGAGGAAGTAAACGAGCTTGCATATCGCCACCTAATGCACGAGTGCAGCTGCAGCAGCCACACCTTCTGGTGCACCACCGATTCCGTAAAGAAGATCGACTTCGGCATCAGGCAAACAGCACAATACGGAACCTGCTACATCACCATCAGGAATTGCCATTACTCTCACGCCCAAGCTATGCATTTGTTTAATTACCGTATCATGGCGTGGTTTTGCCAATACCATTACGGTGAGATCAGAAAGGGATTTTCCTAGCTTAGATGCGACACGGCGAAGGTTTTTGTTCTAGTGGTAAAGTTAAATCAATCATGCCTTTAACATCTGGGCCAACCACCAATTTTTCCATATACATATCTGGTGCTTTTAAAAAGGTATTTCTACCGCCAGCAGCCAGGACAGAAATAGCATTAGACTGACCCATTGCGGTCATACGCGTGCCATCAATAGGATCAACGGCGATAGAAACCAATTCTCCCATGCCAGAACCGACTTTTTCACCAATATAAAGCATTGGTGCTTCATCAATTTCCCCTTCACCAATCACGATTTCAGCATCCATATGAATTAAGTTCAGCATATAACGCATGGCTTTCACTGCAGCATCGTCAGCTGCATTTTTATCCCCTCGACCAAGCCACATATGAGCCGCTAACGCAGCTGCCTCAGTCACACGTGAAAATTCAATAGCCAATGCACGATTCATCATTATTCTCCTTCTGCTTACTTTTTCTGAGATCATGGCAAAATGGCCTTATTCTATCACCACGTAATCGTTTGCATAATAATTTTTTCTCCAACGCTTTAAAAGGCAAATTTACTGGGTAAAATACTCTCAAACTTACCCATATTTAAAAAGGAAATCATTATGTCTTTTAGAAATTTTTAGACCAGCTTGAAGAAAAATTAAACAAGCGGTAGAAACTATCCAATTACTTCAATTAGAAGTTGAAAGAATTAAAGAGAAAAAAACGCAGAATCTCACAGAAATATCGAAAGTTTACAAACTGAAAACGAACAACTGAAAAAAATGAACACCGCAACTGGCAAGAACATATTCGTTCATTGCTTGGCAAATTTGATAACGTTTAATCGTAATAAAAGGCTTAGAAAATCTAAGCCTTTTTATTTCTAATTATTTCAAAAAAATATTCTTTTTACTTTTCCCTGTGTTAGGGAAGAAAAAAATAAATACAGGATAATCAAATGCACATTTGCATTCTTTCTGGCAGCACTTTAGGTAGCGCAGAATATGTTGCCGAACATTTAAACGATGTTTTTAGAAACTCAAGGTTTTTTCCACCGCTCTTTTTCACGGACCAAGTTTATCCGATATCGAAAATGAAAAAAATTTGGCTTGTTGTGACTTCAACTCATGGTGCGGGTGAGTTGCCAGATAATTTAAAACCTCTATTTGATGAATTAGCTAAAAATCAAAGCGATTTTTCAGATGTTCGCTTTGCCGTCGTTGGATTAGGTAATTCTGATTATGATACTTTTGCTATGCAGCGGAAAAAGTGGAGCAAGCGCTTCAAGAAAAAAAGTGCGGTAAAAATTTGTGAAACTTTAAAAAAATTGACGTGTTAAACGTGGATGATCAAGAAGGCTACGCCGAAGCATGGTTACCGAATTTTATTGAGGGATTAAAATGATTGCCTTAATCCAGCGTGTAGCCCAAGCGAAAGTTGATGTAAACGGTGAAACAATTGGACAAATTGGCAAAGGTTTACTGGTTTTTACTTGGTGTAGAAAAAGAAGATAACCAAGAAAAAAAGCGGATAAACTTGCTGAAAAAAAGTGCTAATTATCGAATTTTCAGTGATGAAAATGACAAAATGAACTTAAATGTTCAACAAGTACAAGGTGAATTACTTGTCGTTTCTCAATTTACATTAGCGGCGGATACACAAAAGGTTTGCGTCCAAGTTTTTTTCAAAAGGTGCCCCCAGCATTGGCTAATGAATTATATGAATACTTTATCCAAAAGTGCGGCGAAATTACCTGTTTCAACAGGGCAATTTGCCGCGGATATACAAGTGAGTTTAACAAACGATGGCCCAGTTACGTTTTGGTTAAACGTATAAATAAGCACGGTTGAGTTAGTAATAAGACGAGATTTTTGAATTTTAGAAAATTAAGCACGCTAAATAGCTTAACTAATGGAATATCTGCGTTAAACGTACATATTCCATTAGTCAACGTCAACTAACAACATAGCACCTAACAACAAGGTTGGTGAGCAAAAAGGCGAACTGAAGCCCTCCATTGCTCCCTCGTCCATAAATGGACGTTTCCTCTCACCAATGGCCACTTATAATAACAAGAGTGAATTATCACCGTTGCTATTTCACTGATTAGGGATAATCGGGAATGTCAGACAACAGCCCGCCAAACCCAATAGGCAAAGTGCACAGCGCAATGCCAAATGGCACAAACATCCATTCTTGCGCCTAAATCTTTTCATTTATAGTCTGTGTTATCAGCTACAAACTCACTGTACAGGAATATGGTATGCCTTTTCCTAGGTTAAAACTGTGATCTAGATCACAAAAATAAAAATGCGGTGAAATTCTTTTAAAAATTTCACCGCACTTTTAAGGATAAATGATTATTGTCGGATTAAAAGGGCAACAGCTTCACAAGCGATCCCTTCTTGTCTTCCTGTAAAGCCTAGTTTTTCAGTAGTCGTTGCTTTCACATTGACTTGCTCAATATCGCATTGTAGGTCTTCAGCTATTTTGGCACGCATGGCATCAATATGTGGACGCATTTTAGGGGCTTGCGCAATGATAGTGACATCGACATTACCTATCTTATATCCCTTTTCTTGCACTTGACGAAATGCTTCACGCAATAACCCACGACTATCAGCATTTTTTTATATTGCATATCGGTATCAGGGAAAAGCTTTCCAATATCACCTAGAGCCGCGGCTCCCAAGATTGCATCGGTTAAGGCATGTAATGCCACATCACCATCAGAGTGCGCAATAAACCCAGTATGATAAGGCACTTCTACGCCACCAATAATTAATGGGCGATTTTCACCAAACGCATGAACATCAAAACCGTGTCCAATTCTGATCATAATTTATTCCTTGTTAAAATAAAATTCTGCTAATGCTAAATCTTCTGGACGAGTCACTTTTTAAATTATCGCTACGCCCGGCTACCAAGTGAGGTTGAAATCCTGCGAGGTTCCATTGCCGATGCTTCATCCGTTATATTTGCACCTTGTTGAATCCCTGTGGAAAGCGCATTTCTTAATATATCTACTGGGAAAAAAACTGTGGTGTCATCGCTTGCCAAAGCTGACGACGATCTTCTGTTTTTCACAATACATTGCTGATTATCCGCTCGTTTAATCGTATCCGTCGCTGGAATTGCCAAAAATAGCACCATGTTCATCTTCAATGGCTAGCAATTTATCAATGTCGGCGTGTTGCAAACAAGGGCGAGCAGCATCATGAACAAGCACCCACGCATTTTTTTCCTCAATTGCGTTTAAACCATTTAATACGGATTCAGCTCGTGTGGCGCCACCTTCTACTAACTGAATTTTTACTAGGGAGTGATAGCTTAGCAATATAAGGATCATCTTTGCTCACCGCCAAAATAATTTTAGAGACGGCAGGATGAGAAAGCATAACATCAAGTGTGTGTTCGAGCAGTGTTTTGCCAAGTAGCGTTAAATATTGTTTCGGTTTATCCGCTTGCATTCGAGAGCCCACGCCAGCTGCTGGCAATACCGCAATAATTGAACGAGCCATTATTTATTCTCTTTCACAATGTGATAAAACACTTCGTTTTCTTTCACCATGCCATGTTGCATTCGTGCACGTTCTTCAATGGCCTCAAAGCCTTTGGTTAGTCCTTGAATCTCCGCATTAATACGCTGATTGCGCTGAGACAGTTTTTCATTTTTCCGCTTGGTTTTCTACAATCTTTGCGGCAGTGTCGCGGTAATCGAAGAAACCATTACGGCCAAAACCATAAGTCATATTGAAACAAAGCTAATACGGCAAAAAGAATGAGAATAAAAAGTCGCATAAAAAAATGTTGGTGATGAATAAAATTGCGGTTAGTTTACCGTGAAAAAGGGGGAAAAGGCGATAGGATAAAAAAAGAAAAGTGCGGTAAGTTTTACACCTAAATCTCGCGTTAAAAAAATGTGACGTACATCACAAATTTAATAGAATTACTAAGAAAAACACCCCAAAAATAAAAAAAAGGCTTGCTATACTCTCTCCGTTTTTTACTAACCCTAAAGTTAAAAGGAATATAACATGAAAACAACGTTAAAAATGACCGCACTTGCAGCACTTTCTGCTCTTGTTTTTATCTGGCTGTGGCGCACACAAAATGAAGTCAGAAGAACACGCAAATATGCAATTACAGCAACAAGCTGTTCTTGGCTTAAACTGGATGCAAGATTCCGGTGAATATAAAGCATTAGCTTATCAAGCCTACAATGCGGCAAAAGTAGCATTTGATCACGCAAAAGTGGCAAAAGGTAAGAAAAAGCGGTTGTGGTTGATTTAGATGAAACCATGTTAGATAACAGCCCTTATGCTGGCTGGCAAGTTCAAAATAACAAACCATTCGATGGTAAAGATTGGACTCGTTGGGTAGACGCGCGTCAATCTCGTGCCATTCCGGGTGCGGTAGAATTTAACAATTACGTAAACAGCCACAAAAGGTAAAAATGTTCTACGTAACAAACCGCAAAGATAGCTCTGAAAAAGCAGGCACTATCGATGATATGAAACGCTTAGGGTTTCAATGGCGTGGAAGAATCTGCATTTTATTTGAAAAAAAGACAAATCAGCTAAAGCGGCTCGTTTTGCAGAAATTGAAAAAAACAAGGCTATGAAATCGTACTTTATGTAGGCGATAACTTAGATGACTTCGGTGATACCGTATATGGCAAATTAAACGCAGACCGTCGTGCATTCGTTGATCAAAACCAAGGCAAATTTGGTAAAACTTTCATTATGTTACCTAACGCAAACTACGGTGGCTGGGAAGGCGGCTTAGCTAACGGGTATTTCAAAAAGATACACAAGGCAAAATCAAAAGCTCGTTTAGATGCAGTACAAGCTTGGGATGGTAAATAATTTTTCCATTAAAAATCGATTTAAATATCGATTCTAAAAAAATTTAGTTTGGGGGCTAAGCTCAGTTTTACTGGCTTAGCCTTTTTAGATTTTTAGATTAACTCAGGTAATCATCATTACTACAGCTTGAAGTTTTTGCTATGATGTTGCAAGTCTTTCAAAATAGAAATCTAATTCAATGAAGAAAAATTTTTCGGCAGGAAAATTGCCGTCTAAAGGAAAAAAAGTTCGGTTAATTTTCACCGCACTTTTAAGCCAAAAATCAAAACCTAAAAACGCTGTCGTTGGATGAAACCAAAGTTGTGTTATTCAATAAACCTTTTGATGTGCTCACGCAATTTACCGACGAAGAAGGGCGCGCCACCTTAAAAGATTTTTATTTCAATTCCAAATGTTTATGCGGCAGGGCGATTAGATAGGGACAGTGAAGGATTACTGATTTTAACCAATAATGGCGAATTACAACATCGTTTGGCCGATCCCAAATTTAAAACAGAAAAACCTATTGGGTGCAAGTGGAAGGCATCCCTGAAGAAACCGATTTAGCACAACTCAGAAAAAGGCGTTGAACTCAAAGATGGCATGACTAAACCGGCTCAAGTGCGGTTAATTTCAGAGCCAAATTTATGGGAACGTAATCCACCTATCCGAGAGAAAAAAATATTCCCACAAGCTGGTTAGAAATTAAGATTAGTGAAGGGCGCAACCGCCAAGTGCGAAGAATGACTGCACATATTGGTTTCCCCACTTTACGATTAGTGAGGTGAGTATGGGCTCATTATCTATTAATGGATTGAGAGAATGGCTCATTTAGATTATTATCATTGGATGAAATAAAAAGCATTATTTCAGACCGTCAAATTATAAAAAAATAGGGCAAGAATTTCGCTTGCCCTAAATTTTTTTCTCCCATAAATATTGAGTAGAAAGATGATTAATAAAAAAACTAAACTGCTTTCAAACTCTTTCAGAAGATTACTTTCAGCTCGCAATTCATTTCCAAATTAATGGGTTTGCGATCTAAAGTATCCGCTTTCAAAATTCAATGTCCAATCATTCAAAGTGCGGTGCATTTCAAGGGTGAAATTTTTTGCTGTTTCTGTTGCTTGACGGGATTTATTGAGAATAACCGCAAGACGAAGCAATCGCATTAAAGCCATCACATCTTGCTCGCTATAACGTGCAAATTTAAAAATTTCAGCAGGTTTAAGCGTGCCAATATGCCAACGCACTAACGCGGTAAGCAAACGTTGCTGTTCACGATCAAACCCAGGTAATTCCATATTTTGTAAGATATACGCCGAATGTTTTTTTGTAAACCTTTGTGATTAATCACAATGCCTACTTCATGCAAGCGCGCTGCCCAAAGCAGGATTTCGCGCATTTCTTCAATAAATTCTGTCGATTGCCAATCTTGATATTGTGCACTGAGTAAATTAGCACTATCTGCAACGCGGTGAGCTTGAGCTTGGTCAATATTGAATTGTTCGCTTAATCCCCAAGCTGTGCGTGCTCGAATATCTGCGACTTGGAAGTTTTTCTCTAGGCTATAAATGACGCCTTCACGCAATGCGCCGTCAGAATAGCGCATTTGTTGAATATGAAAAACTTCAAACACCGCACTTAAAATCGCTAAACCGGGTACAAAAACATCTACGCGGTCTTGGTTTAAACCGTTAATATTTAGCTCGGTAAAATGCTTGGCTTGTAGAGTTTGCTCAATTAAAAGCATTTAATCGCTCGGCTGTAATGGTTCCATTTGGATCAAGATTAGTCGTAATGACTTGTGCAACAGTTTTAATCGTGCCCGATGATCCAAGCACAGATTGCCAACCTAATTTGCGATATTCAAATCCTAAATCTTCGATTTTATTTACCGCACTTTGGCGCGCTCGTTGAAAGTTTTCTGAAGAAATAACACCATCGGTAAAAATTGAGTCGCAAAACTCACGCACCCCATGTGGCGGCTTTCAGCCACAAGTGGCGTGAAATCATCACCGATGATCATTTCTGTCGAGCCACCACCAATATCCACAACAAGCTTACGACCTTTTTCTGGTTGCGTGTGGCATACGCCAGCGTAGATGGTTTTTAGCTTCAGTTTGCCCACTAATAATATTAATGGGATAGGGGAAAACTTTGGCTGCTTGACGTAAAAAAATTCGTCATTATTCACCGCTCTTCGTAACGTATAAGTACCAACCACATTGACATTTTCAACAGGAAATCCTTGTAAACGTTCGGCAAATAAGGCTAAGCAATTTACACCTCGCATGATGGCCTCTTGATTAAGCACCGCATTTTCATCCAAGCCTTCCGCGAGTTTCACTTTTTTTGTTTTAAGCGAGAAAGTACTTGGATTGAGCCATTCACAATGCGCGCAACAATCATGTGGAAGCTATTTGACCCGGATCAATCGCCGCGATTTCACGTACATCGCTGCGGTGCTGGGGTTCTAAAATAGGGTGATTCATAAAATTCCTAAAATTCAAATTGATAAAAGTAAGTCAAACACTTGGTTTGTACTAGAAACAGATTGAAAATAAAGTTGTGGCATTAAGCGGTAACGTAAGGTTACTTCTGCCAAGCCATCAAATAAGCCTACACCATATTTTATTTGTAAGCGGTTGGTGAGATTTCCGCTGACGGTCACTTTGGATTTATCACCCACACCCGATGTGCCAAGGTTTAAATCTTGGATACCAAAAAGCCTCTCAATACTTCCCACTAATTTACCGCTCTTTGAAAGCCCTAGGCCAAGTAACGCCGCCCCCACGGAGCCACTAGATCCAGCCTCACCACTATTTTTCTAATGAACGACCCGTTAACAAGTAAGAAAGTGCTTGATCTTGTGGTTTGCTTGGTTCGCTAAAGATGGTGACATCAGGTCTATCAGCTGAACCTATTACTCTCACACCAGCAATAATTTTACTATCTTCCATTGCTTCTGGATTACGAATAGCCTCAATATTCAACGTAGGTTGTGTCGCTTGACCTGAAAAGCTAATAAGCCCTTTACGAATCAGTAAATCCTGTCCGAAAGAAGCATAGCGACCTTTTAGTTAAATTAATCTGACCAAATAAACCTAAATTGCCTTTATCTTGTTTCACAGAAAGTAAACCATCAAGATTGGTTTTTAAGCCATAGGCATCAAGGCTGACGTCTTTACCAATATTGATGCGTAAATCAGAGCGAATATCCATGCCTGATTTTTGTTTTTGCCGCAAATTCACGTTTAATCAGTTCTTCTTTGCTCTTATGAGGGCCATTTAAAATAACTTCATCTTCGCTCACTGGCTCAGCAGTGTCTGGTAAGCTATCAATTCTAATTCTCGCCCAAGGAATATCCACTGTTCCGCTTAAATTCAATTCTTTCGGATTCGCTTTTACCGTGATATTTGGACTGAAACGTAGTTTCGCCATAGAAGGAATATCCACGTTGAAATTATTTGCCTGAGCATTTAATTCTGTTGTCCAATGTTCGATATTCGCCCAGTTTGCTCGGCCAGTTAAATTCAAACGGCTATCGCTAGTTTCAATTTTGCCCTGTAAAGTGGAATTATTACCGTGGAAATGTACGGCAATATCGCCATCAGTAATATTGACTGGCATAGATTTTTAAGTTGGTACGAATATTACGAATATTAAAGTTGCCATTTAATAATGGTTTCTCTAAATTCCCGCCGAAACTCAACTTCGAGACTACCTCACCATTTACTGATTCACCACTAGTAAGTAGCTGATTTGCGATAGACAAGCTTTAATCGTTCTATCGCAAGAGTTCCGTCAAGTTGACGATTTTTTAGCTAGGTCATTTAGATGAATATCACCTACAATCCTGCCTTGGTTATGCACATTGATGTCTGTTTTTAAAACCAAATTGTTATTTTTGTATGTCGGCGTTCAGTGTTAATTTTTGGAATATCCAATTTAAACGTACGGTAATCCAATTTTTGAGAAAAAGCTAAGTGATTGCCATCTACTTTGGCGGTAAATTGGAATGGTTTGTCCGTAAACCAAGCAACATTACCTTGTGCCTGCAAGTTTCCTTTGAGGCTATCTTGTTCGATAAGTTTATTCACTAAATCCAAATTTACACGTTTGAATTGGAAAGGAATATTCCCTTGCTTGCCCACATTGAATGCTTGAGGGAAACATAATTCTACATCTGTATTTTGCCAGCAATGTGCGGCAATATTGGCTTGTGTTTGTTTGTGATCATAAGACACCGCAATAGCTTGGTTAGATTTTACATCGCCAATAGGTGTATCAAATTTTGCTTGGGAAAGTGTGCCTTTCCACTGCTCCAAAGTGCGGTCAAAATGACCGTTAATTTGTAAATTTGCAGCAACAGGCTCACCTTGGGATTTAAGTGTTAACAGATGATTTTGTTCATCACCAGATAAGGCGAGATCAAGTAAACGGAGTTTAACACTTTCACCATAATGAAGTTGCTCTGCCTTAACATTGAATTGTCCTTTAGCTAAAGGATCGCTTTTTGATATTCCCTTTCGCGCTCGCTTTAGATAATTGGAAACCTTGCAAGTGTAAATTAGACGAGACTAAATCAAGATCAAGGTTTGGATTGGTGAACTGACCAGAAATAGCAGCATGTCCTTTCACATTACCGCTTAAATCAGACCATAAACCACGCAAATTCGGTGCATCAACATCTAATACAAAATCAGAATGTTCATCTAATACACCTCTTGCGTTAAGATGATTTTCACCATATTTAACCTGTAAATCAGGTACAGTGAGAAGTACATTTTGATTGAGTGTTGCGGAGCCTTTTTTAAACTGATGGGCTTTGAAGACAATGTCCCATTTAAATCAGTTACTGGCAGTTCCACTTGCCAGCCTTGAGAACCAGCAAAAACCACGCGAATGTAATTTGCCAGATAGTGTTGCAGGCATGACCGGTACATAAAAACCGATATTCATTTTTTTCTAAATCGGCTTGTACATCCCAGTTTGCCCCCTCTTTCCAGCTTACAGCCCCTACAAATTCACTTTTTACCGTCTAACGAAGCTATTCCCAATTTATTGACGGTTACTTCATAAAGTTTGCCGTCGGCATTAAGGTCCACTTGAGATGCGGGAATATAATCCATTCCATCTACGCCCCTTAAGTTCAGCATGATAATTCAGTAAATCCCCCGTGAGCTTAAGGGTCACATCATTAATTTTTGAGTGGCGCCATTGTGTTTACAAAAAGCGTATTGTCCTTTTTGCCACATTTAATGTGAGGTTTAAGGGCATTTTGTCTTGCGCTAATTGCACTTCGCCATTCAGTTCAGCATCTAATACGCCTTTTGTTTTTAAAAGAAAGTGCGGTGGATTTTTCAATGATCCCGAAAGCGTAAGATCGATACCACTCGCTGGCAGAATTTCTTTTCCAGAGGAGTTTCAACGGCTCCAAATGGGATTTTTAAAGTTAAATCTAGTGGCATATCGCCATCAAGTTGTAATTTACCTTGTGAATAAAGATTACCCAACGAGCTTTCTACCGCTAATTTTTTTGTAATTGCAGTTGGTTATCGACGGTATCCGCCTGTGCAATGAGGCTTGGGATTTCAATAGATTGAAGTGTTTCACCTTTTTCATTCACCGCTTGATAATGCCAGTTTTGGCCTTTAATTGCGGGGATGTGTAAATCAAAAAGGAAGAATTATTTCTGATACATTGCCTAAAAAAAGCAGGCGTTAAAGATTGCTCAATCGCATCCCAATCTACAGGCTTATTCGGCTGTTCGACCTGCGGCTCAGGTTTAACTTCGGGCAATTTTTTTGAAATAACTGAAATATCGTTAATTTCAGTCGGCGCGATAGTTAAGCCTTTTTCATTATTTAAACTTATCGCACTTTTTTAAAAATGACTGAGAGTGAGATTAGTCTGATCAACATTTACGGATAAATCTTGCACTGCCAAATTTTCTGCATTGATACCAATTGGCAAGGAAATGCGTTTTCATCGGGCCAGATTTTTGAATCATCAGGCGTAGATGGAGGCAGTAATGCTGTATTAATCGCAATCGTCGGTTTATTTAAGGGTGAAATCACGTAAACAAACCTCACGTGAAAAGCAAACAACCGAAATCAAGCTGTAAACGCGCTTGTGCAATATGAGTATCAATCCCAGCGGTTTGATAACGAACATTATTCAGCACTAAGCCATTTTGTAATCCGCCTTCAATTTGCTCAACGGAAAAACTATCAAGCATTTTATCGGCAAGTTGAATTAAACCTCTTTGCCCCGCATCAAAAGAAAGTGCCCCAAGAACACCTAAAACAGGCGCCAAAATGACCGCACTTCCGATACAAACAACCCTGCGTACCCAATGTTTTTATTAGGTTGCTCTGGGGATTTTGGTGAAGTTTCTGATGGTTGTATTTGTTCTGTCATAAATTCACCTTAAATTTCTGTACCAAGTCCGATGTAAAATTGAATATTTTTGCTGTTATCTTTATCACGAATTGGGGTGGCAATATCAAATTTAATTGCGCCCACTGGTGATGCCCAACGGACACCAACGCCTGCGCCATAACGCAATTCTTTAGTCGTGTAATCATTAGCTGCTAATCCGCTATCTGCGAAGGTCGCCGCCCACCAATTCGGATAAACTTGATATTGATATTCTAAAGAACCCGCAAGTAATCGCGAACCACCAACCAATTTTCCGTTTTTATTTTTTTGGCGCAATTTTTATAGCCGTAACCGCGTACACTACGATCGCCACCAGCAAAGAAACGAAGTGCGGGCGGAATTTTTTTCAATATCCTTTGTATGTAAATACCCAACCTCTGCACGAGCAACGATACGGTGATTTTTCCGCATAAGTACGAATCCATGCGCTAGAGGCTTGCACTTTTTACGAAAGACGCTTCCGATAACCAAACTTTGTTACCCACATCAAAAGTAATTTTTGTACATCGCCCCAAGTTGCAAAAGAACCGCCACGTAATCGGGTGCGAGTAAATCCGACCGTTGGATAAAGGAGGAAAGTTTTATCGGTTATATCGGCTTGTGTAAAACTGTCGTATCGCGCACGAAGTCCGCCAAAAATATTGCCAGCCATGTGCGTTGTTCCAATAACGTAACGCGGACAATGTAAGCGCTCTCGTATTGGTATCATTCTCTTTTTCACCTTCCCAACCGACAGAGTAATCATAGTAATAATTTAATGGATTTTTTTAAGTAGAGGCATTCGATAAGTTGCCTCTAAAAGTTTGTTTTTTGGTGCAGAGAGATAAAGATTAGTACGGAAACTATGTCCACGGCTATTAATCCAAGGCTTTTGTCCAACCAATTTGGGTGTGCACGCCACCATCAGTTGCAAAAGCCCACCCCTAGTTCCATCGCATTTTTTACGAGGATAAAGAATAATCTCCACATCCACAGTTTTGCTTTTATGATTAACGTTAGGTTGAACTAATACTGAACTAAACCAATTTGAAGATGAAAAATCGCTGGTTAAATCCGATAAGTTATTCATTAAATACGGATCACCAGGTTTGATGTTAAGAATATTATTTAAGTAATCATCCCGAATTTGTGAATGGCTAAAAAGTAATATTGCCATAATGATAACGAACACCACTATCAAATAACATTCGCCACCATGCTTGATGGGTTTCAGGGCTGATTTCTAAACGTGAAATTTTAAATTCCCCATCAAAAATATCCACGATTTAATGCTAAACGTGAGATCGCTGTTTTGTAATCATCATAAGTCTGGTGTTCAACCAAAAACGCCTTCTTTCGGCAAGTTTTTACGTAACGCATCAAAATTTTTCATCTTGTGCGGCTTCCCCTTCAATTTGCACATCAGTGCCCGCAATTTTTGTTGGCTCGCCTGGTGTAACATGAGCAATTAATAAATCGCGTTTGCCTTGACGCTGTTTTTCGTTCAAAACGCACGGAAGATTCATAATAACCAAACACACGCAAACCACGATCCACAGCTTGAGTGACTAAATGTTGATAGCGTTCAGAGCCATCCATTTCTTCTTTATTAATCAGATGAACATTGAGATCCGTATTACGAACAGCACGAAAAACCACGGATGCCTTGAACTTCAATATCAACGGTTTGTTCCGCAAAAGGCAGGAAAGCAACTTAATGCCAAAAAGTGCGGTGAGTTTTAGCGATTTTTTTCTTCATTTTAAAGGGGCTAAAATTTTTTTAAGTAAATTGCGCTATAGTCTACCGAGAAGTTCGTTAGGATCCAATATTTTCAGCGCATTTTTGTCGGTTTTTTTATTTTTCCCCGATAAGGATCCATGCTTCACAAGTCCCTCAAGGGTAGAGTGAAAACTGACATTATCCTTTACTTTCCGTGAATTGCTTTCCTCCTGTACTTCTGGATAAATAAAAATATGATACTTACAGCGCCATTTTACGTTTAATAGACATGAATAATCCATATCAAATGTAAAGATTGTAAAGTTAAGTAAAGACGCTTTTCATTTATTGTTATTGTCAGTAAAATTCGCACCCTATGGCCTTAAACAGGCTGCTTTTTCAACATAAGTCTTTTATTATTTTTTTCATAAAACAAGCAACGGATTGCTCATTTATTTGAGTTTAGGAGAAAGAATCTAATGAATAATATTTTTTTAAAGTAATTTGGAATCACGCCACGCAAACTTGGACAGCTGTGGGTGAATTAGCCTCAGCTAAAGGCAAATCAAAATCTATAAAATTAGCGGCAATTTCTACCGCACTTTTTGGGTAGTGTTAGTGGGGTTCAAGCGGCAACATATACGGAGGCTGGCAGCTTGATTTCCATGTCGGCTGATTTGGCGGCAGGTACAACAGCCATTCCGGCCGGCGAACAAGCCAAAGCAACCGGCAAAGATTCCATTGCCGTAGGCAAAAAAAGCAGCAGCTGGAGAAAATGGCAATGTTGAAGGTGCAACGGCAATGGGTCATGGGGCGAATGCAGAAACCAACGACTCGCTTGCGATTGGCTCAGGTGCAAACGTCATCATGAGTGCTAATAAGGCTCTCAACAAACGCAGCATTGCCATCGGCTCGCAGGCACGTGTCGAACCAAGACCAGACGGCGGCGTATCAAATGGCGCACATGATGCGATTGCTATCGGTACCCGTGCAACGGCGACGGCAGGCAATTCAGTGGTGATCGGCCGCGATGCCAGAAGCAAGCGGGGCTTGGTTGCCACTTTCCAATCAGGCGAAAACACCGTTGCCATCGGCTCCAACGCCAGCGCGGACTGGGGCAGCAGTATTGCCATCGGTGCAAAACTCAAGAACCATTGTAGGAAACGGTATCGCCATCGGCAGGGATGCGACTGCCATGTATAAAATAGACCATCTGGCGAACGATGGAGAAGGACGAATCTTTACCTCCATGGCATTGGGAGAAAAAAAGCCACCTCTATCGGCGGTGCATCGATTGCCGCAGGTATCGAAACCAAATCGGCAGGGTGAAATCCGTTGCAGTCGGTAACAAAGCCTTTTGCCAACGGTTTGCAAAGTATTGCGATTGGCGATAAGACATACAGTTCGGACAGATCCGCTATCGCAATGGGTGCATATGCGGAAACTGGTTGGAACGGTGCGCAGCGTGCCATTGCCATCGGCCGACAAGCACACGCTGCAACAACTGATTCTTCTGCCTTCGGCTCAGAAACCTTTTTCAGGCGGGGTTCGTAGTACGGCGATTGGCACAAAGGCTAATACCTATGGAAATCAGACATTAGCTGTAGGGTCATCTACCCAAAGCGGGGGTTGGTCCAATGGCAATTTCTGAGAATGCAATGGTATTCGGCACAGATTCACGGTCAATCGGTAGTAGCACTATTGCACTTGGTAATGAAGCGATTGCAGGGGTAACAGAGGCTGATGCCAATACAATCAGGGATGCTTACAAAACATACCGCTCAGCCTACAACACATACAGAAATTTGGATAAAAGCGGTTAAGAGTGCGGATGCCGACGATTATGCGGCAAAAACCAATTTATCTACCGAAGCGCAAAACCTTAAGCTCCTGATTAACAGATACGCTGAAACCGGCACGATTTATCAAACTGAAAATGACAAAAATTAAAAACGAGTTGACAGCGGCTGGCATTACATTCAGTGATTTGACCACGCTAGCGGGAAAAATTAACGGCAAGCGGTCAGGCAGACGTTGGAAATGCACAACCGATGCTTGATAACGAATCGCTGATTAACAAAATCGCCGCCATCGAAAATACCGAAACTGGTAAAGAAAACGAACATCTGGCTTATTTGGTCAACCTGGCAAAACGGTTGCAAAACGGCATCACCAAAGCAAAAACAGCACAAGACGCTTTTAAGCACTGCCAAAACAGCTCAAACAGCTGGTAAAAACAGTATACGATGAAGCCAAAAAAAGTATTTGAAGCGACATACGGCAGCGGCAAATCCAAAACTGGCGCCATTGCTATCGGCCGTTCTTCCCTTGCAGCAGCAGAAAAATCTGTTGCATTGGGCGATGATGCGGAAGTGTTAAGCAAAGATTCAACCAACGCCTTTGCCGCTGCGAAAAATGCCAAGGTAGATGGCACATCGCCTAATGCGGTAGTGATTGGTGCAGATGCAAAAAGCAGGTTTAACGGGTTATACTACTAGACTTGACGGAGTTAAACGATACGGCTCCACTGATGCACCAAATGCAACCGCTGTCGGTTCATCCAACCATGTTCTTTTTGAAAAAGGGCTCTGCTTTTTGGTTATAACAATAAAGTAAGAGGAAAAGCGCAGGGCGTTTGGTGTAAACAATATTGTCGGAGAAGATCCAGTATGGACTGCTAAGGGTGACAATGCTGCCATAATCTCGCCTAAAGAAGGCCAAACTGGTGAGAATTCTTTCGTTGTTGGTTCGAACAACTGGGTATGGGCGAAAAATGTCATGGTGTTGGGTAATAATGTCAGAGTCTATGGCATAGGCCGCCGCCCGGAAAACCGTGAAAACGCCGTTGTATTAGGTAACAACAGTGATGGCGAGCCGACAGTGAAAAAAAGTCAACTCTGCCAATGTTAATGGAATGGTTTACAGCGGCTTCAAAAGGCAACTTGGGCGCAACCAAAACAGACGGTTCGGAAGCAGAAAAAGCCGATTTGGAATTGCAAGGACGTTTTTGTTTCTATTGGTACGGAAACTACAGATAAAGACGGCACTACCGTTTACGGCGAACGCCAAATCAAACACGTTGCGGCTGGCGAGATTTCTTCAACCTCAACCGATGCGATTAACGGTTCGCAACTTTATGCAGTCGCTTCTGGCTTACGTGATGCCTTCCCGGTGGTTTATACCGATGCAGACGGCAATAAAGTCGTGAAATACCCTGACGGCAAATATTACCCGGAAGGTACGGTAAACATTAATGGTAAATACTACCCTGCTGGTACAACGGACGACAACGTAGCTGACGCAACAGAAGTAACGCCTGTTACCAATGTTGTGCATCTATGAATAATCCTGTGAAAACTGATGAGCAAGATAAAGCTCATAATGCTGGTAATAACCTAACCTTGACCAACGTGGCGCAGGGTGCGAATACTATTGCTTATGATGCAGAAGGTAATCCATTAGTTAAAGTAGGGTGATTCATATTATGCGCCAGACCAATTTGAAAATGGTAAATTGAAAGCAAACGCAACGCCAACCCCATCAGAAAAAGTTTCTGACGCGACAGATCCAGTAAAAAGCAAAAACAGACTTGGCTGATTTGAGATCACTCTGTTGCGTCTAATGCATTAACTGTCGCTGATGCGAAAAACTTGGGTTGGGTGGTTTCCGTTGGTAAAGATGGAAAAGATTACGCTGATAAAGTGACCAATGCAAACGAAGTTCGTTTTAATGGCACTGACGGTATTAAAGTAACAGGGTGAAACAAAAGATGGTGTTCGTCATATCAACATTTCTCTGAGAAAGGTGAAGTAGTTAAAAAAAGGCGAATATAATATTGGTGGTACAACTTATGTTGATCTTGGCGGGAAGCTCTACAAAAGAGAAGACGTAGATTTCAGCGGTGAAACTCCAACAGCAAAACAAGGTAAACAGCCTTCAAATTACACGGTAAATGCTGATGGAAAAGTAGTAGATAACACCACAACAACCCCTGTTGAGGTAAGCAATGTTGATAAGGGTAATCACTTTGTTGATGGCAACACGGTTTACAAAAGCAATCCAAGAATCTGGTTGGACTGTAGGCAAAGTAAAAATGCTCTTGCAGATAGTAAATTCCAAAAATGCAGATGAAAAAAGTTAATCCGAATGATGAAGTTCGTTTTGCTGATGGAAAAGGTATCACTGTGAAAAACTGCAACCGTTGATGAAGTCAATACCAAAGGTGAAAAAAACAAACCACAACCGTGGTGAAATTCGACACTGATTTGCCTATTGATTACGCAAACGTGAAAAATGCAGCTGGTGATAACTTAAAACAAGCGAATGATGGTAACTGGTATAAAGAGACTGATGTTAATTCTGATGGTACGGTTAAGTTGAGACAACGGCAACAAACCTACACCAGAAACTGCGGTGAAATCGGGCGCTACTTTATCTGATGCCAACTCAAATATGGGCAAAAATCCATACCGCACTGCAATTGAAGATAAAAGCAATGGCGGCGGCAATTGAAAAAGTACGAGGCGAGAATCCAACTGCAACCGTAGAACAACTTTTTACCAAAAAGTATTAGAAGAAGCTGCGAAACAAGTTTGCGGAATTGGAGAAAGCTGAAAAAAAGCCGGCAAAGACAAAGATGTGATTAACGCAGGTAAAGACGGCGTTCAATTAAACAATGTTGGTTGGGCAGAAAATCCTGATCAAGCGGTGAATAAAGACCAACGATCAAACTGTGAATAAATCAGGGCTTCTTTGTTCAACAAAACGGTAAAACAACCGTAGAGAAGGATCCAAACAAAGAAGAAACTGATCCGGCGAAATCTGAAAAAGTAACGCCGAACGATGTGGTCAACTTTGTAAATGGTAAAGGTACTGTTATTAAAGCAGTAACTAAACGCGATGCTGCTACAGGTGTAGATACGACGACAGTTTCTGTAGATGTTGATACCAGCACATTAAGTTTACCTAAGGGTGCAAATACCATTGCCTATAATGACAAGGGTGAGCAAATCGTCAATGTAGATGGTAAAATATTACAAAGCAGGCGACTTAACAAATGGTAAACCAAACACTGGTGCCGTAGAACAAACACCAGTTACGCCAGCAACGGGTAAATCAGCTGATCAGGCGAAAAAAATGGTTTAATTGATTTAAAAATAATTCCGAATGGTGGAAATGCAATTACCATTTCTGATGCGAAAAACTTAGGTTGGGTGGTTTCAACCTCTGACAATAACGTCGCTACCGCCGTGAAAAATGCGGATGTAGTTGACTTTAAAGCAGAGCCAAAACACAGGCATTACCGTAAAAGGCGATGTTAAAAGACGGCAAGATGACCGTAACCGTAGGCAACGACTACTTCAAAGCAAACGCTACCGGCGAAGCTGCGAAAGCAACTGGACCAAACAGCGTGGCAATTGGTGGAAACAGCAACGCAGCAGTTGAAGATGCAGTTGCCATTGGCAACGGTGCTACAGTTGGAGCAGAGGCAGCCAAAGGTTCTGTCGCAATCGGAGCTGGTGCGAAAGCGGGTAAAAGCACATACTGGTGATTACAGTCTGGATACTTCAGCAACTGTTGCTGGTAAAACAGGTCCAGACACTCGTGTGGTTTCTGTAGGTGATAAAGGTAACGAAGCTCAAATCCAAAATGTTGCACCAGGTGTAATCTCTCAACTTCAACAGATGCAGTAAATGGTAGCCAATTACATGCAACTAATGTTCAAGTGAATAAAAATGTACAGAATATTAATCGCGTTGAAGGCAAAGTTGATAATCTTAGTCAAGTTATTAACAACCATGCAGGTGAATTTAACCGCCTAGACAGAAAAGTTAATAAATATGGCAAAAGAAGCTCGTGCTGGTATCGCGGGTGCAAATGCAGCGGCAGCATTACCACAGGTTTACACTCCGGGTAAATCAATGGTTGCGGCTTCGGCTGGTACCTTCAAAGGCCAAAATGCTTTAGCTGTAGGTTACTCTCGTGCAAGCGACAATGGCAAGGTGATCTTAAAACTTCAAGGTAACGCAAACACCAGTGGTGATGTGGGTGCCGGGTTGGCGTAGGTTACCAATGGTAATAGCGTAATCGTTTATGATGGGATTTTTCCATCATGAATAAATCTAAAAAGTGCGGTGAATTTTCACCGCACTTTTTGTCTCAACAGCGCCTATTTCCGAAAAAGAAAAATATCATTTTTAAACAAAAATTAAAATTTTTACATCAAAAAGATGTTTTTAAATAAAAAAATTTATTCATATATGATGTATTTAATGTAATTGACATAAAAATATCAGATATGGACAACATTAGTGCGCAATTAGAAAATCAAATTGATGAATTAAAAAGCTTCAGCAAGCTGTCATTGCCTATGAGCAAGCGCAAAAGACAACAGCTTTACGCAGGAAAATTACCGATCTCAAAACATTTTGGAAAAAAATGCTCAATGACAAGCGTAAATCACTTGGTATTGAGCTTGGTATGCTGGAACTGCAAACTGGCGTGTCTATTTCTACGTTGAATCGCTTATTTCAAGATCAAGCCAAGTTCGATTTACAACCGTGTTTCTTGTTGCTCAAACGTTAGGGTTTCACTATGCTCGATTTAGTCCGCTCAGGGAAAAGTATTTCTCTACGGTGAATTTATTGGCTTACTTAGAGAAGATCATCGTGGTTTTCATTTTGCTTACAATCCCGATTATCAAGGAATACCGCTCTCTCTCAGCTTTCCTATTGAGCAAAGCCCTTTTCATTCTGACACCTTATTCCCTTATTTTTGCATCGCTCGTCCCAGAAGGCTGGCTAAAACATAAATACGCCTTTCATCAACGAATTGATGAAGGCGATATGTTTCGCTTTTTACTTAATAATGGTGAAAATATGTTGGGCGCAGTGCAAATTCAGGAGGAAAAACAATGAATTTTTGTCGTATTTTATTAAAGCCATTGAAGAAAAATGAAGCACTTTCAGGTTACAGTGCTGAAGGTTTGCATTACCTTACTGGCAATAAAAATTTTTAATCCTGAATTACCCTTTTTCTCGCCAAGAATTTATTACAGTGAAAACCCCAAAAACAGCAAGGGATGAGCATTTTCAGGTTTTCAACCAAAATTACAGCTTATTATCAAAGATGAGCACTTTGACAGCGTAAATCAACAAGGAAATTATATTTTAAAGCCCTCGCCAGAAGAGTATCCTTTTTAGCTGAGAATGAACATGCCACCATGCGCATTATGAAAGAATTAGGATTTGATGTGCCAGAAAATGGTTTAGTTTCTTTTTGCTGGTGAAGAAAATCAGAAAGAATTTGCTTTTTGTTATAAAGCGTTTTGATCGTGATGAACAGCAAAAACCAATGCACCAAGAACAACTTGATGGTGCAATGAATATTCGAGACAAGTATGGAAAAATAGGTGCTGATAATGAGCAATATGTGAGTTATGAACAAATTGCTAAGTTTATTTTGCAACACACTGAAAAATCATTTAGCTCAGCAACGAGAAATTTTTCGTCGAATTGTTTACGCTTATTTATTAGGAAATAATGATCTTCACTTACGCAATTTTTCATTTATTTATCCCAAAAACAGTCATCCAAAACTTGCTCCAATTTATGATTTTGTGTCGGTGTCGCCCTATCCTGAAATATTTAATTCAACACTACTTGCCTTGCCATTGTTAGCGCGAGAAGAGGGTAATGCCACACTCGCCAAAGGATTTAATACTCAATACGGTGAATATATCAGCGATGATTTTGTCGAGTTTGGGGAAAATATTGGATTAAATAAAAATGTGATTATTCAAAAATTAATTCTGAAAATTACACAAGAAAAGGAAAAGGTGGAACAGATTTATTCACAATCATTTTATGCCGCAGCCACATATTGATTGCGTACTGAAAAATTATCTTAAGCGTTTAGCGTTACTAACGTATTAAATGAACCTGAGCTATAAAATCTAAAGAAATTTTCACCGCACTTTCCTCTAACAAAAAATCGCACCTTTTAACAGTGCGATTTTTTTCTTATAATAATTTAGGGACATTCTGCCGTTTTCTATGCCAATCACCTGATCGCAAATAGCCATGGTGGATTGGCGATGACTCACGAGAATAATCAATTTTTTTCTGCTTTCACATTCAACAATGATTTCAAAATCATCGCTTCGTTTAAGCTATCCAAATTACTGGTTGGCTCATCAAGCAAGATAATCGGCGCATTATGCAAGAATGCTCGGGCAATACCGATACGTTGTTTTTCACCGTCAGAGAGATTGCCACCCAATTCCGTCATTTTTGTTTGATAACCTTGTGGCAAGCTTAAAATGAAATCATGAATTGAAGCTTTCTTCGCGGCTTCCATAATTTCTTCTAACGTTGCATCACGGCGAGCAAGGCGAATATTTTCCTCAATGGTTTCGTTGAAAATATAGGTTTGCTGAGTAATGTACGCCATATTGTCACGCAAGCTACGAGTGTTGATATTCGGTAAAGTTTCGCCGTTAATTTTAATGTTGCCTGATTTTTGGATCGTAAAAACGCATCAGCAGTTTTAACAAGGTACTTTTACCGCTGCCACTTCTGCCGTGAATACCTAAGATTTCACCTTTTTTCACAGATAAGCTGACATCCGATAAAATTTGTTCTTCGCCGTAAGCGAAGTTTACATTCTCAACATCAATGCGAGAAACATCTTTTAAATCGACCGCACTTTCTACGTCTTTTAACTCTGGTTCTTCCGCTAACAAACTTAATACACGCTCACCTGAAGCCAAAGTTTGTAATAAGTTGCTTGAAAGGTTACTTAAGGCGATAACTGGGCCGTAGCTCGACATCAATAAAATCACGCCGATTAAAAAGGCAGAAAAATCAATCTTATCTAGACTAAACAAAATTAAGCCGGTGAATAACATAATGATGTTAAACGCTGATACTGCCACTTCAGTGTAAACGCGCACTTTCGCTTCTTGGTCTTTAATACGTTCAAAAGCTGTATCGATTTTTGGCTGCGTTGTTGGATTTCTGCTAAACGTTGTTGTGCATAGCCAAAAAGTTGAATTTCTTTCATACCACGCACGCTGTCGAGGAAGAAGTCATTCATTTCGCCTACTAATTCACGATAGCGTCTGCCATCTTCACGCGCCAATTTGGTGGTGATAATCGGTAAAATACGCCCACCGTCAAATACGCAGCCAATGCCACAAGCACAAACCAACCTGAAAGATGCGCAAAGACCAACAATAAAATCGCAGATGTAAAGAACGCAATCATAATTGGTGCAATGGTGTGTGCATAGAACACTTCGAGTAATTCAATATCATTGGTTACTAATGACACTAATTGCCCTGCTTGTTTATCTTGCAACTTCACAAAAAGCTAGGCGACGCAAAGAAGAAAACACTTTGTCACGCAATAATGCCAATAATTTAAAAGCAATATAGTGCCCTGACATTTGCTCTAAATAACGCAATGCGCCACGAGCCACCGCCAATACGATAAGTGCGGTCAAAATTCCAGAAAAACTTAAATGGGTTTCAAAGTTTAAGAAGATTCACTAACCCCATCGCACCCAGCACCATAATAAAGATGGCAGCCAGGAAACCTAGCGTTCCCATAGTAATGGTGAACGCCATAATGTGCGCCAGTGGAGTCACTAATTTCAACAAATGCCCCATTACAACAAAACCATTTTTACGCATTTGCCACCTCTCTAATTTGTTCTAAATCTTTTTGTTGTTGGAACATTTCAGCATACGTACCTTGTTTTGCCATTAAGGTTTCGTGCGTGCCTTGCTCGATCAATTTGCCTTGGTCAAGTACGTTAATACAGTCCGCATTTACCGCATTTGCCAAGCGGTGAGAAATCATCACAATGGTTTTTTGTTGTTTAAATTGTTGAATAAACTGCAAAATAATTTCTTCGCTTTCCACATCAATATTACTGGTCGCTTCATCAAAAATGTAAAGCTCGGCATTGTGTAATAAAGCACGCGCTAAAGCTAAACGTTGAATCTGACCGCCCGATAAATTCGCACCACGGCTTAATAGCTGCATATCTAAGCCGCCATTTTCGCGTACAAATTGGGCAAGATTCACTTGTTCTAAACACGCATAAATTTGCTCGTCTGTGGCATCAATTTTCGCCATCGTCATATTTTCACGCAGTGTGCCTTTAAACACGTAGCTACTATGGCTCACCAACGATACTTTTTTTGATAGAAAGAAGTGCGGTCTATTTCTGAGGCGTTTTGTCCATTAAACAAAAATCTCACCTTGTTGCGCTTTTATTAAAGCCCATCAACAACGAAACTAAGGTTGATTTACCACAACCACTTTTACCCACAAACACCGAAAGTTGGTTTGGTTGAATCGTTAAAGTTAAACCCTGAATTGCCGGTTTTTCTGCAGAATACGCAAAATATAAATCTTTAATTTCCACTTGAACGTTATTTTTTGGCTTCAAAAATTTACCGCACTTTGTTGGGTTTCACAGGCGTATCAAGTAATGTGAAAAATCTTATCTGAAGCCGCTTTACCATTCATCGCCACATGGAAGAATGAACCAAGCAAACGAAGCGGAATAAAGAACTCGGAGGAAAGTAGAATAAATAAAATCACGCCTAAGACGCTGAGTTGCGCATCTTGGAATTGCAATAGTGCGGTTAAAAATCCCGATTGCAGCACCACCGTAAGCAAGTAAATCCATCAGTGATACCGAGTTAAGCTGCATAGTAAGCACTTTCATGGTAATTTTGCGGAAATGCTCAGCCTCTTTATCCATCTCTTTCGCCTTGTAAGCATCATCTTGATAGATTTTTAAGGTGATTAAACCTTGTAGGTTATCTAAAAAGCTGCTGCCTAATCCCACATAAATCGACCAATATTTTTGCCAAAAGTTTTTTTCGCAATTTTATTCACCGCAATGATCGACATAGGGATAAGCGGCACGCAAATTAATAAAATAATGGCTGTTTTTAAAGCTGAAAAAAATCAAGAAAACAAAGAGGGTAAGCGGTGCAAGCAAGCTATAAAAAAGTTGCGGCAAATAACGCCCAAAGTAGATTTCAAGCTGTTCCACACCTTCTGATGCCACTTGGATAATGCTTGAAGTGGATTGTTGATTCACTTGGTTCAGAGGCATAGAAGCCAATTTACGGTAAATAAGGCTACGCAATTCATGCTTCACTTTTTGTACTGGCAAAATAAGACGCTTGCACTGATTTTTTTACCCGCAAAAGCACGCAGTGCCAATGCCGCAATTAAAATCACACCTAAACCCACCGCACTTGACATCGTCAACTCTTTAAAAATAAGCGGCCTGTAAAATATAAGAAAACACGACGGCACTAATAATCCCGCCAACTAACGCCACCCCAATTCCACAACACAGTGACGCCAATCCATTTTTACTATCGGCCACCGTGTTAATTAGGGCGTTTATCTATCATCATAATGATTGCTCCTAAAAAGAAGTACACAATCAATGCGCACTTTTTCATTTAATGGTGAAATTTAAAAACGATTGCGCATGCTTTCTAACATGAACAATCGATGGCTTGCATTATAGAGAACAAGTGGACTTAAATATAGAGCATAATGAGAATAATTTTTTTATTGTTTTGATTTTAATCAAAAACAGAATTTTTCTGATTGTGAGAAAATACTTTTTTCTTATAATATGCTTGATAATCATTATTATTTACCTTTTTCATGGAGTTAAAGATGACCAATTTTTAGATTAAAATCTGCTTGCGTATTCCGTTATGCTTGGGCTGACAACAGGAGCAGTTTACGCCAACGAACTTGAACAACTGCAGGAAATTAATGTTTCAGGTAATACAGAGAACAGTAAATGTAAAAAAAGAGTTGGTGAAACCCAAATCACGGCTAAAAAAATTATCTAAAACAACAGGCTTCAGATTCTCGAGATTTAGTACGTTATGAAACGGGTATTAGTGTTGTTGAAACAGGAAGAACAGGAGCAAGTGGTTATGCTGTTCGAGGCGTTGATGAAAACCGTGTGGGTATTATGGTTGATGGACTTCGTCAAGCTGAAACCTTAAGCTCTCAAGGATTTAAGGAGTTATTTTGAAGGTTATGGTAATTTTAATAATACACGTAATAGTGTAGAAAGTGAAAATGTAAAAACAGACAACAATTACAAAAAGGTTCTGATTCGATTAAGGCTGGTAGTGGTGCTTTTAGGTGGATCAGTGATATTTGAAACAAAAAGATGCTCAGGGATTATTTATTGAATAAAGATTATTATTTTTTTCCTTTAAACGTGGCTATCAAACAATGAATAATCAAAACCTTAATGCACTTACATTCGCAGGACGTTATAAAAAAATTTGATATTTTAGTAGTTGATACAAAAACGTGATGGACATGAAATAGAAAACTACGATTATAAAAATTTATCCCAATAAACAGGCTGATTTAAGTGCGGTTGGTCCTACACGTGAAAAAGCCGATCCTTATCAAATTACCCGACAAAAGTACTTTTAATAAAATTGGGCTTTCAGCCTAATGAAGAACATCGTTTAAGTGTAGCATTAGATGATTCCACTTTAGAAACAAAGGGTATGGATTTGTCTTATGTTTTTTTAGACCATGTAAGGATGAAGCATGTGCGGAAAAAAATATGGCGAGCGAGTTATTAATGATCAATCTAAAAAGAAAAAAATATCCAATTTAGTTATGAAAACTTCACCCAAACGCCTTTTTGGGATCATTTTAAACTGAGTTATTCCTCACAAAAATATTACTAATAAGGCTCGTTCTGATGAATATTGCCATCAATCAACTTGTAATGGTATAAGTAACCCCAAGGATTGCATTTAGTAGAAGAAAATGGAGTTTATAAAATTGTAGATAAAGATAATCAAGATTTTAAATATGTAGAAGACAATAGTGGCTGGGATCCCTCTTATGAATTACACAACTCCAAAAATGAAAAAATTAGTAATGATGTAGATATAGATGGAGGAAAAACTTGATTCCGTTTTTAATTAATTGTGAAAAATTAAATTGTGAAAAATAAAAAAATTTCGGATTTATCAAGAAAAAGATGAAAATTGGAATAATTCATATAAATATGAAGATCATAAAAATTACCATCAAAAGATTACCTAATGGCAAAAATACGGTGAAATTTCTCTAAAAGAAGGGACAGAATACTTTATAGATGAGTTAAAAAGAAACAGCTCGTTTTATATTTCCAAAAAGTTTCGGATACACTAGTGATTCAGTAAATGATCGTGATTTGAATACCAATACCCAACAAATTAAACTTGATTTAGACAAAGAATTTAACCTTTGGCATACCCAACACCAACTAAAATATGGTGGTTTTTATGAAAAAACACTAAAAAGTATGGTTAATCATCAATACAACACCGCAGCCAATGTGCAATGGTGGGCTGGCAATTTTTCTGTAACAAACCTGTAGATGGCACATATGAGCATACTCCTGCACCTGATTATAGTGCTTACAGATGTAGCTTAATGAATACTGATAAAGGAAAAGATTCCTATTTAATCCCTGTAACAACTAAAAATAACGTCTTGTACTTTGGGGATAATGTACAACTAACCTCTTGGCTAGGATTAGATTTAAATTATCGCTATGACCATGTGAAATATTTGCCTGGTTATGATGAAAAACTCCCGTTCCAGGTGGCTTAATTGCAGGAATATTTGTACCTTTTTGATGAAAAAGATGTCGTTTATGGTAGTAGTGCACAGTCCATTTCCTACAGGGTATAATGATTGTCGCTATAACACTGATTGTTATAAAAATAATATGCAAAAAAATCTTGCACTGCTATTACGCAAAACAACCTATAAACATCATTCTTATAATATTGGTTTGAATCTAGATCCCACTGATTGGCTTCGCGTGCAGCTTAAATATGCTAATGCTTTCCGTGCGCCAACCTCTGATGAAATTTATATGACATTCAAGCATCCAGATTTTTCCATAGGGTCCAAATACCAATTTAAAAGCAGAAACAGCAAAAACGAAAGAAGTCGCATTTACCTTTTATAAGGAAAATAGTTATCTTACGTTAAGTGCGTTTTCAAAGTGATTATCGTAATTTTTATTGATTTGGTCTTTGATAAACAAATTGATAAAGGTTCTTCAATAGAATATCCGTTTTATCAAAACCAAAATCGAGATCAAGCAAAGAGTCAGAGGTATCGAAATTGCTTCACGTCTTGAAATGGGTGATTTGTTTAAAAATCTACAAGGTTTCCATTTTAGGTTATAAATTCACCTATCAAAAAGGAAGAATTAAAGATAACAAATTACGTTCTGGGTATGCTGAATTTTTGAAACTAAATCCGCAATATACTGCTATTGCTTCACAAGATCAGCCTATGAATGCATTGCAACCTACCACATCGGTATATAACATTGGCTATGATGCACCAAGCCAAAAAAATGGGGTATGGATGTGTATATCACCGATATTGCAGCTAAAAAGAAAAAGATACATTTAATTCACAATGGACGAGCATGGTTGCCAGAAAAGAAAAATATTTATGGCAATGAAAAAGATGTACCTGCTACAAAAAGTGAACGGCAAAGAGGTAAAAGACTCTAGAGGATTATGGCACAATAAGCATTACACGGTGATAGATGCCATTGCTTACTGGAAACCAATTAAAAACCTTACATTTACAGCAGGTGTTTATAATTTAACAAATCAAAAATATCTTACTTGGGACTCTGCCCGTTCTATTCGTCATATCGGCACTGTTAACCGAGTAGAAACAGCAACAGGTAAAAGGCTTAAATCGTTTTTACGCACCAGGTAGAAATTATAGAGCATCTATTCAATTAGAATTTTAGGGTGTACTCTTATCTAAACCGCACATAATAATAGTAGTGATAGTAAATGTGCGGTTAATTTAAATACATAATTTAATTTACATATTGTCTTTAACGAGGGGAAAAATGACCAATTTTAGATTAAATCTGCTTGCGTATTCCGTTATGCTTGGGCTTACGGCAAGTGTTGCTTATGCTGATGAACCAACTCAACAGCAACTTGAAGAGAAATTAATGTATCTGGTTCTACCGAACATAACGATCCGAAGACACCTCAAAAATTGCCGAAACTGTAAAAACAGCTAAAAAATTAGAAAAAGAACAAGCGCAAGATGTTAAAGATCTCGTGCGTTATGAAACAGGAATTACTGTCGTAGAAGCAGGACGTTTTGGAAATAGTGGCTTTGCAGTTCGAGGTGGGAAGAAAAACCGTGTAGCAGTTCAAATAGATGGACTGCATCAAGCGGAAACCATCTCTTCACAAGGGTTTAAAGAATTATTTGAAGGATATGGAAATTTTAATAATACGCGTAATAGCGCAGAAATAGAAACGCTAAAACAAGTTACAATTCGAAAAGGGGCTGATTCTTTAAAATCTGGTAGTGGCGCATTAGGTGGTTCTGTTAGTTTTGATACAAAAGATGCTAGAGATTATTTACTTAACAAAAATTACTACGCTTCCTATAAAAGAGGCTATAACACAGCAGATAACCAAAATCTTCAAACACTCACGCTTGCTGGGCGTTATAAGTATTTTTGATGCAATTGCTGTAATTACATCACGTAAAGGCCATGAATTAGAAAACTATGGTTATAAAAATTATAACGATAAAATTCAAGGAAAAAAACGAGAAAAAGCAGATCCTTATAGAAGAACCCAAGATAGTGCTCTTTTAAAAGTTGCGTTTTCAACCAACAGAAAATCACCGTTTCTCAGTTGTTGCAGATTTATATAAACAAACGTCTAAAAGGTCATGATTTTTCTTATACTCTAAAAACCAAATACACAGTACATGACATATGATGAAAAAAGAATTACGTCATACTAACGATAAAGTAGAACGTAAAAAAATATCGCTTTTGTTTATGAGAATTTTACTGAAACACCATTTTGGGATACGTTAAAAATCACCTATTCCCACCAAAAAAATTACTACAAGCGCAAGAACAGACGATTATTGCGATGGGAATGAAAAATGTGCATTAGCGGGCAATCCGCTTGGAATGAAATATAACGATGAAAACAAACTTGTAGGCAAAGATGGTAAGCCTGTTGTTTATAAAGACACAACAGAAAAACCTGCAGTGACTAAAACCAATTATGGTGGATGTGCCAGTTGAGCCATACGACGGAAGAAATGATGTATTCCGTTATAAATATAAAAGAGCCAAATGGGATTACCTAGAAAGGTTATACCCAGAATTCAACTTTATAAAAAAATTATTTTAAAATCTTGTAATGATGAATTTGAAAGCTCGGTTCAACCAGCTATTGGTGATACCTCTACTTGTAAAGTTGAAGTAACACTGCCTGATAAAACACCGAAAGAAAAATCCTTCGAAATTGATGGACGTAAATATGATTTATTAGCTGAAGGTAGTAAAAGTTATTGATAGTGAACAAACCCTACCAACCAACGTTCATCATATCTTTAGTTGTGAGGCACTTAATTGTAATAAACCAAGCATTACCGGCTTTCAAAAAGACGGAACACCAGTCGATATTCCTATTAAAGTGTTCGAAAAAGATGGCAAAAAATATGCCAAAACAGAAGTAAAAGCCAATGATCAACTATCTGGTCCATTCCTTTTTATGCCAAATAAAATGGGTTATCAGACGAATCTTTGGTCGCAACGTGACTTAACAAGTGAAACCAAACAAATTAACCTTGACTTAACAAAACATCTAGAATTAGGTAAAACACAGCACGATTTGTCTTATGGTGGTCTGTGGTCTGAAATGAAAAAATCAATGACCAATCTAGCTGGAGATACCCCTCTAAATGTAAAATGGTGGGCTCAATATCCACATAATTGTGATATCTTTTTAGCTCCTTCTACAACAGGTGCTAAACCAACGTTAAATCCAGAACGGGGGAGTACATTATGTAATAATGTCAATGTGTTCTCTTTCCTAATTCCAGTGAAAACGAAAACAGGCGCGTTATATTTTATTAATGATTTCCGTGTGAATAACTATATCGCTTTTTAATTTAGGGTTATCGTTATGATCGAGTGAAATATGAACCAGAATATATTCCTGGAAAAACACCAAAAATCCCTGATGATATGGTGACAAATCTTTATATCACCACACCAGAATTTAATGCAAGTCAAGCAGATTCAGATCCTGATGAATTATTAAAAAAAGAAGCCAATGCAGCAGCAAATATTAAAGAAATTGCACAACCGAAAAAATTTTCTGCAAGTTCCTACTCTTTTGGTACAACGCTTGATCCGTTAAATTGGTTACGTTTACAGGCAAAATATAGTAAGGGATTCAGAGCACCAACAAGTGATGAAATCTACTTTACATTTAAACATCCTGATTTTTCTATTCGACCAAATAGAGATCTTCAACCGGAAACAGCAAAAACCAAAGAACTATCTTTAACTGTGCATAATGATATGGGATATATTACAACTTCTGTTTTTAATACTCGATATCAAAACTTTATTGATTTATCCTATCAAAGGGCGTCATGATGTTCATGGACACTCAAAACTAATACCATTTTATTTTTTATCAAAATGTAAATAGACCAAATGCTAAAGTAACTGGTTTTTGAAATTGCTTCACAAATATCCTTAGGTAATATTAGTAAATTATTCAATGGTTTCAGTTTAAGCTATAAATACACCTATCAAAAAGGCAGAATAAATGGCAATATACCAATGAATGCAATTCAGCCTAGAACAGCTGTTTATGGAGTAAGTTATATTCACCCTGATGATAAATATGGTGTGGATCTTTATGTTTCTCATGCATCAGCTAAAAATGCAGAAGATACTTATAATATGTTCTATAAAGAAGAAGGTAAAACAGACAGCACAATTAAATGGAGAAGTGAATCTTATACAACCATTGATTTGTTAGGATATATCAAACCAATTAAAAATCTTACTTTAAGAGCTGGTGTGTATAACTTAACTAATAGAAAATACATTACTTGGGATTCAGCTGAATCAATTAGACCATTTGGTACAAAGTAATATGATTAATCAAGATACTGGCTTAGGTATCAACCGTTTCTATGCTCCAGGCAGAAACTATAGAATGTCAGTTCAGTTTGAATTCTAATCATATCTAAAACCAAAAAGTGCGGTAAAAATTTACCGCACTTTTTGTATGATGTTACCCCACCATTTTCTTTTAACTGATACAAATACGCCAAAGGCTTGTTTAGGGGCTTAAATCATCGGGATCCAGTTTTTCGATTGCCTCTCTTAGTACATCCGTTTCTTGTTCAAACAATAATTCACCTTGAGTGTGATTGGCTTCACTCAATGCCTGAATTTGCTGATCAGCTGAATGGCCTGATGTTTTTTTCTAATTGTGTCAATTTCTGTTTTGCTAGTTTAATAACGGATTGTGGCACGCCTGCCAAAGCTGCCACCGCCAAACCATAACTTTTACTTGCAGCACCATCTTGTACAGCGTGCATAAAGGCGATGGTGTTGTTATGCTCAAGGGCATCTAAATGAATATTGGCGATACCTTCTAGCTGTTCCGGCAATGCGGTTAATTCAAAATAATGGGTGGCAAATAACGTAAGCGAGCGGATTTTTTTGGCTAACCATTCTGCACAAGCCCAAGCTAAGGATAAACCATCATAAGTGGATGTGCCGCGACCGATTTCATCAATAAGAACCAGACTTTGCGCAGTGGCTTGATGAAGAATATTTGCCATTTCAGTCATTTCCACCATAAAGGTTGAACGCCCCTGAAGCTAAATCATCAGACGCACCAATTCGAGTAAAAATACGGTCAATCGGCCCAATTCGCGCGCTGTCTGCCGGCACAAAGCTGCCGATATACGCCAGCAATGTAATTAATGCGGTTTGGCGCATATAAGTACTTTTACCGCCCATATTTGGCCCGGTGATAACTAATAAATGACGATTGTGATTGAGTTCCACTGGGTTGGCGATAAAGGGATCTTTTCAACACTTGTTCCACAACAGGATGGCGGCCATTTTCAATTTTCACGCTCACTTCATCACAGAATGTTGGCATCACGTAATTGAGCGTATCTGCGCGCTCGGCAAGATTGACTAATACATCCAATTCAGAGAGTGCAAGGCTCGCCAGTTGTAACGTGCCTAAGTGCGGTAATAATAAATCAAACAATTCATCGTAAAGCTGCTTTTCTAATGCTAACGCTGCGCCTTTTGATTTCAGCACTTTGTCTTCATATTCTTTGAGCTCAGGAATAATGTAACGCTCTGCATTTTTCAGGGTTTGGCGGCGAACATAATGAATCGGGGCTTTATGCGCCTGGCCTTGGCTAATTTGAATGTAATAACCATGCACCGCATTAAAACCGATTTTTAGCGTATCAATGCCCTGTGCTTTCACGCTCACGTTTTTTTCTAGGTTTTTCCAAATATTGGGTTGCGCCATCAGACAGCATACGCCATTCGTCCAACTCGGCATGGTAACCTTCAGCAATTACGCCACCATCCCGAATTAAAAGTGGAGGCATTTCAATCAATGCACGTTGCAATAAATCGCATTGCTCGCTGAAATCGGCAATTTGGCTGAAAAGTGCGGTTAAAAATGGCGGTGTTTTTTGTTGCACAATCGCGCGTAATGCAGGAATTTGTTCTAATGCCGTGCGCAAGCGGGCGAGATCGCGTGGACGCGCTGAACGCAGCGCCACACGTGCTAAAATACGCTCCATATCGCCGACTAATTGCAAATAAGGCTGAAATTCATCGACCAAATCAAAATTCAGAATTTCCGCAATCGCTTGTTGGCGTTGTTTTAATTTTTTTCCACATCACGAACAGGCTGATGAATCCAACGTTTCAGTAAACGGCTGCCCATTGGCGTAACGCATTTATCCAAGACAGACGCTAGCGTATTTTTCTGTGCCACCCGCAAGATTTTTGCGTCAATTCAAGATTTCTGCGAGTGGCTGCATCTAACTGAATACAGTCTTGATTTTTGAATTAAGCTAATGCTTTGAATATGGGGGTAATGCGGTACGTTGGGTTTCTTTTGCATATTGCAATAAACAACCTGCCGCACTTAAGCCGAGAGGGATTTTTTTCTACACCATAGGCGCGTAAATCTTTTGTGCCAAATTGACGATTCAGTAAGGTGATGGCAGTGCTAAGTTCAAACTCCCAAATCGGGCGACGGCGTAATCCCTTGCAATGTTCAATCGCAGCCATTTCGTTAAATTCTTCACAATACAGCAATTCCACAGGTGCAATACGTTGCAATTCCGCGCGTAATGTTTCTTTATCTGCAGGTTCACAAAGCTGAAAACGGCCAGAGGTCATATCTAAAGTAGCTAATCCAAATTTTTTTCTTTCTCTTGATATACTGCTGCAATCAGATTGTCTTGGCGCTCTGGCAAAAAGTGCTTCATCACTTACCGTACCGGGTGTAACTATTCGCACAATTTGGCGCTCCACTGGCCCTTTGCTTGTGGCAGGATCACCAATCTGTTCACAAATCGCCACAGGCTCACCCAACTGAACCAATTTTGCTAAATAACCTTCCACCGCATGATAAGGCACCCCAGCCATTGGAATAGGTTGCCCTGCAGATTGACCTCGTTTCGTCAAAGAAATATCCAACAATGCCGCCGCTTTTTTCGCATCGTCATAAAACAACTCGTAAAAATCCCCCATGCGATAAAACAACAAAATATCCGGATTCTCAGCTTTGAGTTTTAGATATTGTTGCATCATTGGCGTATGTTGTTGGAAACTTTCTTCGGAAATCATCTAATTACCTGCTTTGAAACTAAATAAAGATAGGTTTTGTGGCGGCTATTTTAGGTGCCGAAAGGGGAAAAAGCTAGATAAAAAAGAGCGGTGAAAATTTATTGAGATTTTTCACCTCTCTTTCAGTTGATATTTATCCTTTAAAGACAGGCAAGTAGTCAAACATTGCTAGAAAATGGAAAATAGCCACAAACACACCAAATAATGCAATAAAGATGATTAAGCCATTTCCACCACAAACTCGGAATGTTGCAGCTGCATTTTATTTTTGCAGGGATTTATAAGCAAGAAGCGCTGGAATTATGCAAGTCCAAATTGTCGCTACTGCGCCAGCATATCCAATGGCTTTTAAGAAACCCAATGGAAATAAAATTGACATAATTAGTGGAGGTAGGAAAGTCACTGCCCATGACTTTGTCCGTCCAATTTTGCAATTATCAAATTTAAAGAAATCAGCCAAATAATCAAATACGCCTAATCCTACGCCAATAAAAGATGACAAAATTGCGGCGATAGAAAAGGCATTAATCATTTGTTTAACCGTGTTAGATTCTATTACTCCCCTAAAGCATTAAGCAATATATCTAGATTGCCATCACTAGCTATTACAGGTGCAAATTGATCGCGAGGCAAATTTCCAAAAATTGAAAAAAATCCAAAAGTAAATAAAGCGTAAGAGCAATTGCTGTTCCGCCTAAAATGGCGTATTTAGCTTTTTTCTCTTCCCCATAGTAGGCTCGCATCGTACAAACAGAATGATGGTAACCAAAAGATGTTAATGCAACAGGAAACATCCCTACCGCATATTTTTGCATAGTTTGTATCTTTTTCCACCAATATCTAATAAAAGTATCTAAACTAATATTAGTTGCTAATCCATAAGTACTAAAAATAAAAAGTAAAACCCCATGAATACAATCAATAAAACAGATATTCTGTCTACAATGCGAGTGGAATGCCAAACAAAAAGGAAAAAGACTAATACAAATACAGTGGAGCAAATTGCCAATGTAGATGAACCAAAAATCAATCCACGGTTTAATAAGGTTTTCTAGTATACCTCCAGATGCAGTGGTATAAGCATAAAAGTAAAAATACCCCCGACAAAAATACACAGCAAGATTATTAATAGAATTGATAGTTGAACCAAGCATATCTTTAGTTACGGTACTAAATGATGCTCTTAAATCATAAGTAGAATAGGCCTCAAGTAATAACCAGCCTGATAATGTCATGACTATCATCGTTAAGCAAATTGCTAATGCTGACCATAATGTCCAAGCTCCAGCACCAGATGTTGGTAAACCAAGCATTCCAGCTCCAACGCAAACACTAGCAATAATACAGGCGCCACCAAAAAAATGGAAGGTTGTTTTTCATAGAACATCCTTATCAATAACAAATTATTGAGTTAGCTGTTGATAAAAAAATGCAGTTCAAAATGAACTGCATTTTTTCATTATATCATTCAATTTCTTTTAAACGTGCCGTAAAGTGACGGAGAACTTTTTGGTTCATAAGTGAAAGTTAAACCCTTAATATTCTCTGCATTTTCTTTCACTTTTTGGAACGCCTCAATAATGAAATCCATATGAGTTTTGCGTATAAGTTGCACGTGGTACAGTTAAGCGTAAAAAGCTCAGCTGGACATGGTAGTTGTTTACCCGTCTTCGGATCTCGTCCTAATAAGAATGAGCCAATTTCTACCGCTCTTATACCTGCAACTTTATAAAGTTCGCAAGAAAGTGCTTGTGCTGGAAATTGGTCGGCTGGAATATGTGGTAATAATTTACCTGCATCTACGAACGCTGCGTGGCCACCCGGTTGTTGACAAGGCACCCCAATTTTTTTCTAAGCCTGCAACCAAATATTCAATTTGCGCGATACGATAAGCCAGCCATTCTTGGCGCATACCATCATGCAAAGCCAACAGCCAAGCGTTCCATTGCACCACCTTCTAAACCACCATAAGTAGGGAACCCTTCTTGCACAACACAAAGCGTTCTACATTCGTGATAGACTTCCTCCATTGATTTATCTTTAAACGCTAAAAATACCGCCCATTGGTACCATCGCATCTTTTTTTGGCGGACATCGCTAAACCATCAGCATAGCGATAGCTTTCATAAGTAATTTGTTCAATAGTCCAGTCTTTATAAGCTTCTTCACGTTGTTGAACAAAATAGGCGTTTTCTGCAAAACGAGCTGAATCCATGATGACTGGAATATCGTATTTACGCGCAATTTCATACATACCTTTTTAAGTTTGCAATAGAAACCGGCTGACCACCCGCAGAATTACAAGTAATGGTACATACAATGTAAGGTACATTATGTGCTCCCACTTCTTGAATGCCTTTTTCTAATTTTTCTAAATCGAAATTACCCTTAAATGGATGTTTTGCTGTTGTATCAAATGCCTCTTTTATATAAACATTGCGAACCGTTGCCCCATTAATTTGGCTATGTCCTTGTGTGGTATCAAAGAAATAGTTAGAGAAACCACCATTTTGCTGCGATCTAAACCTTTTTTTCACGTTCACGTTTAGCAATCAATACCGGAATATAAATTTGTTCAGCACCACGGCCTTGGTGAGTAGGGATTGTATATTCATAACCAAAAATATCTTTCACTGCTTTAGCTAGCGCATAATAACTGCGACTGCCGCTATAGGCTTCATCGCCACGTAACATTGCAGCCTGCATATCTTGTGTAACAGCGCCAGTACCGCTATCTGTGAGTAAGTCAATGAAAATATCTTCACTATCCAATAAAAATGGATTCATGCCTGATTTTAAGATCGCTTGCTCACGATACTCACGAGTAGTTCTTTTTACTGGTTCAATAACACGAATGCGGAAAGGTTCAGGTAAATGTTTAAAATTTTCCATAGCAAAAATCCCCAAAAATTAATTTGCTTAATTTAAATAAAAAAATTATTTTCTAAAATGAAAAACACGTTGATGGTTAATAAGAAAGGATTAATAAATTATGGGAAAATAAAAAGATAATCTTGGATCAACAAGAACCCAAGTTTGGTTAGGAGAGAGCAAGTTGAGCATATTAAACTCCTTTTTAAGAGAAGAGATACTTAATAAAACTTAACACTGACTTCTAACTACGAAGCATTATCAGAATAATATAAAATTTAACATTGTCATCTATTATTTTTTTATTTTTGTGATGCTCCTCACAGAATATTTTTTTAATAAAAAGAGCGGTGAAAATTTGTTGAGATTTTTCACCGCTCTCTTTAGAGGAAAAATTAATGTCTTGGGAGGTAACGTACTGGATCCACTGATTTACCTTTATAACGAATTTCAAAGTGGAGTTTCACGGTATTTGTACCAGAGCTACCCATTTTTGCGATTTCTTGACCCGCTTTGACTTCTTGTTGATCAGTTACAAGAATTTTTGTCGTTATGCGCATAAGCACTTAGGAAATCATCATTATGTTTGATGATAATTAAATTACCATAACCACGTAAAAGCATTGCCAGCATACACTACGCGACCTGATGCTGCCGCTTTAACAGCCTGTCCACGAGAACCGCTAATATCAATCCCTTTGTTTCCGCCATCAGTATTGGAGAAACCTTGAATGATATTACCTGAAGTCGGCCACTGCCATGCAACATTTGATGCGATTGGCGCAACAACATTGGCATTAATCGGTGTGCTATTGGTGTTCTCTACTGGCGTAGTTGGTACTGATGGTGTTGTCGTAGGGGCAACTGGAATTGTCGCAACTGGTACCATTGCTGGTGCGCTATTCGCTACACCTGATCCAGATTTAATTGGCCCGATGATTGTGCCATCAGATCCCATTTGCGTACCATTTGCACCCTGGCGTATAGGTGACTGCCGGTTCTGCAGGTGCTGTCGGTGCAGCCGCAGTAGTTGTTGTCGTTGCTGTCGCAGGTTGTTTTACCGGAACCGTTGTTGTCACTGTTTTTTTGTACCACAATTAGAGATTTTTTTAAAGTTTGACCTAGGCTCAAGCTATAAAGGCTCTGTCATGTTGTTCAATGCTGCTAATTCTTTTTACATCAATGCCCGCCAAGTAAGCGATTAAGAACATCGTATCGCCTTTTATTCACTTTATAGGTATTACCTTTTGTAAGAACCTTTTTCAATTTGGCTATAATCTGGTGCATTGGTATTTTGGATTGCGTGAGACATTAATATGTTGCGAATCTACGCAATCAGAAACAGTTTTAGTGATTGTTTTTGTTTGCACAGATGACGCTGGTGTTGGCGTAGCTGGTTTTTGAGCTGGCTGAAACGCTGGCTGTGCAGGTTTGAATGTAGGTTGAGCAGGTGCTGCTGGCATGGCTGGCTGTTGATAGGTTGGTTGGAAATTTGGCTGTGGAGTTTGCACGCCTGTTGGAACACCGCCCATCGCTGGTACCGTGTTTTTTTGAATTTCAGGTTGCCAAGAACCGCCCGTACTTCCGCCATTGACTGGTTGCATGATGCCAGGTGAAAGATTGTCATCAGCATTACGAATTGGAGCTGGAGAATTAGAGGTACAAGCCGATAATACAACAAGACTCAAAGGGAGTAAGAGAAACGATTTTTCATAGTAATTCCTTATTGTTCCGTTATTATTTCATTTGCGCTGGCATCGTATTTTTGAATTTCCGGCATAAAAGCTACCACCAGCAACTGCACCTGTACCTTCTACTGGTTGCATAATACCGTTTGGTAATGCATCTGGATCTTTAACTGGTTCTGATGCACATCCAACTAATACGAATCCAGCCATTAAAAATAAGACCCTAATTTATTCATTTTTCTATCCTAGTTTTTCAATATAAAGTAAGCAATGACAGCCAGCACAACGACTGACCAACCTATAATTTCAATAGATTTTCGCAATTTTGCTGCGAATTTTTCACCGCCCCAAGCGGCTAATTTTGCCACCAGCAAGAAACGCGCTAAACGTGAAACAAATGCGGTAATGGCAAAAAGGGAAAAAAATGCCATTTGCATTACCCCCAGAGCAGAGAGTAAATACCTTGTAAGGAATTGGGCTAAAACCAGCCACAAACACAACTAATACGCCCCATTGCTCAAACCAATTTATGGCTTTTGCCCAATGCGCACCATATCCCCATTGTTGTACAATGTTTTCTACCCAATCGGTTGCATAATAACCAATTGCATAACCAATCACCCCACCGATGACAGAAGCAATTGCCGTATAAAATGCAAAATTTCACCGCACTTTTTGGCTTTTGACATAGACATTGGGATCAACATCACATCGGGCGGAATAGGAAAAAAATATCGCCTCGATAAAACTAACAAAAGAGAGCCAAAAAGTCGCAAAACGGTGCGTTGACCATTGCATAGTTTTATCGTACATCGTGCCGAAAATTTTCATATTTCTTCTCTATTTGGTAAAACGCGCCATTATTCCTGCTCTAACCAATCTTGTAAAGCCGAAAGTGAATGATGTGCAGTAAGATCTGCCTGAATTGGCGTGATAGACACATAACCATTTTTCACCGCATGGAAATCTGTTCCCTCTCTTTCATCTTCAGGTAATCCTGAAGGGCCAATCAATAAATCGTTTCATCACGAGGATCCCTTTGTTTAATGACTTCTGCAGACGACGCACGGTAACCCAAAGCGACATACCTTGTAACCCTTTAATTCTTCAAAAAGGTAAATCAGGCACATTAATATTAATAATTTCACGAGGATTTAATAATTGATGATGTAATTTTGGAATGAGATCACACACCACTCGTGCTGCTGTTTCATAATGTTGACGACCATCTAACGAAACCGCAATAGCAGGCAGCCCTAAATGGCGACCTTCAAGTGCGGCGGCTAATGTGCCGGAATAAATCGTATCATCGCCCATATTACAACCCGCATTAATGCCTGATACCACTAAATCTACTTGGCCAGATAAAAAAATCCGTTTAATGCTAAATGCACACAATCTGCTGGCGTACCATTCACACAATAATCGCCACTGTCTAAATGGCGTGGGCGTAGTGGCTCCACTAATGTGAGCGAGCTTGATGCCGCACTTCGATTACGATCAGGGTGCAACAACAATGACTTCGGCAATTTTTCTTAATTCTGTTACTAAAACTTGAATGCCTTCCGCGTGAAAACCGTCATCATTACTGACTAAAATTCGCATTGTGCTTCCTTATGCTTCTGTATAATTTACTAACTCACGAACTAATGCCGTGGCATAACTGCCCGCAGGCAAATAAAATTTCAAACGCAAGCCTTCTGGCTCAAATGCCCAAGAAAATGCTTTTGCTTTCATTAATAATGGACGACGCGCTGCCTTCATTCTTTCTTGTTTCATTAAAGGATCGAAAACTGAATGTTGATTTACGATTTCATTTTCAATATCGCTTGCGGCCAATACACCTTCGCCAATTAAAGGGGCGGTGAGTAAAATATCTTGATTTTTCTAACCGCGCTTGCAAGGCATTTAAGTCTTCTTTTTCATCCGCTTTGAACCAACTGTGCGAACCGGCTAATTGCACAATATCGTTTGGCAAAACTTCATTTGTTGCGCCCTTTGCAATGCGTGCTGACACAACTAAATTAAAAAAATCTCACTGCGCGCGGCGGAAAGATAAAAAAACTGCGTTTTTGCGATCTTTACCTTAATTTCTCCTTGCGCCCAACGCAATGCTTGCGTGAGGTTATGACCATCCCGACCAAAACGTTGTTCCGTAAAATAATTGGGGAAACCAAAATTTGCCACAAAATCCAACCGCGCTTTAAGCTCATCTGATTCTTCCGCACCGCGTAATAAAATATCGAAATAATTTCCCTCAAAGGCTACCCGTGCGAATTTTTCGGTTATGTCGAGTAACCGTTAAAATTTCTACCCCATCTAATTCAAATTGACTGAAATCGGGCGTTTCCATTCCTGGCATTTGTAAACAAAACCATTGTTCTGTCACTGCTCGACGATCTTTCAACCCTGCATATCCCATATTGCGTTCAGAAATACCAGCAAATTTAGCTAATTTTTCGCCAACAAATAAGGTGTTGCAATCCGTTTTTCGTACATACAGGGCAACAAACTCCCCTTCACCTGACATTTCATAGCCTAAATGCTCTTTTTACAATAAAAATCCGCACATTCAGCTTTTTAAAAAGTGCGGTGGTTTTTAGCAGTGTTTTTAATGCCAAATAAAGGGAGTTGTTCGAGCATGATTAAGGGTTCTTTTTTATAGAAAATAATTGCTCGAAATTTTATGCGACTTTTTGGTGATTTATCCACTAAAAATAACCGCACTTTTTGTTCTTGTTGAAGGATTTTATTATGTCAAAATTGGCTGAGTTACAAGCAGAAACCCGTGAAATTATCGCTGATTTACTTAACGACGGTAGTGACCCGGATGCGCTTTTATATTATTGAGCATCATATTGCTCATCACGATTTTTGATTTGTTAGAAAAAAATCGCGGTAGATGCATTTAAAGCCGGTTATGAAGTTTCCGAAGCAGAAGAATTTGAAGATGATGATGGTAAACCAATTTTTCTGCTTTGACATTATCAGTGAAGTAGAATTAAAAGCGGAAATTATTGATGCGCAACAAAAAAAGAAATCCTTCCGTTATTAGAAAAACATAAAAGGTATTTATGATGGTTGGGGCACCTATTTTTGAAGATCCGAATGCCGATGACGATGAATACGGTGACGATGGGGAATTTTTGATGACGAGGATGTCAGAAGAGCCTCGTGTGCATTAATCATTATTTTTAACCGCACTTGATAAGTGCGGTTATTTTTAGGAGTTTCAATATGAAATTAAAATCTCTTTTCTTGGCATTATTGGTATTTCCTCTTACTTTTGCCTGCATTGGCGGATAATTCTCAAAGTGCGGTGCAAAATAATATTGTTTCTTTTAATGCTGAAGTCGAAAAAGAAGTTTCACGAGATTTGTTACAGGTTACACTTTTTTATCAGGCAGAAGGAACTTCGCTTTCTACCTTAAATAAAACAATCAATGAGAAATTAAGCAAAGCACTTTCTATCGCGAAAAACGAAAGTGTGGTGGAAATCAAAGATCATTTTCGTCATACCAGTGTGCGTTATAACAATCAAGGCAAGCAATCTGGCTGGATTGATCGTGTAGAACTTGTATTAGAAAGCAAAGATTTCCAAGCTATCTCCAAAGTGCTTAGCGAGGCTTGATGGTGTTATGGCGGTGGAAAGTACGAATGCACTTATTTCATCAGAAAAATTAATGAGTTTAGAAAATGAATTAACTCAAGCTGCATTGGATAAATTTAAAAACAAAGCCACATTAATTCAAAATTCGTTGAATATGAAAGGCTATCAAATTTTAGATTTAGATGTGTCTTCCGTGAATGAACAAACCATGAGCCCACGACCTTATATGATGGCGATGGCAAAATCTGCCGATATGAGTGCAGTGGATTCTTCTGGCGATGCTTATCTTGAAAATGGTAAAGAGAAAATAAAAGCTCGCATTAGTGCGCGAATTGCATTGCGCGCGGAATAATTTTTCGCTACAATGGTACGACTTTTTTTAACCGATTTTTTTATAAGGAAAAACATAATGAAAGTAGCAAAAAAATGTAGTGGTGAGCATTGCTTACCAAGTTCGCACACAAGATGGCGTATTGGTCGATGAAGCACCAGCAAATCAACCACTAGAATATTTACAAGGCCACAATAATTTAGTGATCGGTCTTGAAAAAGCGCTTGAAGGTAAAGAAGTTGGCAACAAATTTGAAGTACGTGTACAACCTGAAGAAGGTTACGGTGCATACAGCGAAAATATGGTTCAACGTGTATCAAAAGATGTATTCCAAGGTGTTGATGAACTTGAAGTTGGCATGCGTTTCTTAGCGGATACTGACATTGGTCCAGTTCCAGTGGTGATTACTGAAATCGATGGCGATGAAGTTGTAGTTGATGGAAATCACATGTTAGCTGGTCAAGAATTACATTTCACGGTTGAAGTTGTTGCAACGCGTGAAGCAACGTTAGAAGAAATCGCACACGGCCATGTTCATGGTGCGCATAGCCACCACCACGATGATGACGAAGAAGGTCACGGTTGTGGCTGTGGTGGTCATCACCACCATCACGACCATGAGCACGAACACAGCGGATGCTGCGGCGGTGGTCACGGGCACGGACATGGTCACGGCAGCTGTGGCTGCGGTGGTCATTAATTAAAAATAGCCGAAAAATACCGCACTTTAATATCTCAAAGTGCGGTATTTTTTTATTGATATTTTTAACCACACATCATAAGTGGTAGAGGCTGTATTACCACCACGACCCTGTCCAGTTAGTATGGAAGAATTCACCGCGTGGTTTTGTCAGTACGCTCGTAAGTGTGTGCACCGAAATAGTCACGTTGAGCTTGCAATAAGTTTGCTGGTAAACGTGCTGAGGTATAACCATCTAAGAAGGTGATTGCAGACGCCATACAAGGCATTGGAATACCCACTTCGATAGATTTCGCCACCACTTTACGCCAGTCACTTAATGCATTTTCTAAAATACCCTTGAAGTAACTATCTGAACCTAAGAAGATTAAATCTGGATTTGCTTCATATGCATCACGAATGTTACCTAAGAAACGGCTGCAGAATGATACAACCTTCACGCCATAATAATGCCGTTGCACCGTAGTTTATGTTCCAGCCAAATTGTTCAGAGGCTTCACGAATAAGCATAAAGCCTTGTGCGTAAGAAATGATTTTAGACGCCAATAATGCTTTACGCACTGCTTCAATCCAAACTTTCTTATCACCTTCAACTGGAACAACCGTCTTATTGAATAATTGATTTGCTGCAACACGTTGATCTTTAAATGAAGACACGCAACGAGCAAAGACGGATTCAGTGATTAAGGTTAATGGAATACCGAAATCTAATGCATTGATGCCCGTCCATTTACCTGTCCCTTTTTGACCTGCGGTATCTAAGATTTTTCAACTAATGGTTCACCATCTGCATCTTTATAACCAAGAATATCGGTGGTGATATCAATTAAATAGCTATCAAGTTCAGTTTTTTTCCATTCTGCGAAGATAGATTGCATTTCATCATAGCTCAAGCCTAAACCTTCTTTTAAGAATTGATAAGCTTCACAGATTAATTGCATATCGCCATATTCGATACCGTTGTGAACCATTTTCACAAAGTGGCCAGCGCCTTCACCACCAACCCAGTCACAGCAAGGTTCGCCTTGTTCTGTTTTAGCTGAGATTGCTTGGAAAATTGGTTTCACATATTGCCATGCTTCTTGATTACCACCTGGCATGATAGATGGTCCATGACGTGCACCTTCTTCACCGCCAGAAACCCCCGAACCAATAAAGCGAATGCCTTTTTCCGCTAACGCTTTTACACGACGATTTGTATCTGGGTAGTTTGAGTTACCACCATCAATGATGATGTCGCCTTCTTCTAAGTGTGGTAATAATGCCTCAATGAATTGATCTACTACATCACCCGCGCGCACCATTAACATCACTTTACGTGGTTTTTCTAATTTAGAAGCTAAATCTTCTAAAGAATATGCACCGATAATATTCAGTGCCTTTTGCCGCACCTTTGTAAAAATTCATCCACTTTTGAAGTGGTACGGTTATATGCCACAACTTTAAAGCCATGATCATTCATATTTAAAATGAGGTTTTGCCCCATTACGGCTAAGCCGATAACACCGATGTCGCCTTTTACTGACATTGTTTTCTCCTGTTATAGGGTACAATTTGTTGTACCGATTTGAATACTTTGGAGCAACAAGTTGCACCAAATGACTACACGCAAAAAAGTGCGGTCGTTTTTCAATTATTTTTTTATTTATTCTGGCGCGTCAGAAGACACGGCCTATTAAAAAGAGTGAAATATTAATTTTGATGTACTTTAGCTACAAAGATATTTTCATTAATTTCAATAGTATATTCATAAACATTATTGATACTAAATTTCTCTATTTGACGAATTCTATCTTTTTAAAAAAATAGGAGATACATTTCAAAGGGAGTATAATCCAACCTATAATAAGAAAAATGTATCGATTAGTACTAAAAAAATTCGATGTATATTATTAACAAAGAACCAGCCAAAACCCATAAAAAACCATAATAATCTCAATAATTTTTTTCTTACCGATATATTTATAACCTTCTTTTTGTTATCTGGCCATAATCGTTTTATAAATCCTAATCTATTTAGCTCAAAAAAATAAAAAAATGAATTATTATTTTCCAATATTAGCATTTAATAGTCGATCTCACTTTTTTCTATAGAGTAACCTTTGAAAAACCGATATTTTTTGAATAAGAATATCTTGAATAACTTTATGTTCAAGTTTCAATTTGTCAAATTTTTTTCTTTAGAAAAAAACTCTAAAAATACGCTCAGAATCGGAATTTCTAAGCTGTCTAGGCAAATAGATAAAGCGTTTAATATTTAACCAAATAAATTTAAGAAAAAGGAATTATTACAGGCGCTAACAACAATGATAAAAAGATCTTTATTTGCTCTTAAAAATTCCAAATAAGATGTTACATTTATATCCATATTACCCCTACAACGTTCTCACGATGGCACATACTATGAAGCGTGCGCTATCAGTAATCTATCTTCTTGCTACACAAAAGTGCGGGCCACCTTTCCAAGTATTTTTTTAACTCTTCGTCCACGCACTCACATGCTGAGAAAATCCAATATATGGATAATAATTCACGGCTTGTGAAGTAGATAAAAGCACAATTTTGTGCTTGTGAGGGGCAAAGGCTTGTTTAGTGTGTTCAATCAACTACAAGATGATACCTTGTTTCTGATATTCTATAGCAAAAACTCTTTTAAATTTTCTAATTAACGAGTTACCTTGCTCTAACGTGTCTAACCACTGCCATTTTTTTCATAACCAATGAGTTTACTATTTTCTAAAGAAAATGTGGTACAACAACGCTCCCAAAACGATTTTCTAGAGATTGATTTAAATATTGATACGTAAATTCAACTTGAGTATCGTTAATCCATTTTTCCAATTAAAAACCTTTTAAAATTTCACCGCCACCATATTCGGCCCCAATCATTTTTACCTTGTTGATGATAATGAAATTCTGTTTGGCTACTCACCTCACCATTTGATGTATTTTTCAACAGCAACGAATTTTTATTATCTAAATTCAACATTAAAGTTACTCCGAATCTGATTCATCTATATCTTATTTTTAGTCCGTACAATGTTAATAAATTAACTCTTCGTCCACGCACTCATATGCTGAGTAAATCCAATATGCGGATAATAATCCACTGCTTGTGGAGCAGATAAAAAGCACAATTTTGGCTTGTGGATGTAACGCCTGTTTGGTGTGTTCAATTAACTGCAAGCCAATACCTTGTTTTTGATATTGCTCATCAACCGCTAAATCAGATAAATAACAGCAGTAGGCAAAATCCGTCACGGAACGTGCCACACCCACTAATCGTTCACCATCCCAAGCGGTGATTAATAAATCCGCATGGTGCAACATTGCTGCGACACGCTTTTTCATCCTCTAACGGACGGCGTGCCCCGAGCGTTGTTTTTATTTAACAATTCAATAAATTGTTTAACTGAAATCAGTTCATTCACTTTGTAGTCTATCATTTTGCAAGCCTAGTGATATTTGATACTCAACTTGTTATAGCAATTTCGCTGCCGCTTTATCCAAATACCATTCCGTCACCCCATTTTTTTGCTTTTAATTTTTGGCAGCAGGATAAGGGCAGGTTTTTCGCTGATGTCGCTTTGGATTTCTTTTTAAAATATCCGCTTTGCTTTCGCCAGTGACCAAATAGGTAATGCGTTTAGCTTGTTCGATGAGTTTGGCTGTTTTAGAAATGCGAATTTGACCGCTTTCAGGGTGTTTTGCAATGACAGCAAGGTTTTCATCATCAAAAATTGGTTTGATGTGGGGAAAAGAGAAGCGGTATGACCATCAGTTCCCATACCTAAAATAATCCAATCAAAAACACCGTTTGGAATGACCGCACTTAATTCTTCTTCGAAAGCGTTTTAACTCAAAGTGCGGTTCATTTTCACCGCGAATTCGGTGAATATTTTTCTGCTGGAATTTGAATGTGATCGAATAAGAGTTTTCTGCACTTCGCCATAATTGCTTTCAGGATCAGATGGCGGAACCATACGATCATCTCCCCACCAAAAATGCAGATTTTTTTCCAGTTAATTTGTTCCGCATAAGGTGATTTTTTGGCTAAGGTTTTTAAATAGCAACTTAGGCGTTGAACCACCAGAAAGGGAAATATGCACAGGGTGAGTTTAATTGGCTATAAATCACAAATTCTTGTGCAATTTTATCGACTGCGTGTTGAGCCGTTGGGAAGCTGATATAGTTCATTGATTTTCCGTAGGGTGGGCTTTAGCCCACAATTTATTATGTTCGATATTAAGAGCAGGGGGCTCAAAGCCCACCCGACTAGATTAATTAAACTTTTTTCTTCATTAATCCACTTGGTTTACGCCAAACCTTGCCTTGTTTTGCGATTAATTTATCGGCTGCCACAGGGCCCCAAGTACCCGCTTCATATTCATGAATACGACCACCATTGGCTTTGTAATCTAAAATCGGTTGCACAAATTTCCATGCAGCATGCACAGCATCGGTACGAGCAAACAAGGTTGCATCGCCTTTCATCGCATCCAACAATAAGCGTTCATAAGCGGTTAGCACTTGTGCGCCAGCTAAATCTGCATAACGGAAATCCATTGATACTTCTTTCGCTTCAAAACCTGCACCAGGTTTTTTCAAACCAAAACGCATTGAAATCGCTTCATCTGGTTGAATACGAATAATCAATTTATTCTCTGGTGCATTTTGGCTGAATACAGGATGTGGAGTAGTTTTAAAATGGATCACAATTTCAGTCACACGAGCTGGTAAACGTTTACCCGTACGAACATAGAACGGCACACCAGCCCAACGCCAGTTTTCAATTTCACAACGTAATGCGATATAAGTTTCAGTGCGAGAATCTGCAGGCACACCTTTTTTTCTTCCAAATAACCTTTTTGCCATTTTACCGTTGATTTCCGATGCGGTGTATTGTCCCAAAACGAGATTATGCTCCATATCTTCTGCAGTTAACGGACGCAAACTATGCATCACTTTTGCCACTTCATCACGCATTGAATTCGCATTAATAATCGCTGGCGGCTCCATTGCCACCATCGCGAGTACTTGCAACAAATGGTTTTGGAACATATCGCGCATTGCGCCAGAACCATCATAATAGCCACCGCGCTCTTCCACGCCTATAGATTCTGCACCAGTAATTTTCTACATAATCAATGAAATTACGGTTCCAAAGCGGTTCAAACCAACCATTTGAAAAACGTAATACGAGCAAGTTTTGAACGGTTTCTTTACCTAAATAATGGTCGATACGATAAATTTGGTGTTCTTCAAAAGAAACGGTGGATTTGTACGTCTAATGCTTGCGCTGTTTTTTTCATCGTAACCAAAAAGGTTTTTCAACAATAATACGCTTCCAGCCATATTCTTCCGTATTTTAAACCATGTGCAGCCAAACACTCAGGAATCACGCCATAAAGACTTGGTGGGGTGGACATATAGTAAAGCGTGTTACCACAAGTTTTATATTTATCATGAAGATTATCTAAAGCGTGGAACAAGTTTTTCCATAATCTTGAGCATCAGATGTATTCACTGCTTGGTAATAAAGATGAGAACAGAAAGCATCTAAAGTATCAGGTGTTATTTCTTCATTGTTAATTAAAGCCTCACGCATTTTTTTCGCGGAAAGTTTCATCGTTCAAGTCAGAACGTGCAACACCAAGAACGGAAAAGTTTTTCACTTAAAACGCCCAATTTTATAGAGATTATAAAGAGCTGGAATGAGTTTACGATGAGTTAAGTCACCAGACGCGCCAAAGATGACGATACAGTTATTATCAGTTTGCATAATTATTCCTTATAAGATTCCGAGTAATATCAGAAAATAATGCCGTATTCTAGAGAAAAAAACCAATCGAACCAATCAATTAAATTGAAAGATAGAACGCCAATCGAGCGATTGCTCGCCCACCATGACAAAATGCGGATTAATCAAGGTTTCTCGTTGGTTATAGGTTAAAGGCTCAAAATGAGAGTCAAAAATGGCACCGTGAGTTTCACCCAGTAGCACTTCAGCGCCAGCGGTATCCCATTCACCAGTTTGCCCTAAACGAACATAACAATCTACTGCACCTTCAGCCACCAAACCGCTTTTTAAGCTACTTGAACCCACCACAACAAATTCACAAGGAAAATCCTTCGGTAAAATCGACCGCACTTTTTCTTGTGAAGTGGTTGCACCTACCGCAATTCGTAAAGGGCGGTCAAAATTAATCGTGTTTTTTAGTGAGTCTTTTTACCTGTTCCACTTGTTTTTTTAAACGCGCCGAAATTATCCATTGCATAATAAGTTATAGATAAAACTGGCGCATGAATAACGCTTAACACAGGTTTATTTTTACGAACTAAGGTTATCAAAACAGAAAATTGATCGGTACGATTAATAAATTGTTGTGTGCCATCAAGAGGATCAATCAACCAATATTCTTTCCAATTTTTACGTTCTTCAAAGGAAATATGACAATTTTCTTCCAGAAAGAACGGGGACATTAGGGAAAAGTGCGGTCAATTTTTCTATCAAAAAATTGGCTCACAAAAGATCCGCTTCCGTCACAGGCGTGTTGTCTTCTTTCAATTCAACATGAACCTGTTTTTTTGATAAAACTGTTGCAAATGCTTACCCGCTTGATAAGCAATCAGCAATACTTGGTTAAGTAAGTGTTCGTTTAGCGTAAGCATAAAATTATTCTCTTGTTTTTGGCAGCAACCACGGCATCACAAATAGAGCATAAAATACCATTCCGCATGTACTTATTAACCCGAGGGACAATCCCCCTTCGGTCAACCAGCCCCCAAAAGGAAGTGTCTTGTTCACCAAGCAATAGTAAATAAAAAAATAAGATGCCATATTGCAGTAAACAAATGAAATGATCGATGAAACTAATACAATCGAAGCAATGTTATAACGTGTGTAACGGAATTTTGCAGCTAAAAGTGCGGTTAAAAAAATGCAGGAATGGTGGCAAGAAGAAATGCTGTGAGAGTATAGCTAGAAAAAGGAACGATAACGCCACTTGAATCATCATCGAACCAAATCAAAAGTGCGGTGACGATTACTTGTAAAAATTAGAGGGAAAAAAATAAGTGTTTTTTTAAGTAAGATTTCATAATAAAAATAGGCTATCCAAAAGGTAGCCTATTCTAAAAATAAATTTAAGAATTAATCAGATTTTTTTCGCACGTAATACGCGAGATGCAAAAAAATCACAATGCCCACGATAAATACGATTAAACCTAACCACTCGCCAATAGTATCCCAGTTTTTCAAGATTTAAGGATAATGGCGCTTCAGAACCACCGGTGGTAACAGAAGCCGCAATAATGAATGCTAAAATTACCCCCATCAAGCTTTCACCCTACGATTAAACCTGCAGAGAAAAAGCGTACCGAAACGTTCTGCTTTAGCTGACACTTCTTTGTTACCAAGTTTTTGCAATATGACGAGTCATGATCCATGCTAAGAATGCACCAACAATAACAGGCATATTAATTGATGGTGGTAAGTAAATACCAATCCCCACAGCAATAACTGGCAAGCCAAAGACTTTGTTGCTGACTTTTTTTCAAGAATGCATCAATCGTAATTAACACTGCGCCTAAACCTACACCAGTTAAGATATAAGTCCATTCTAATTTATTTGTGAAAATACCTTGAGAAATGGTGGTCATTAATGTTGCTTGTGGTGCAGATAGAGCCTGTGAAGGATCCATATCTGGACGTGGCAACGCACCGCTGAAACCATACGCATGATATAAGATTTCTAACACTGGTGCGATAACAAGCGCACCGACAAAGCAGCCAATAATTAATGCTACTTGTTGACGCCAAGGTGTCGCATCCACTAATAAACCTGTTTTTAAATCTTGCAAGTTATCATTAGAAATCGTTGCTGTGGTTAATACAATTGATGCAGTAAAGAGTGTTAGTGCGGTCAAAAATTTCTGACCATCTACGGTTTCAAATAAGCCAGATGCATTACCGATTGACACCAATACCAATGATATCACGATAACAGAAATAATCCCGATACCAGAAATTGGGCTTGAAGATGAACCCACTAAACCCGCCATATAACCAGAAGCTGCAGCCACGAAGAAGCCGATAAATACAGCTAAGAAAGTACAAACTACAACTAATAAAATGGAAAGCTCAGGTGAAATCGGTGCAGCCGCGATAAAGTGGTGTAATGAAATAACAATTAACACAACTGTCGCAATTAAGATATAAATCATTGTTTTTGGAGAAAGGTCGATATCAACGCGATGCTCAGATTCAGCTTGTCCACCTTTCAACATACGGAAAGAATGTACCATCCCTTCAATCATTGGTTTCATTAAAATCAGCAATGTCCAAATCGCTGCAATACCAATTGTACCTACACCAATAAAGCGAACTTTTGTTTTTCCAAACCACCATTGCGGCATCAATTAAGCTTGCATCTGCCGCGATATCACCTGACATAGTGAAATATGGCACAGCCACACCCCAAGTCAAAATAACACCAATTAACATCGCAATACCACCTACGATACCAATTAAATACCCCGCACCAAGTAAGGCAAGTGAGAAGCCCATTGGTAATTGGAAAGCTGCTTTACCAGTTTGAATCCAAGCGCTTGCACCATCAGCCATCACGCGTAAACCGTTCGTTAAAAATGCAACTAATCCCGCTAAAACACCACCGTAAGCAATATCTTTCACGCCGCTATCGCCATCTGCATGATTACCTGCTTTTAAGATTTCTGCAGCCGCTACGCCTTCAGGGTAAGGTAAATCACTGTTTACCACCATCGCACGGCGTAATGGAATGGTAAATAACACACCCAATGTACCACCAGCAGCACAAAATCAACATGGTTTGCCAGAATGGGAAGTCTTGCCAGTAGCCCATCATTAATAAGCCTGGTAAGACGAAGATCACAGAAGAAAGCGTCCCCGCTGAAGATGCTTGTGTTTGCACCATGTTATTTTCAAGAATACTAGAATCTTTGAAAAATTTGAGCACAGCCATAGAAATGACGGCCGCCGGAATAGATGACGCGAATGTCATCCCCACTTTTGAACCAAGATACACATTGGATGCAGTGAAAATCACTGTAATCAATGCGCCGAGGATAATTCCTCGAACGGTCAATTCTTTTAAGTTTTCGTTATACATAAAAAAATGTTCCTTGAGTAAAAAGAAAACACCTAAACATTGTCAAAAATCGAGTATTTTTTTCAAGTTTTTTTAAAGGAAAATTTGAGCTTGTTAGAAAATATTTAATAAAAAGGGAATATTTGAATGACATTTTATTTATAGATAAGCGAAAAAGGCTAAGTCAGGGTTGTGTTCATCTGGTTAGCCATAATTTTTCCCTTCAAAAAGGGAAAATAAGAGAACAATAATTAAATTAAGTCAATTATTTTTGGCTTAAATAATCTTTCAAGGAATAAAGTGCGGTTAAATTTCTAGCTTCATTGAAATTGGGCTCTGCAAGTAATTCATCGATTTTTTTGACAATGGAAAGCGAACAATTTCTAATGGTTCGGGCTCATCACCTTCTAACTGGCAAGGATAAAAAAATCCTGAGCAACAAAAATATGAATAACGCTACGCATATAACTTGGATTGGTAATCACCGTACGCAAGAAATCAATTTTTATTGGCTCCCAGCCCCAACTCTTCCTTTAATTCACGATTTGCTGCATCTTTCGGTTCTTCATCTTTATCTACACCGCCTTTAGGAAATCCCAATTCATAACGTTCTGTGCCAACTGAATACTCACGAATCAATAACAGATCATCTCCATCAATAGGAACCATCATAACAGCCTGTTGATTACCAGGTTTGAAAACGCTCATAAGTACGTAATTCTCCATTAGAAAACGCTAAATCAACAGACTGAATTTCAAATAAACGAGACTTAGCAACGACTTGTGTGGTAAGAATTTTTAGGTGATTTTTGGATGAATCAGATAACATAAGTTTTTCCTTTATTTTTGTGATAGGATTGGGACAAACTGTACCACAAAATAGCAAAAGAAAATTCACAAATGGAAGAAAAAGAAGTCAGATTAGATAAATGGTTTGTGGGCTGCACGATTTTTACAAAACACGGAGCATTGCCAAAGCCATGATTGAAAGTGGTAAAGTGCATTACAACAACCAACGCGCGAAGGTAAGTAAAAATTGTGGAAGTGGGCGCAATGTTAAAACTTCGCCAAGGAAAACGAAGAAAAAGAAATAAAAATTATCGCCTTAAGTGATCAACGCCGAGGTGCACCAGAAGCACAATTACTCTATCAAGAAACCGAAAATAGCGTGAAAAAGAGAAGAAATCGCGTGGGCAAGAAAAAATAACTCCCTTTCAATGCCCCATCCTGATCGTCGACCAAACAAAAAGAGCGGAGAGATTTGTGAAATTTAAACACCAAGATAAATTTGAATAAAAATTTCACCGCACTTTCTATGTTCTTAAGGTTTAATATCTCGCAAAATTGGATTTTGCATTGAAATCAAGGTTTCAGTGGATTGAATTTCATCTATTAACTGAATCTTGGTCGCCAAAAACAGAATGTAATTCTGCGATTGTGTGTGTCATCACTTTTAAGAAAAATTGAGTAATTGCCCGTTGTATAATAGGCTTCCACTACTTCATCAAAACTTTCTAACTTTTTGATCACTTTCTCACTAATCTTTTGCGCTTTTTAGAATAATGCCGATAAAAACAGCATACGTCATAACCTAATTTACGCTCATCAATGATCACCTTCGTGCCTTCAATAATGCCCGATTGACGCATTTTTCTACTCGCACATGAATCGTTCCCGGGCTGACACCAAAGTTTTTTAGCCATTTCTGCGTATGGTGTTCTCGCATCTTTAGTTAGTACACGTAAGATTTGCTGATCTAAACTGTCAATATTGTGCATAAAATAGCCTCCTTTAGATTTTTATTCAATTTTTCTTTTTCTGATTTAGATAATATTCAATTTAAAAAGAAAGCAAACAAAAATACTTGAAACAAAACGTAATATTTATTAAATAATACATAAAAACATCACCTATTGTTAAAAAGGGTTATCAAAATGAAAAAGACATTTATTTTACAACAACAAGAAATCAGTTTTGTGAAGAACACCTTCACCCAAAATCTTATTGAACAACTTGGCATTATTGAAGTACAAGGCCCTATCTTGAGCCAAGTGGGTAACGGAATGCAAGATAACTTATCTGGCATTGAAAAAAAGCCGTTCAGGTTAATGTGAAATGTATTCCAAATGCGGTATTTGAAGTTGTACATTCTCTTGCAAAATGGAAACGCCACACCCTTGCTCGTTTCAACTTTAAAGAAGGCGAAGGCTTGTTTGTTCACATGAAAGCATTACGACCAGATGAAGATTCTCTTGATCCAACGCACTCTGTTTATGTAGATCAATGGGACTGGGAAAAAGTGATTCCTGAAGGTCGTCGTAATTTTGCATACTTAAAAAGAAAACAGTAAATTCTATTTATCGTGCTATTCGTTTAACGGAATTAGCCGTAGAAGCACGCTTTTGATATCCCTTCAATTCTTCCAAAACACATTACCTTTGTGCACAGCGAAGATTTAGTAAAACGCTATCCAGATTTAAGCAGTAAAGAACGTGAAAACGCAATTTGTAAAGAATACGGCGCAGTATTCTTAATTGGGATTGGCGGCAAACTTTCAGATGGCAAACCTCATGATGGCCGTGCACCAGACTATGATGACTGGACAACTGAATCTGAAAACGGCTATAAAGGTTTAAACGGTGATATTTTGGTATGGAACGACCAATTAGGCAAAGCATTTGAACTTTCCTCAATGGGTATCCGCGTAGATGAAAGTGCATTACGCTTACAAGTTGGCCTCACGGGTGATGAAGACCGTTTAAAAATGGATTGGCACCAAGATTTATTAAACGGAAAATTACCATTAACTATTGGCGGCGGTATCGGTCAATCTCGCTTAGCAATGCTTTTACTTCGTAAAAAAACATATCGGTGAAGTGCAATCAAGCGTATGGCCAAAAGAAATGTTAGAGGAATTTTCAAATATTCTGTAAATTGATTTGCCCCAAAACCTAGACTCTTTAATTAAGGACTGATGACGATATTGTGTCGAATTCAGTCCTTTTAATTTCAATTAAATTCATCGATAAGTTGCCATTTGATACGCCAGCCTTGGTCTAATTCCATTATTCTTATTTATTATAAAAACTAGCAGTATCTCTGATACTCATTTTCCTATTCAGAATTGGTTGGAGACCCTATTTTTAAATTTGATTGTGTAATGTTTACCCATAATAAAAATCTTCACCTCAATGATTGATTTGTTTAGTCTAGCTTTTTGGATACAAATAAAATTTACCGCACTTTTTGCTTTATAAAAACAAAAATGCACTTTGTAATTAAAGTGCATTTTTTTCTTATTGTTAAGCATCCATCGACATACAGAGTAAGGTTAATGGGTGAATACAGGTCACATTGGATGACATATCAATTTGCCATTTACAGGTTTGGCATTCAGATATGACATAATCAAACCCACCTTCGTTAATATTATCGAATAGGTTTTTACCAATAGATTGTGAAACCTCATAGTTTTCTGATTTAAAACCGTAAGTCCCAGCAATACCACAGCATTGGCTAGGTAACATAATAATTTCTAAACCAGGAATTTTTTTCAACACTTCCAAGGTATAAGGTGCCCAGCCCGCCTTATCTACGTGACAAGCAGTGTGATAAGCCACGCGAAGTTTGAGTGGTTTCAACGGTAATGTTTTACCTTCTTTGAACAGTTGGTATAGAAATGGCGTCACCATATGAATATGCGGACGGACTTTAGCATTGTCGATACCTAAAATATGATGGTATTCATCACGCAGATTGAGTGAACAACTTGATGCTTCACTGATCACATCTAGTCCATTTTCATCTACCATTTTTCCAATGTAATCGGTATTGAACTGTGCGATATTACGTGCACGTTCTGGAAAAACCGTTTACCATTAATGGTAAACCACAACATTTTTCTTTTTCTAATAACATCACCCCAATGTTCATCGCATTGAACACTTTAAGGAATTCTTTACCAAGCTGTGGATTATTATAGTTCACATAGCAACCATGATAATATGCGACTTTACGCTCAAATTTTTGTTGGTCTTGTAACGCATTTTTCATATACCAGCTACGGAACGTGCCAAACGCATATTTAGGTAAAGTACGTTCTTTACTGATTTTAAGCGTTTTTTTCCAACATAAATTTGGTCGCTTTTTAGGCTTGTGATGGTGTTTACAATCGGCGCTAATGGCGTATTGATTTTTCCCCATTACATCCGTGTTACTTAAAATCGCATCACGCAATTTATTCATTAACGGTTTTTTAGATTGAGCTAAGTGATTATTACGCGCACGCACAATTAAATCACCGATTTTCACATCTGACGGACAAGCGACTTCACAACGTTTACAGTTGGTACAATATTTAAGTGCTTCATCGTAAAGTTCTGCTGATTTTTAAGCGTAAACGCTCACCATCTGGGCCAGATTGTTTTGGGCCAGGGTAAAGCGGATTGTTGCGTGAAACCGGACAAACAGCAGTACAAGCCGTACATTTAATACAGCTTTCAAAAACTTTCGTCGATATATTTATGGCTTTTCAGGTGAATTAAGGGATTGTTTTTGCACTATCAATGAGTCGTTGAATATTATTATCCATATTATTCCCCTATTTCGCCAAGATTTCATCAGCAACCGCCAAGGCAGTTACAACAGCTACACCCGAACCACAACCAAGCTCAAGGGCATTAAAACCCACCAATTACATTACCGACGGCATATAAATTCGTTAAATATTGACCGCTCTTTTGCACTTGGCATTGAGCATTAATTGCCACACCAGCAGATTGATAAGGTTGTGGATGAGCAAAACGATGAGCAGTCCAAGTGAAACGATCTTTATCGTTAAACCCTTCAACACCGATAATATCGGATTCAAAAAAACTGGCTCATAAATTTTTATCGAATTCAGAAATGAGTCCTTTACTGAAGAAACTTCCTGAAGCTAGTACAAAATTATCTGCGGTAATTTCTTCATCTTCGAGCAAGCGAGTGTTGATGCAACGTACTTGATTTCCTTCAAATGTTGCGCTCAATGCACTATCACCGTTAATCATTAAACCACCAAAGGGATTCAAATTTACGGCGTAATTGAATACGTTGACGCATACCGAGTAATGATGGTGGCAATGTTGGTAATTCAAATAATGCGAGTTTAGTTGTATCACGAAGTGCGGTCATAAATTCTTGGTTTTCTAAACCAAAACAAGCCGGTAAAAATACGGCATCTGCACCTTGGGCTGATTCAATAATTTCTTTAACAAGATCATTGAACGCAAGTTTGTGCTCGAGAAGTTGAGAGATATTTACACTACGGAACTCACGAGCATTTTTTTGCGAAGCTCGTCTAATTGCGGAATATTTAAGAAACCACTTATTACTTCACAATGTTCAAATTGTGGGTTTAACACCAAATTCGCCGCCAAAAGTTCAGGTTGAAAATCGTGATAACCTTCGATACCAAGCACCGCAATACGTTTATGCGGGAAAAACGTTCATTGCCTTGTACAGTTGGCACACTATTTGGTGAAAGCCACGCACCACGTAAACTGCCTAAGCCTGTTACACGCCAATGGTTCTTTTCCGTAGAACCAATTAAATCAAGATTTAATTCATTGGCTAAACGTTCAAAATCTTGTGCTTTTAGCAAGCACTTTCTCTGCACCCAATAAACTATAAGGGATGGGCTGGTAATTCATTGCGAAGTGCGGTGATATTTTCTTTTAAATTTTTCTACCGCGCGACCTTCTCCCATTTGAAGTTGATGGCATACGGCTTAATAAATCTAAAGAGCCAGATGCAAAATCAATGGCTGCTTGACCGTTGTTGATAATCACGCAACGTTTGCCGCGTTGTTGAAGGGCGATGCCACAGGTTAAACCCCGCCAAACCACCGCCAATAATGGCTACATCAAAATTCATTGCTATCCGTCCCTTGTTGTGCTTTGTTCATCAAGCGGTTTCACATCATTTAAAACCTAATACGCTACCATACATCCAAGATGTAAATTCGGCTTCGCGAATCGCTTCACCCCAAGCAATCGGCTCAATACCACGCCAGCGTTCTTCCATAAATGAAGAAAGTTGAGTGGTTGATTGAGTTGGTGTTGCCACTTCAAAACGGTTCATTAAGCCTGCCGCACGACATGCACACAGTTCAGCTTGGCAAGTCCCCATACCAACACGAGTACGACGGCGTAAATCCACAATATTATTTACACCCGAGTTCATCAATCGCGTAGCGAACTTCACCCTGCAGTCACCGCTTCACATTCGCACACCATTGAACGATCTAAACGTTCTTTTTCAAGCAAACGAGTAGCTCGTGAACCATGACGATACACAGCAGAATAACGAATAGTACTTGGTAATGAAATGACTTTTTGATTGGTCTCTTGACGACTTTCTGTAGAGCCCAGGTAGAGGTTGCTCCGCTGTTACACAACGTGCCGTTTTATTGAGTTTTTTTACAAACAAGGTCGGTCGCCCATTCAGCCATTAAACGATAAGTCATTAACTTACCGCCAGTGATAGTAATAAAGCCATCTAAGCCATCACGTTCTGCGTGGTCAAGTAAAACGATACCACGGCTCACATTACGACCTGACGGATCATCATCACTTGCAACTAATGGACGCACCCCAGCATAAGCACGTAATACGCGAGTATGACGCAAGCTCGGTGCAAGTTTTTTTCACCTTCACGGAAAAGAATATCTACTTCTTCTGGCGTCACTTGCATATTATCGATTTGATCATAAGGAACACGACTTGACGTTGTACCAATAACACAAATTGTATCGCCTGGAACTAGAATATCCGCATCAGCTGGCTTTACGACAGCGGTTAATTACAAGTTTATTAATGCGATGGCCCATTACGAGCAATGCACCTTTCGCAGGGGAACATCTTTGATTTTGAGATCAGCATATTCCGCAATCCCTTGTCCCCAAATACCACCCGCATTCACAACAAGTGGTGCAAAAATTGGCGTTCTCTACGATTTTTTTATGATCGTACACATTCACACCAATCACTTTTTCCACCTTCACGAATCAAATTTTTTTACTTCGCAATAAGTGAACATTTTTTTGCGCCGTTTTTCTGTCGCATCCATCATATTAGAGGCGGTTAAACGGAATGGGTCAATAGAACCATCTGGCACGACAACAGCACCCACTAAATCTGGATTTACAGAAGGCTCCATAATTTTAGCTAAATCAGGATCAATGGCTTGCGCATCAATTCCAGATTTTGCACAACTCTCAAGGAAGGTTTTTTGATAGTCGAGAGAATCTTCAGGCAACGTGATAAATAAGCCTTCCGTTTCATCTACGCAATGACGCGCAATTTTGCGCAAAATGCGGTTTTCTTTAATACATTCTTCAGCAGATTCTTGGTCGTTCACGGCATAACGTGCACCACTGTGTAATAATCCGTGGTTACGTCCTGTCGCACCCGTTGCGATATCTCGACGTTCCAATAAAATACAATCAATGCCACGAAGTGCACAGTCACGCGCAATACCAGCACCCGTTGCGCCACCACCGATAATAATGACATCAGTACTGAGTGGCGAAAAAAATCTCCAACATCTTTGTACATGCTAGGGCGATAATCCCATGTTTACCCCCAATTCCCCAAAATTTAACAAAAAGTAATATAAAAAAATCACAGGCATTGTAGAGAAGTGCGGCCAAATTAACAACATTTTGAGCGCAAAAGAAAACAATTTTGTGATACCGATCACAATAATTTTTCGCATTCGCTCAAATAGTGTAAAAATTTTGTGAAACACTTCACATTTTTTTACTTTTTTTACTTCCTTATTTTTTTATTTTTCTTTTTATCATGCGCCCATCCCTTACTGTCTAATAAAGGGTGAATAAAACTTACACATAATTAAAAGTTGGAGAAAAAAATTATGTTTGGACCATTCAAACCCGCTCCGCATATTGCGGAACTTCCAGCGGAAAAAATTGATTCCACGTATAGACGCTTACGTTGGCAAGTATTCGCAGGGATCTTCTTTGGTTATGCCGCATACTATTTCGTGCGTGCAAACTTTGACTTAGCACAACCTGGTTTAATTCAAGCTGGTCTTTATACAAAAGCTGAGCTTGGTGTAATCGGTTCTGCAGCTGGCCTTGCTTACGGTTTATCAAAATTCGTAATGGCTGGTATGTCTGACCGTTCTAACCCACGTGTATTCCTACCATTTGGTTTATTACTATCTGGTTTATGTATGACCTTAATGGGTCTATTCCCATGGGCAACCTCTGGCATCGCTATCATGTGGGCGATGATCTTCTTAAATGGTTGGTTCCAAGGTATGGGATGGCCTCCATGTGGTCGTACTATGGTGCACTGGTGGTCTAAATCTGAACGCGGTACAATCGTGTCAATTTGGAATACTGCGCACAATATCGGTGGTATGATGCCAGGTGCAATGGTGTTATTAGCAAGTGCCGTATTCTTCAGCACTCACGGCATTGAAGCACAAGCAAAAGACATTTGGCAACAATCCCTCTACTATCCGGGTATTGCAGCAATGATCTGTGCAATTCCAGTTTACTTCGTGATGCGTGATACTCCACAATCTTGCGGGTTACCATCAATCGAAAAATGGCGTAATGACTACCCTGATGACTATAACGAAAAAACTTACGAAAATGATTTAAGCACAAAAGAAATCTTCGTAACTTATGTATTAAAAAATAAATTGTTATGGTACATCGCACTTGCTAACGTGTTCGTATATTTAATCCGCTACGGTGTATTAAAATGGTCTCCGGTTTATTTGAGCGAAGTAAAACACTTCAACATCAAAGGTACCGCATGGGCGTATACAATCTATGAATTAGCAGCGGTTCCAGGTACATTATTATGTGGTTGGGTATCAGATAAAGTATTCAAAGGTAAACGTGGTTTAACTGGTTTCATCTTCATGATCTTAACGACAGTTGCAGTTGCTGCATACTGGATGAACCCTGCGACACCAGAAGCTGAATTAGCAAACTACAGCGCATGGTATCAAAACCCATACCAATTAACTGATTTCATTTTAATGACTTTAATCGGTTTCTTAATCTATGGTCCTGTAATGTTAATCGGTTTACATGCTCTTGAGTTAGCACCGAAAAAAGCAGCAGGTACTGCAGCAGGTTTCACCGGTTTATTCGGTTACTTAGGTGGTACAGTTTCTGCATCTGCAGTTATCGGTTGGGCTGCTCAACATTACGGATGGGACGGTGGTTTCTACGTAATGATCGGCGGTGGTGTATTAGCGGTGTTATTACTCTTAATCGTAATGGTTGAAGAAGGAAAACACAAAGCGAAATTAGGCGATACTTACGGTACTAAATAATTAGCTTAAAAAAAGGCGGCGAGCAAATTGCTTAGTCGCCTTTTTTTGTAACTAAAAATCTAAAAACCATAAAAATTTACCGCACTATTAAGGAGAAAATACTTATGAAACTTAAAAACTTTAGCGCTTTCTCTATTAGCAGCTGGCGTACTTGCCGGTTGCAGCAGCCATTCATCAAGCATGGCAAACACCCAAATGAAATCAGACAAAATCATTATTGCTCACCGTGGTGCTAGCGGTTATTTACCAGAGCATACTTTAGAATCTAAAGCTCTTGCCTTTGCACAACATGCTGATTATTTAGAGCAAGATTTAGCCATGACTAAAGATGGTCGTTTAGTGGTTATTCACGATCACTTTTTAGATGGCTTGACTGATGTAGCGAAAAATTCCCACATCGTCACCGTAAAGATGGTCGTTACTATGTCATCGACTTTACCTTAAAAAGAAATTCAAAGTTTAGAAATGACAGAAAAACTTTGAAACTAAAGATGGCAAACAAGCACAAGTTTATCCTGGTCGTTTCCCACTTTGGAAATCACACTTCAGAATTCACACCTTTGAAGATGAAATTGAATTTATCCAAGGCTTAGAAAAAAATCGACTGGCAAAAAGTAGGGATTTATCCAGAGATCAAGGCACCTTGGTTCCACCATCAAAATGGCAAAGATATTGCCGCTGAAACGCTCAAAGTATTGAAAAAAATATGGCTATGATAAGAAAAACCGATATGGTTTACTTACAAACTTTCGACTTTAATGAGTTAAAACGTATCAAAACAGAATTACTTCCAAAAATGGGCATGGATTTGAAATTAGTTCAATTAGTGGCTTATACAGATTGGAAAGAAACGCAAGAAAAAGATGCGAAAGGTAAATGGGTAAACTACGATTACGATTGGATGTTTAAACCAGGTGCAATGGCAGAAGTAGTGAAATATGCTGATGGTGTTGGTCCGGGTTGGTATATGTTAGTAGATAAAGAACAATCTAAACCAGGCAATATTGTATACACACCATTAGTAAAAAGAGCTTGCTCAATACAAAGTTGAACTTCATCCATATACAGTGCGTAAAGACGCATTGCCAGAATTCTTCACAGATGTAAATCAAATGTACGATGCATTATTGAATAAATCAGGTGCAACAGGCGTATTTACTGATTTCCCAGATACTGGCGTGGAATTCTTAAAAAGGGAAAAAAATAATATCCCTTCACAACCGTGGGTAAACATACCCACGGTTAAATAGGTTTCTATATCGTAGAAGCCAAAAGTCTACTCTAACAGAGTAACATCATAATCAATCTAGGTATTCTAACCCGCGATGTCTTAGAGGCTATGCAATCAGATTCTGGTGAACGCTTACAATATCTCCGTGTTGATGGTGATAATGAAAAACGCGAACGTCGCTACAAAGGCTGGAAAAAGCAGTTAAACGCTCATTAGAATGGGCAAAAAGAAGATGAAGAATAATTTATAATTCTCATACAAAAGAGCGGTCAAAACTTCTTTTTATTTTGACCGCTATTTTTATTCTGTATCTGTATAAAAATTATTTTTCTAGAGAGGTGGAACAAAGGTTAAACCCTAAATCCCAAGGTTGCTCAATCCAAGTATTTTTGTGGAATATCAATCACGTAATCATCCACTAATTCCGCACCTGCAGGTTTTTGCAAATACAGTCACAAATTTTGCATTAGGGTACATTTGACGAATCGCACGCGCTGTATTACCGGTATCAACTAAATCATCTACCACGATAAATCCTTCACCACCATTTGGCACCTGAGCGGCATGAAGAACTTGTAATTCACCTTGATTGTTATGATCGTGATAACTTGCGATACAAACAGTCTCAATATGGCGAATACCTAACTCACGAGCCAAAACAGCTGCTGGAAATAAACCACCACGGCTCACCGCAATAATACCTTTCCATTGAGAAGCTGGAAGTAAACGTTCAGATAATTTGCGGGCATGCATTTGGAACATATCCCAAGTCACCACATATTTTTTTCGCTCATAATTACACCTTAGAAATTTATCGATAAATAAAAATTGCGTAAGGATAACCCGAAATGGCGTTTTTATGCTATTATTTCATGAAATTTTTTTCAGTAAAAAGGAGTGACTATGTCTGAAATTACAACACTTAAACCAGCATTACTGTGGAAATGGTTCGAGCAAATCTGTGCAATCCCTCACCCTTCTCATCATGAAGATGCGTTAGCTAACTTTATTGTAAATTGGGCGAAAGAAAAGAATTTTTTTGTTGAACGCGATGAAGTGGGGAATGTCCTCATTCGTAAACCCGCTACGAAAAGGAATGGAAAATCACACGCCTGTTGTTCTACAAGCCCATCTAGATATGGTGCCTCAGGCTAATGAAGGCAATCCCACATGATTTTACCAAAGATCCTATTCAACCTTATATTGACGGGGAATGGGTGAAAGCGCGAGGTACAACATTAGGATCTGATAATGGTATCGGTTTAGCCTCTACGTTAGCGGTGCTAGAAAGCAATGATTTAGCTCATCCACCTCTTGAAGTGCTTTTAACAATGACTGAAGAAACAGGGGATGGATGGCGCAAAAGGTTTGCGTCATAACTGGTTACAATCGGAGATTTTTAATCAATACAGATACCGAAGAAATTGGCGAAATTTATATTGGTTGTGCGGGTGGCATTAACGCAAACTTTGAAATTCCAGTTCAATATGAAACCAATACGTTTGAGCACAGCGCACAAATCACCCTTAAAGGTTTACGTGGCGGCCACTCTGGTGGCGATATCCATACAGGGCGTGCTAATGCAATCAAAGTGTTAGCACGAGTATTAGCAAAACTCTCTCAAAAATGAACCGCACTTTGCTCTCTCTGAAATTCGTGGTGGCTCAATTCGTAATGCAATTCCTCAGAAGCTGTAGCCGTATTAGCCTTTAATGGTGATGTAAAAGCCATAGAAAGTGCGGTAGAAAATCTAGCGGTTGTTCTTAAAGAAGAATTAGCAATTGCAGAACCTAATTTCACACTTTTTGTAGAATCAGCAGAAAAAGCCCCTGCCGTATTCACCGCACAAAGTACTCAAACAGTAATTAACGCACTCAACGTATTGCCAAACGGCGTAATCCGCAATAGTGATGTAGTTAAAAATGTTGTAGAAAGTTCATTAAGCGTTGGCGTATTGAAAACAGAAGGTAATGTTGTAAAAAGCACCATTTTTAGTTCGTTCATTAATTGAAAGCGGTAAATATTACGTAACTGAAATGCTTAGCTCACTTGCAATCTTAGCAAATGCAAAAGTTGAGTTTTTCTGCGCCGTATCCAGGCTGGCAACCAGTAAAATGACTCAACTATCTTAGACGTTACTCGCAAACATTATGCTGAAGTGCTAGGCGAGCAACCTGTAGTGAAAGTCATTCACGCAGGATTAGAATGTGGTCTTCTAAAAGAACATTATCCACACATAGAAATGATTTCTATCGGGCCAACAATCCGAAATGCTCACTCACCAGATGAGAAAGTGGAAATTGCAACGGTGCAAACCTATTGGGATTTATTGACAAGAGTATTAGCGGACATTCCCTGCAAAAGTAATCTAGTTTTTAATCGAAAAGAGCGGTCAAAATTAAAAACGGTTTTGACCGCTTTTTATTTTTTTATAAAAAATAGAAATGATAAAAATGAAATATTGAAGAAATATACAGAATTGGCGGAGGGGAATGGGAGTCGAACCCACCCAAGAACGCTGGCGTCCTCAACAGGATTTGAAATCCTGCCACCTCACCGGAGATGACGCCCCTCCGTGGTTGAAATTGCAATTACTTTAGCGTAAATTAGTCGGCAATTCAACGTTATTTTTAAACGGATTCAAAAATGACCGCACTTTTTTTCAACAACTTCCTTCCGTTGACAAAATTCTCAAAAACACCTCAAGGATTACAACTCATTACCGAATTTGGTCACACTGCAGTCGTGGCAATATGTCGAGAATTATTAACACAAGCTCGTCAATTTATTCAAAAAAATAATCAACTTCCTGAATATTTTTTTATAATTTTGACCGCACTTTTTGTAGAAATTCATTCTCGCCTACAAAAAAACAAAAACCAAGTACAAATCAAAGTGGTGCATAATCTGACTGGTACGGTGTTGCACACAAATCTTGGGCGGGCACTTTGGTCTGAAGCAGCACAACAGGCAGCGCTCTCTGCGATGCAGAAAAATGTCTCGCTTGAATATGATTTAGATGAAGGTAAGCGTAGTCATCGCGATAATTACATCAGTGAATTATTATGCAAACTCACTGGCGCTGAAGCAGCCTGTATAGTGAATAACAACGCCGCTGCGGTATTGTTAATGCTGGCAACCTTTGCTCAAGGTAAAGAAGTAATTATTTCTCGTGGCGAATTAATTGAAATCGGCGGTGCATTTCGTATTCCAGATATTATGGAACAAGCTGGATGCCATTTAGTGGAAGTGGGCACCACTAATCGTACCCATCTGAAAGATTATCGTAATGCTATCACTGAAAAATACGGCTTTTTTTAATGAAAGTGCATAGCAGCAATTATCAAATTTGTGGTTTTACCTCTTCAGTTTCAGAAGAAGAACTCACCGAACTGGGGCGAGAAATGAATGTGCCCGTAGTAACTGATTTAGGTAGCGGCGCATTAGTTGATTTAAGCCAATATGGCTTACCAAAAGAACCAACCGTGCAAGAAAAAGTCGCACAAGGTGTGGATTTGGTCTCTTTCTCTGGCGATAAATTACTTGGTGGTGTGCAAGCTGGCATTATTGTGGGTAAAAAAAGAATGGATCGAACAATTACAAGCCCATCCACTCAAGCGTGCATTACGTTGCGATAAAGTCATTTTTAGCAGGCTTAGAAGCCACTTTACGTTTATATTTAAATCCTGAAAAATTAACTGAAAAGTTACCAACTTTGCGCTTACTCACACAATCATTAGAACAACTCAAAATAAATGCTATGCGTCTAAAAGAGCGGTTAGAATCTCACTTAAATTCACAATTTGAGATTCAAATTGAAGCTAGCTAAGCACAAATCGGTAGTGGTTCACAACCGATGGAAAGAATCCTTCCATAGCTGTTACGATTGCAGAAAAACAGACGTAAAACTTTCCGCACTTTCAGCTCGTTTTAAACAACTTTCTCAACCTATTATTGGGCGAATGGAAAACGGAAAAAAATTTGGCTAGACTTACGTAGCCTTGCGGATATTGAAACATTATTAAATACATTGGATGAACTATGATTATTGTTACTTCAGGTCACGTTGATCACGGCAAAACAGCATTATTAAAAGCATTAACTGGCACAAGTACCGCACATTTACCAGAAGAAAAAAACGCGGAATGACCATTGATTTGGGGTATGCCTATCTGCCTTTTAGAAAACAAAGTACTTGGCTTTATTGATGTGCCGGGGCATGAAAAATTCTTGTCAAATATGCTGGCGGGTTTAGGTGGTGTGCATTATGCAATGTTAATTGTCGCTGCGGATGAAGGCGTTGCAGCGCAAAACAAAAAGAACATTTAGCGATATTACGCCAGCTTCAATTCCACGAAATTATTGTTGTCATCACAAAAAGCAGATCGTACAAATTCAGAACAAATAGAATCGTTAATCCAAACTATTAAACAAGATTACAGTTTTTACGCGATGCTAACTACTTCGTTACCTCAGCAGAAACAGGAGCAAGGCATCAGAGAATTGCGTCATTACTTAGCAAATCTACCTGAATTAGCTGATACCCAGAAACCTTTCCGTTACGCAATAGATCGAGTATTCAGTGTAAAAAGGGCGGGTACCGTTGTGACGGGCACAGCCTTTTTCAGGAACAGTGAAAGTAAACGATGAACTTTACCTTTCCACTGGACAGAAAGTTCGTGTAAAAATCGATTCACGCACAAAAATACATCAAGCGAACAAGGTATTGCGGGGCAACGTTTAGCGTTAAATTTAAATGCTGATTTAGACCGCACGCCAATGAAACGAGGCGATTGGTTATTGCAGGGATGAACCTCTCCCACCAACAGATCGCATCAGTGTACAAATTTTTGGCTGAAGTACCATTAAATGAAAGCCAACCTGTGCATATTTATCACGGCGCGAGTCGCACTACGGGTAAACTCACCTTATTACAAGGAAAAAATGCCGCAAAAAAATGACCGCACTTTGGCTGAAATCATATTAGATTCACCATTATTCTTGGCTTTTGGAGACAAACTTATTTTACGCAGTGGCGATACAAAAACCTTAATTGCTGGCGCACGAGTATTGGAAATAAACTCGCCAAAACGTCATAAACGAACTGAAGTGCGGTTAAATTTCCTAGCGAATTTAGCATTGGCAGAGAATGCTTCGCAACGTATTGCCCTTACCCTTCTACATAATGCGACAACAGCACGCCAATTAATGTGGGCGGAACAACTGACTTCCTTGCAATTAGATAAAGCACTCGCCGAGCGGGACGCCGTACGTTATCAAGATTGGTGTTTTAATACTAATTACGTACAAGAAAAAACACAGCAAATTTTAACCGCACTTAATACCTATCACGAGCAACATAATGATCAACTTGGTGTAAGCAAAGCCAGATTATATCGGATGGCGACATTGAATCAGCCAGAAAATCTGATACATCATTTTATCGATGAAATGCTTGATGATGGACGATTACAACAAACGCGTGGCTGGATTCATCTACCAGAGCACAAAAATTCAGTTTAATACTGAAGAAAAATCACGTTGGACAGATGTATTAAATGAGTTTGAAAAATTCAAGGTCAAGCAATTTGGGTGCGAGATATGGCAAATGCCTTGGCTATGGATGAATCCCAAATGCGTAACTTTTATGTATAAAGCAGGCAAACTAGGGTATCTCACACCCATCGTGAAAAGATAGATTTTTTTCTTAACTGAAACCATCTATGCTTATGCAAGGCTCATCAAACAAATAGCAGAAGAACAAGGTAAAAGTATCCGTAAATGAAGTACGTGATAAATTGAATTTCGGGCGAAAACTTACCGTTCAACTGATGGAATATTTCGACCGAATGGGATTTTTGCGTCGCAAAGGCAATGACCATATTCTACGCGATAAGAATGTTTTTTTGATTTATGATTTAAAAAAAGGAAAAGAGTATGAAAAAAACGCTCATTGCTGCATTAATTAGTTCTGTCATATTACTCACAGGCTGCCAAGATAAAGATACTGAAGCAAAAAAATAAAAACAACTAAATCAAACAGTAGCACAGCTCAGTGCTGAAAATACCAAATTAAAAGAACAAATAGAAAAAAACAGTCCCAGCAATTTTTGTGGAAAATGATGAAATATTTAATCAATCTGAAATTATTAAACATCCCTAAATCAAAAGAAGATTACCAGCCTGAAGAAACCAAAATTGAGTATTCAATTTCAACAATAAAAACCAATATTGATTGGCTTAATGATCTCATTGTGGAAAAAAATTGACTGAAAACGAAGAAACGAAAAATATTTCTCGCGAACAATTTGTAGCACGTTATCAAACAGCTTTTTGAGGAAGACAAAAAGAAGTAAAAAGAAACACCATCTTTTGGTATTTCTCATTCCATGTGGACAGATTTTATTGCACAAAAGAAAAAAACTTGCAACTTTTTGCTATTAGTTTTTGATGACTATGAAGGTGGTGCTCATGGGATAGAAGGTAATCGCTATTTCACAATTGATCTAACTACACGCCATATTTTGACATTAAATGATTTATTTAATGAAAAAGATTTACCGAAAGTAAAAAAACACTTTTATGGGAACAATATAATAATAGCAATAAGGAATATGAACCTGTTATTGAAGCCGATAGTTTTAATTTATCGAACAATATTTACTTAGATTCTAGAGGTGTACATTTTATTTATGATGTCTATGAAATCGCTCCCTTACGCAGCAGGAGAGCAGGACTTATTACTCTATTTTTGGGCAACTAGAAGAATTATTTAAAGCAGAATTTAAGCGAAATAACTATGTAAAATTTCTTTAAAGGAAACAAACAAAAGTGCGGTGAAAATTCACCGCACTTTTTATTAGCGTCTTGTTTTCAAGAGTTTTTTCAGTCAATTCATAAGCTCGAAGTTTTTGCTAACTCTTTAGAAAGTTTCACAACCAGTAAATCATGATCTACATCTGATGCATGAGATACAATGTTCTCTTCAGCTTTTACGTTTTTGCTTCGCGAATACGATCTTCATCTAATTCACTACCACGGATAGCAACATCTGCTAGTACCGTAACAATATTTGGTTGAACCTCTAAAAAACCACCGGAAACATAGATAACTTCTTCATTTCCATCTTGAAGGGTAAATTTAACAATCCCTGGCTTAATTGCGGTTAGCAATGGTGTGTGTCCAGGGAGAATGCCTAGTTCCCCCTCAACACCTGTTGCTTGGATTTGTTTTACTTCACCTTCAAAGATTTTTTCGCTCTGCGCTTACTATTGTTAAATTAAATGTCGCCATTTTTGTTCTCCTTCAAATGACTTGAAGTGATTACATATTTTTGGCTTTTTCTAGCGCTTCGTCGATTGAACCTACCATATAGAACGCTTGTTCTGGGATATGGTCGTAATCACCGCTTAAAATACCTTTAAAGCCGCGAATGGTTTCTTTTAATGGAACATATTTACCCGGAGTACCGTTAAATACTTCAGCAACGAAGAACGGTTGTGATAAGAAACGTTCAATTTTACGTGCACGTGCTACCACTAATTTATCTTCTTCAGATAATTCGTCCATACCAAGAATTGCGATAATATCTTTCAATTCTTTATAACGTTGTAAAATACCTTGTACACCACGAGCAATATCATAATGTTCTTGACCAACAACAAGTGGATCTAATTGGCGTGAAGTTGAATCTAATGGATCAACAGCTGGGTAGATACCTAAAGATGCAATTTGACGACTTAATACAACGGTTGAGTCTAAGTGTGCGAAAGTTGTTGCTGGAGATGGGTCAGTTAAGTCATCCGCAGGTACGTATACCGCTTGTACAGAGGTAATAGAACCTGTTTTGGTTGAAGTAATACGTTCTTGTAATACACCCATTTCTTCCGCTAAGGTTGGTTGGTAACCTACCGCAGATGGCATACGACCTAATAACGCAGATACTTCAGTACCAGCAAGGGTATAACGATAGATATTATCCACGAAGAATAATACATCACGACCTTCATCACGGAATTTTTCTGCCATGGTTAAACCAGTTAACGCAACACGTAAACGGTTACCTGGTGGCTCATTCATCTGACCATAAACCAAAGATACTTTATCTAATACGTTAGAATCTTTCATTTCATGATAGAAGTCGTTACCTTCACGAGTACGTTCACCTACACCCGCAAATACGGAGTAACCTGAGTGTTCGATCGCGATGTTACGAATTAATTCCATCATGTTTACGGTTTTACCTACACCAGCACCACCGAATAAACCAACTTTACCACCTTTAGCAAATGGACAAATTAAGTCGATAACTTTGATACCAGTTTCTAATAATTCCGTACTATTTGATTGTTCTTCATAGCTTGGTGCAGAACGGTGGATAGCCCAACGCTCTTCTTCACCGATTGGACCTTGTTCGTCAATTGGTTCACCCAATACATTCATAATACGACCAAGGGTTTTTGTGCCTACCGGTACTTGAATCGGCTCATTCGTGTTTTTCTACTTTTTAAACCACGTTTTAAAACCGTCAGAAGCACCTAATGCGATACAACGTACCACACCACCACCCTAATTGTTGTTGCACCTCAAGTGTTAAACCTGATTCAACTTTTTAATGCATCGTAAACTTTTTGGCACTGCATCTTGTGGAAATTCAACGTCAATCACCGCACCGATGATTTGTACAATTTTTTTCCTGCTGACATTACTGTTCCTCTTTTCTTAAATCGCTGCCGCACCAGCTACGATTTCATTCAATTCATTTGTGATACTTGCTTGACGAGCTTTGTTATACACCAACCGCAGATCATTAATTAAATTACCTGCATTATCCGTTGCTGCTTTCATTGCTACCATTCGAGCCGCTTGTTCTGAAGCTAAATTATCTACAACCGCTTGATAAATTTGGGATTCTAAATAACGAACTAAAAGGCTATCTAATAGTACTTTTTGGTTCTGGTTCATAAAGATAATCCCAAGTCTGTTGTCTTTCATTTAAATGATCGTCTTTAGATTCTGGTAAAGGAACTAATTGTTGTACAACAGGTTTTTGCGACATCGTATTAACAAATTTATTGTATGCAATATAAACTGCATCAATTTCACCATTACGATAAGCATCAAACATTGTATTTGCGACACCAATTAATTCTTTCTAGAGCAGGCGTATCACCTAAACCAGAAAGTTGACCTTTGATATTAAATCCAAAGGAACGGAAAAACTAATCCCTTTTTGAACCTATTAAGCCCAAATCTGTAGAAATATTTTTTGTTCTTTCCAATTTTTGATTTGGTTAAGTGTGGTTTTGAATAAATTAACATTTAAACCCACCACACATACCACGATCTGTTGAAATAACCAAGATACCGATTTTCTTCACTTCACGCTCAACTAAGAACGGATGTTTATAACCGACACTTGCTTTAGACACATGACTAATAACGTTACGGATAGTTTCAGAATACGGACGAGATGCAGCCATACGATCCTGCGTTTTTACGCATTTTCGAGGTCGCCACCATTTCCATTGCCTTAGTAATTTTTTTGTGTACTTTGTACACTGGCAATTTTGGTTTTTATCTCTTTTGCACCTGCCATCTTATCTCTCCGTTACTACCAAGCACTATTCGCTTTAAAACTATCTAAAATACCTTTTAATGTATCTTTGATTTCGTCATTATAGTTACCGGTTTTAGTAAGCTCTTGCATAAACTCAGCGTGATTACGGTTAGAATAATCCAAAAAGTGCGGTCTCAAAACTTGCAATTTTTGATAATTCCACGTCATCCAAATAACCAAATTCAACAGCAAACAATACAACCGCTTGTTCTGCAACAGATAATGGAGCAAATTGTTTTTGTTTTTTAATAATTCAGTTACTTTTTTTCACCGTGAGAAAGTTGCTTTACGAGTCGCATCATCAAGATCTGATGCAAACTGTGCAAATGCTGCTAATTCACGATATTGAGCTAGCGCGGTACGAATACCACCCGCTAATTTCTTAATAACTTTAGTTTGCGCTGAACCACCAACACGAGATACCGAAATACCTGGGTTTACCGCAGGACGAATACCTGAGTTAAACAAGTTAGATTCTAAGAAGATCTGTCCATCGGTAATAGAAATTACGTTGGTTGAACAAACGCAGATACGTCACCAGCTTGGGTTTTCAATAATCGGAAGTGCGGTTAAAGAACCAGTTTTTTTCCTTTCACTTCACCTTTAGTGAATTTTTTTCCACGTAATCTTCATTTACACGAGAAGCACGTTCTAGTAAACGAGAATGTAAATAGAACACATCACCTGGATAGGCTTCACGACCTGGTGGACGACGTAATAATAATGAAATTTGACGATAAGCTACGGCTTGTTTTTGATAAATCATCATAAACAATTAACGCATCTTCACCGCGATCACGGAAATATTCACCCATCGCACAACCAGCATAAGGTGCTAAATATTGTAACGCTGCTGATTCTGATGCTGATGCGGCTACCACGATAGTATTTGCAAGCGCACCATGTTCTTCTAATTTACGCACGACGTTTGCGATAGTAGAGGCTTTTTGACCAATCGCAACATAGATACATTTAATACCAGAATTACGTTGGTTAATAATAGCGTCAATTGCTAACGCTGTTTTACCAGTTTGACGGTCACCAATGATTAATTCACGTTGACTACGACCGATTGGCACCATTGAGTCAACAGCTTTATAACCGGTTTGAACAGGTTGATCAACAGAACGACGATCGATAACACCTGGCGCAATTACTTCTACTGGTGAGAAACCATCATTTTCAATTTCGCCTTTACCATCGATTGGTTGACCAAGCGTATTAACTACACGACCTAATAAACCACGACCAACTGGTACTTCAAGAATACGACCTGTACATTGAACTTCCATACCTTCCGCTAAATCTGCGTAAGGTCCCATAACTACAGCACCAACAGAATCGCGTTCAAGGTTAGTGCCATCGCATAACGATTACCAGGTAAGGCGATCATTTCACCTTGCATCACATCGCTTAAACCGTGGATGCGAATAATACCATCGCTTACAGAAACAATTGTCCCTGTATTACGCGCTTCACTGACCACGTCGAATTGAGCGATGCGTTTTTTAATCAATTCACTAATTTCAGTTGAATTTAGTTGCATCTTGTATTCCTCTTATAATTGCAACTCGTTTTGAGAGACGAGTAAGTTGCCCACGGCTACTTCCGTCAATCACAAAGTCTTCAGTACGAACAATCACACCGGCAATCAGTGAGCTATCTACGTTGCAATTTAATTTCACTTTGCGAGCTAATCTTTTTCCATTGCAGCTGCAATTTTTTCGATTTGTGTTGCATTCAATGGTTGCGCAGACGTTACTTCAACTTCTGCAATAGCTTGGTGCTCCTCTACGTGATGTTTAAATTCTTCAAACACCGCAGGAATAGCACTCAAACGCTTATTTTTCAGCCATTAACCGAATAAGATTTTGCCCATATTGATCCAATTGTTCGCCACAAATAGAAATTACTGTATCAGCTAATTTCTGTGCAGAAAGAGAACTACTTAAGTAAGCTTTTACCGTTTCATCTTCAGCTACGGCTGCAGCAAAACCCTAACATTTCAGTCCATTTTTCGACCGCACTTTGTTCAATGGCAAAGTCGAATGCAGCTTTTGCATAAGGGCGAGCTATTGTAGTTAATTCTGACATAAGCTAAGCCTCTTATAACTCTGCAACTAATTTATCAATAATGTCATTGTTTGCCGCTTCATCAATAGAACGACCCACAATTTTCTCAGCACCAGCCACTGCCAATGAAGCCACTTTAAGACGTAATTCTTCTTGAACACGTTTACGTCTCTGCTTCTACTTCTGCATAACCTTGAGCAATAATTTTTGCTTTTTAGTTCTTCGGCTTCTGCCTTCACTTCGTCTAATACTTCATTGCGACGTTTATTTGCTGCATCTAAAATGTCTTGAGCTTGTACTTTTTGCAGCTGAAAGTTCTTGTTCAACAAGATTTTTTTCGTATCTGCTTGCTCTTTTTAGCTGCTTCAGCTGACGCTAAAGCGTTCGCAATTTGGCTTTGACGTGTTTCAATCGCATTAA
>BNJS01003222.1_pt1 | contig 103869 bp, 122 predicted proteins | sample 8540461 | NCBI WGS metagenome assembly BNJS01 (sample SAMD00202454, study PRJDB9452) | human saliva metagenome | isolation source: human saliva | place: Japan
ACTCAGAAAGCGCTACAAACAAAGTCCAGGTGCTGAAAAGCATTTGTGCCACTGTAAAATCGCATCTTTCCGGAGACATACTTCCGTTGGTATATACATCCAGTCAATCGATCGTAGTCTGTCATGCATACCTCCACACGGGTATTCTCGATGGACATATTTACTCTTTTCCACCGGTAGTATATAGCATCAATGTCCTGATAGTCCTTTTGAATGCTTCTACTCTTCCTTCTGCCTTTTCTCCGGAGTAACCCTTGTCCTCTACTGATAAAGAGGTATGGAGTCTGGCTCCCCGCCTCCACAGTAGCAATATGTTCGTAGGATCATCTCAGCTTAAGTTCCGACCTCTCAATAAAATCTTCAAATAGAATCTCGGATCTCCTTCCGGATAAACTCACTTGAAACTTCCAGATCCTTTCCACTTCCTCCAAGCAAAATCACCGCATGATGCTCTTAAAGGTTGGTTGAGCGCTCAGAGACTTTCCTGAATTCCGAAACCTTGTCTCCGGACAGATTGTCGATCTTAATTGCAGAAATCGCAGCCCCGGGCAGAGAGGGAAAAGCATCGTCCTCGAAGAGACTCCTCAGGGTTGAGCCGGCAGCCTCGTTCCAGTGGTCTAGCATACGAAACGACCAAAACGCTTATCCTCTGAAATTTCAAAGATCAATGTTTGGTTTTGTAAAATCAAACATACTGCCCTCCTTTTAAGAGCTATCATTACTTAGAATACAACTCGACGATTAACATTTCGTGCCACAGGAACGTCAATGTCTTCTCTGCAGTGGGAAAGAGACTTGATGGTTGCGCTAAGCTTCTCAGCATCCATCTCTAACCATGCCGGTACCATTCACCGTTGGTTGCTTCCACAATATCCTTATATCTCTGTGCAGTTCTCATGGATTCTTTAATCTGAATCCCATCTCCTGGAGATGCAAGATAAGAAGATATGTACAATCTTTCCGTTAACGGTTGCGTGATTTCGGTGTCCTGCAACCTGTCTGCTTCTCTTCTGGCTCCCAGCCATCTCCATACGGGAAAAACTAACGTTGTCCAGACGGGGCCTTAAAGAAGAATCATAAGGTTTCTCACCGGTCTGTCCTGCTAACTTCTCTGCCTTAGCATGCAGTGGTGCGGAGAAAGGCTTTCTCTATTACGCCATAGATGAACTTTGCCTTCTGCTTGCTCTCTCGGCACAGAAGACCGTACTCCCGCTCATCTTTCTTCTCGGGTTACGAAGTTGTCTGTTGGATTTCTTATCCACTCCTAAAAATACGGGGGTCCAGTCCAAGTGACCTGCATCTTTTAAGCACAGGAACTTTATCTACTGCCATTTTATCCTCCTTTCTAAATATCAAGTTTTGTCGACTCAATGCCAACATCCCCAAAAATTGATACACGCTCCTTTACACTGATAAGGCTTCTTCAGGCTGACCATGGTCACATTGTTCTGTACAAGCTTATTAATTATAGGAAATTCTATAATTTCTGGCACAAAGCATTATACTCTTCTTGCGCTTTGGTGGGCGGCATCCTGTGTGGAACTGGTGTAACGTCCTGATGAGGTTGGCCCAACTGTTTGCTGCCAAAGCACGGATTGCTGCTTCTTCCGGATCCCGGTCCTTAACCATTACATCCACATACTTTGCTGTACCAAAGCTGCTTTACAGCAGTTCAGCAGCCATCTGCGCTGCATATGGAGTAGATTTTCTGAACTCTAAATCCCAGACCGCTTGCATCGCCCATGATAAAGATTTCCTGAGCATCTGTCAGTAACGATGAGTGTTATTGAAAGATGATTGGATAGTGCCTGTCCGCGTTCAACGTTTTTCTTTACGCGCTTTTTGTCACTCTCTTTACCAGTTGACTTAGCCATAGTTAAACTAACCTACTTTCCTTTTCTCTTCTTCCTGTATTTAAAAACATGAAGATCCATTAGTTACTGTTCAGACCTTACTTCTTCTTGTTAGCAGCGGTCTTTCTTGGTCCCTTACGGGTTCTTGCATTGGTCTTAGTCTTCTGACCCTTGCAGAAGTCCCTTTCTGTGACGGATCCTCTGTAGCAACCAATTTCCTGCAAACGCTTGATGTTTAAAGCGATCTCTCTACGAAGGTCACCCTTCTACACCATCTGGTGTTCTGCAATATAGTTCGCCAGAGTCTTTACCTCATCGTCAGTTAAATCCTTAACTCTTGTGTCCGGATTTACGCCGGTTTCTGCAAGGATCTTGCTTCTGCTGAGGATCTTCCGATTCCGTAGATGTAAGTCAAACCGATTTCGATTCGCTCTCTCTAGGTAAATCCACACCTGCAATACGAGGCCATCTTTTGATTTCCTCCTGTTAATTAACCTTGTCTCTGCTTATGCTTAGGTTTTCACAGATAATTCTGATGGAGCCCTTTCGCTGATTACTTTGCATTTTTCGCAGATAGGTTTTTACTGATGATCTTACTTTCATAAGTAAAATTTCCCTTTCCTTTGAATTTGAACAGAGTTGCCGTATCATTCTAGCAAAACAGTCTTGAAATGTAAAGCGAAACCCTACTTATCTCTCCAGATAATTCTTCCTTTGATAGGTCATGAGGAGAAAGCTCAATGGTTACCTTATCTCCGGTAAAATACGAATGTAGTTCATTCTTAATTTTCCGGAAATATGAGCCCAATACCTGATGCCCGTTTTCCAGTTCTACCTGAAACATGGCATTTGGTAACTTCTCGATTACCTTGCCTGTAATTTTCGATTACATCTGATTTCGACATACTCAATTCATCCTTTCGATAGACTTACGGGATTTCTGGTCCGTTGTCTGTGATTAAAATTGTATTTTCATAGTGAGCCGTAAGTCTTACCCGTCTGCAGGAACCACCGTCCAGTCATTGGATAAAACTCTGACTGCAGGATTTCCCTTCCGTAATCATGCGGGTTCTATGGCCAGGGTCATCCCTGCCTGAAGCTTCGGGCCTTTCTTCTTCATACGATAGTTGGGGCACTTCCGGATCCATGTAGCACCTGGTGGCCAATGCCGTGTCCCACATACTGGGTTACTACGCCGTAGCCGTGTTTCTTCCACATAATCTCCGATGCTTCCGCAAATATCATTTAGATGATTTCCGGGACCGCATTTTTCGATTCCCCGGAAAAAGGATTCTTCGAGTTTCACTCAGCGTCTTTTTGCGTTGGGAGCGATTTCTCCACCGCTCAAGTTCTTGCGGCATCGCTATGATAGCCCTTGTAATTTACTCCGATATCAGAAGAAACAATGTCTCCCTCTTTTAAAGATTCTTTTCTTCTCCGGTATCCGTGAATCAGCTCCTCATTTACGGACACGCAACAAGCTGCCGGAAAGTCATAGAGATGAAAGCTGGGGTACAATTGGCTTTTCCGGATGAGCTCCTCTGCATACTTTGTCCAGTTCAAGGTGCTCTTTCCCGGAGCTACCGCCTCTCCTACTTTCTCATGTACTTCTGCAAGAACCTTGCCGCCTCCCGCATCAGTTCAATTCTCTTTTTCGACTTTAATTTCAATCATGGATTTTCCTTTCCACTTGAAGCTAAGATTTCCTTTACTCTACTGAAATACCGTTTCTAAATCTTTGTTCCGTCAATCTCTTCCAGAATTCCTCTTTCTTATAGAAGAAATCAGTGGTTCTGTACTCTGATGATAAACCTTTCAAACGAGTTCTTTACCGTATTTTCTTCATCATCTTTTCTCTGCACAAGATGCTCACCGCAGTTGTCGCAAATGCCCTCTTTTTTCGGCTTCAAGGTTTCCAAATGGAAAATCGCGCCACAATGGGGGCAGGTTCTGCGACCGGCCATTCTGTGAATAATACATCATCCGGAACTTCATACGTCCAAAAGCAAGATCGATCTTTTCTCCTTTTTGGAGCCAGTAGCATTTTCTAAAGCTTCAGCCTGAGGAATGGTTCTGGGGAAACCGTCTAAGATGTATCCCTTCTCACAATCCTTTTCTTCTAAACGATTCAAGAGCATAGCAATGGTGATTTCATCGGGAACCAGCTCTCCGTGATCCATATACTCCTTAGCCTTTAATCCAAGCTCTGTTTCCCCCTTAAGATTTGCACGGAAGATGTCTCCGGTGGAAATATGGGGTAATTGGTACACTTTAGAAATACGACTTGCCTGGCTTCCTTTTCCTGCACCAGGCGCTCCTAACATGATAATCTTCAATATGGGCCTCTTTCATGAGTGGGATAAACCACTATGAGCCTCCTTAGTAAACTAAGGAGGCTATAGATGGTGTCTAAAAATCCTTTATAGTTTCTAATTACCATTTGAGAATCAATAGCCTTCAGGGTTTCCAAAACCACACCTACGATGATGATTAAGGATGTTCCGGAGAAGGAGATTCTGCTGACGTTAAACACGCCGGAAATGACAATCGGAACTAATGCAATAATAGCCAGTCCGGTGGCTCCGATAAAGATAATATATCGAAGAATACCTTCAGATAATCACTGGTCGGCTTTCCCGGTCTGATTCCGGGAATAAAACCACCCTGCTTCTTCATATTGTTTCGCTACTTCCAATGGGATTAAAAGGAAATAGAAGTATGAAATAAGCAAAGAAATACAGTAGCGCAATGTAAAGAACTAGACCTAAGAGAATAAATCGGTGCATTGGGGTTTGCCCTAGGAACCGAATTTAATCCCATGATAATCTGTCCTACGATAGAGCTCTGATGCCTTTAAAATCTGTCCGATAACCACCGGCATGGTCATTAAGGGAGGCAAAGATATACCGGCATAACGCTGGCCGTATTTCACCTTTAACGGAATCTGGGACTGCTGTCCGCCAACAAGTCCTCTTCCCTGTACTCTTCTACTATACTGCACCGGGATTCGTCTTTCTGCATCCTGCAGAACTACAGTAAAGCCACCATACAGAAAGAGTGCCGCGCAATGATGATTGCTGCAACAACCATCTTTCGCAGTGTTGTTTCCCATAATGAAATCTCTCATAAGTGTGAGAAAATCCTGTGGAATCGCAGGATAAGATATTGAACAGAAAGAACCAGGAAATACCATTTCCCACTCCCTTGTCCGTAATTCTTTCACCAATCCACATCAGAAGTGCAGATCCGGCTGTCATTGCTACTACGCAAATCACTACGCCGGCAATCTTACGAAAGACTGAACCCTCTGCATATCCAATCAGAAGTCCGGAACCCTCAAATCCTACTGCCATGGCTGTGAGACTCTAAAAAGAGCTAAACCGATGGTTACGCATCTGGTGTATTCTGTCAGCTTCTTTCTTCCCTCTTCTCCATCCTTCTGCATTTCTTCCAGAGGCAGGAATCGCCACGGTTAAAAGCTGAATAATAATGGAGGAAGTGATATAGGGGTAATGGACAATGCAAAAATGCTGAGCTGCTCGAAGGATCCTCCGGTCATGGTATTAAACCAACCGAAAGCATCGTTTCCGGCCATGCTCTTAAATAAATCTCCAAAATATCCCGGATTTACACCCGGGATAGGAAGATTTGATCCAAAACGAATTACTACGAGCATAAGGAAAACATAAATAAGACGATCTCTTAAATCTTTTTACCTTAAATGCATTTCGTATTGTTTTGAAGCATTTAGATCACCTCATGAGGTTCCGCCCTACAGCCTCAATCTTCTCCTTTGCGCTTGCGGAGAAAGCATTTACCTTAACAGTAAGCTTCTTTGTTAATTCACCGTTTCCAAGAATCTTAACACCGTCATTTTAACTTACGGATGATTCTCTTCTCCAGTAAATTTTTCTAAAGTAACCTCATCTCCTGCATTGTAACGATCTTCCAATACGGAAACGTTGATTCCTGTAATTACCTTTGAGTTGGGATCATGAAAGTCCTCTCTTAGGGAATACGACGGAATAAGGGCATCTGTCCACCCTCGAAACCGATTCTTGGTGCTCCGGAACGAGCCTTCTGACCCTTATGTCCCTTACCTGCTGTCTTACCATTTCCTGAACCGTGACCTCTGCCACGACGGAAATTCTGGGAGTGCTAGAGCCCTCTGCAGGTGATAACTTTGATAACTCCATAGTCGCCTCCTTAAATCTCTTCCACTTTTACCAAGTGATTGACTCTCTGAATCATTCCCTTAGTGGTGCCATTGTTCAGGCTCCACAGACTGACGAATCTTCTTAAGTCCAAGAGCCTGAACGGTTGCCTTCTGCTTAGGGATGGCACCGATAGGGAGACTTCACTAAAAGTAATTTTTAATTTATCTGCCATTTCTACCCTCCCTCTTAACCTGTAATTTCTGCTACAGTTTTGCCACGAGGTGTAACGAACTGCTCAGGAGTCTTCATAGAGTAAGTCCCTGTAAAGTTGCATAAACTACATTTGTCTTGTTGTTAGATCCTAAAGACTTTGTACGGATGTTTCTGATTCCTGCCAACTCACACCATACGTGCAGGTCCGCCGGCGATGATACCCGGTTCCTTCAGGAGCCTTCTTCAGAAGAACTGTGGAGCTCCGAACTTTTCCAAAGGTAATCGTGTGGTACAGACTTATCCTCATTTACAGGTACAGTAACCATGTTTCTTACTGCAGCCTCTCTTGCCTTACGAGATCGCCTCAGGTACCTCAGTTGCCTTACCGGTACCGCAGCCAACGTGATCCATTTCCATCTCCAACTACTACAAGAGCGGAGAATCTCATGGTACGTCCACCTTTTAACAGTCTTAGCAACACGCTTGATGGCTACTACACTGTCATTTTAACTCTAACTGATTTGCGTCAATTTTTTTCGCGCTTCATCTTAGTGATTTCTCCTCTCGATTAGAATACCAGTCCAGCTTCTCTTGCAGCATCTGCAAAGGGCCTGAACCTACCATGATACAGGAAGCCGCCTCTGTCGAATACCACTTCCCTTAACTCCCTTTGCCAATGCCTTCTCAGCGATGGCCTTACCTACATACTGAGCTGCCTCAGTATTGTCGGTAAACTGCAAATTCGCATTCTTATCTAAGGTAGAAGCTGCACACAGGGTGTTCCCTGCAGCGTCATCAATAAGCTGTGCATACATGTGCTTATTGGAACGAAAAACCGCAAGACGTGGTCTCTCAGGAGTACCAGATAAACGGTTTCTGATTCTTGCGTGCTTTTTTTGACGAAGCTCGGCTTTATTTTTCTTGCTAACCATTCTACTTTCCTCCTATTATTTTCTTACCAGTCTTACCGACTTTACGACGAATGACCTCGGTAGAGTACTTGATTCCCTTACCCTTATAAGGCTCCGGTGCTCTCTTTGCGCGGATTTCCGCAGCATACTGACCAACCTTCTCCTTATCGATTCCTCTTACGAAAATAATGTTGGTTCCTTCCATTACGGTCTCAACACCCTCGGGATCTTCCATAGTTACAGGATGAGAATATCCTAAAGTCAAAGTCAAGGTCTTACCCTGCTTTGCCGCTCTGTAACCAACACCGTTAATTTCAAGCTTCTTCTCGTAACCATTGCTTACACCCTCAACCATGTTGAAAAGTAAAGCTCTGCTTAATCCGTGAAGAGACTTCTCTTTCTTATTGTCATTTGGACGAGTAACCACTAACTGGCCATCCTCTTCCTTAATTGTAATTTCTTTTGCAAAGGTTCTCTCTAAGGTACCCTTTGGTCCCTTTACCTTTACTACATTGTCCTTAATCTCAACAGTAACGCCTGCCGGGATCGCGACCGGTAACTTTCCGATACGTGACATAGTATACTCCTCTCTTAAATTCTCAGTAAAATACTGTTTTCAGAAAATATATTCCGACAGATTACCATACAAAGGCAAGGACTTCTCCGCCTACACCCTTTTGTCTTGCTTCCTTGTCGGTGATTACACCCTGGTTTGTGGAAATGATTGCTGTACCTAGTCCACCAAGTACTCTAGGCATATTCTCTTTGCCGGCGTATACACGAAGACCCGGCTTGGAAATTCTACGAATTCCGGAAATGATCTTCTCATTCTTGTTGGAACCGTACTTCAGTCCGATCTTAATGTCCTGGAACTTTCCATTTTCAACTAACTCGCAGCTGGAAATGTAACCTTCCTTCAGAAGAATCTCAGCAATAGACTGCTTCATCTTAGATGCTGGGATACATACGCTGTCATGTTTTGCAGTGTTTGCATTACGAATTCTTGTAAGCATATCTGCGATTGGATCACTCATACTCATTTTTACGGATATCCTTTCTTTTTATCTATGAGGATGCGCCCTATGCACTATCCTCTTTGCAAACGAAATATCGAATGCTGATGCAAGCGATATTCGTTTTACAATCATTTTACCAAGATGCTTTTCTCACCCCTGGAATCTCTCCCTTATATGCTAACTCACGGAAGCATACACGGCAGATTCCGTACTTACGAAGTACAGAGTGGGGACGTCCACAAATCTTACATCTTGTGTATTCTCTTGTGGAGAACTTTGCAGGTCTTTGCTGCTTTAATTTCATTGATAATTTTAGCCATTTTTTTCCTCCGATTATTTCAGCAAAGGCATATTGAACAGGGTAAGAAGCTCTCTGGACTCTTCGTCAGTCTTTGCAGTTGTAACGAAGATGATGTCCATTCCTCTAACCTTATCTACCTTGTCGAACTCGATTTCAGGGAAAATGATCTGCTCTTTGATTCCAAGGGCATAGTTTCCTCTACCATCGAAGGCATTGGGGTTTACACCACGGAAGTCTCTTACTCGAGGAAGAGCCAAGTTGATCGAAACGATCAGCGAACTCGTACATCTTCTCTCACGAAGAGTAACCTTACATCCAATTGCCTGTCCCTCTCTGATCTTGAAGTTCACAACGGACTTTCTTGCCTTTGTTGTTACGGCATGCTGTCCGGTAATGATCTCTAAATCACGTACTGCACTGTCGAGAACCTTGGAATTTTCTTTTGCTTCACCAACACCCATGTTGATGACGATTTTTTCAAGCTTTGGAATTTCGTTAACATTCTTATAGTTAAACTTCTTCTGCATAGCTTCTTTGATTTCGCTTATTGTAAATTTCCTTTAATCTAGCCATCTTTCATTCCTCCTTTCTCTTAGTCAATAACCTTACCGGTCTTCTTAGCCACACGAACCTTCTTGCCATTCTCAAGCTTGAATCCTACGCGAGTAGCCTGTCCATCAACAACAAGCATTACATTGGATGCATCCAAAGCTGCTTCCTTACGAACAATTCCGCCCTGTGGGTTAGCCTGACTTGGCTTCTGGTGCTTGGTTACCATGTTGCAACCTTCTACCACTACCTTGTTGGTCTTTGGATCGAAGGATAAAACCTTACCCTGCTTACCATTGTCCTTACCGGTAATGATCTTTACCATATCGTCTTTCTTAATTCTACGCATCTGGCTCCCCTCCTTATAATACTTCCGGTGCGAGGGATACGATCTTCATGTAACCATGATCTCTTAACTCTCTTGCTACCGGTCCAAAGATACGGGTGCCCTTTGGGGTGTTATCCTCCTTGAGGATAACTGCTGCGTTCTCATCGAAACGGATATAGCTACCATCTTTTCTTCTGGTCTCATCCACTGTACGAACCACAACGGCCTTTACAACGTCACCCTTCTTAACCTGTCCGCCGGGAATAGCGTCCTTTACGGAAGCTACAATGGTGTCATCAATGGCGGCATATCTTCTGGTAGAGCCTCCCATAACACGGATGCAAAGAAGCTCTCTTGCACCTGTGTTATCAGCAACTCTAAGTCTTGTTTCCTGCTGAATCATATATGCTCCTTCCTTGCTCCTATATTACTTCGCCTTCTCAATGATGGAAGTAAGTCTCCATCTCTTGGTCTTAGACAAAGGTCTGGTTGCCATTACCTTAACTGTATCTCCCTCACCAGCCTCATTGTTCTCATCGTGAGCGTAAATCTTAACGGTACGCTTTACGATCTTTCCAATAAGAGGGTGCTTCACGTGATCTTCAATAGCGATAACGATGGTCTTGTCCATCTTTGCACTAACCACCTTACCGGTACGGGTTTTTCTCAGATTTCTTTCCATTATTCTGTTCTCCCTTCTCACGCTTTCGCTTTCTCAGTGATAACAGTCTGAATCCGAGCGATGTTTTTCCGAACCTCGGTAATGCGGGCTGTATTATCCAACTGATTGGTTGCATTCTGGAATCGCAGATTGAAAAGTTCTTTCTTTGCGGAAACCAGCTCTTCATTCAGCTGCTCAGCTGACTTTGCCTTCAGCTCTTCTAAATATGTTTTCTTTTTCATTAGTTATCACCGCCTTCCAGATCTGCCTTTGCGACGATTTTGCAGTTACAAGGAAGCTTGTGAGAAGCAAGACGTAATGCCTCTCTTGCAATTTCCTCCGGTACACCGGCAATCTCAAATAACACGCGTCCCGGCTTAACTACTGCTACCCAGTAATCTGTAGCACCCTTTCCGGATCCCATACGTACTCCCAAAGGCTTAGCAGATACAGGCTTATCCGGGAAAATATCGATCCAAACCTTACCGCCACGCTTAATGTATCTTGTAAGGGCAACTCTGGCTGCCTCGATCTGATTGGATCTGATCCAACAAGGTTCAGTGGAAATAATTCCGAATTCTCCATGGCTAACGGTATTGCCTCTAGTAGCCTTACCGGTCATTCTTCCGCGCATCTGCTTACGGAATTTCGTTCTCTTAGGCATTAACATAATTATTTCTCGCTCCCTTCCTTATTTTTCTTGGCAGGAAGTACCTCGCCCTTGTAAATCCATACCTTTACTCCTAATTTTCCATAGGTAGTATCGGCCTCAGCAAATCCATAATCGATATCTGCACGAAGAGTCTGAAGAGGAATTGTTCCCTCGCTATAGAACTCACGTCTTGCGATATCCGCTCCGACCAAACGTCCACCAACGGAAGCCTTAATTCCCAAAGCTCCTGCCTTCATGGTTCTGGACATAGCCTGCTTCAAAGCTCTACGGAAAGATACACGGTTCTCTAAGGACAACGCGATACTTTCTGCAACAAGCTGTGCATCTCTATCCGGTCTCTTGATTTCCTTGATATCGATGAAGATGTTCTTGTTGGTAATCTTCTGAACATCCTTCTTTAACTTCTCGATTTCTGCTCCGCCCTTACCGATAACATATCCCGGCTTAGCAGTAAATACGATTACGCGAACCTTATCCTCAGCTGCTCTCTCGATTTCAATCTTAGAGACATTTGCGGAATACAGCTTCTTCTTTAAAAATTCTCTGATCTTGTGATCTTCGATAAGATTATCTGCAAAGTTTTTCTTGTCTGCGTACCACTTAGAATCCCAGTCCTTAATGATACCGACTCTCATACCGTGCGGATTGACTTTCTGTCCCATTCCTTGCCTCCTTACTTTCTTTCGTCCAGAATAACAGTGATGTGAGCTTCTCTTGAAGATTCTGTAAGCTCTACCCTGTGCTCTTGGGTGGATTCTCTTTAATGTTGGAGCTGCATTTGCGAAGCACTCTGCAACATAAGATTCTCTCTATTCATATTGTTATTGTTTTCTGCATTAGCAGCTGCGGACGCAAAGAGTTTCTTAACCAATGTGGGAAGCATATCTTGGGTTATAGGTAACGATTCCCAATGCCTCTTCCAAGCCCTTGCCACGAATAGCATCTAAAACAAAAGCAAGCTTTCTGTACAGACACTCTAGCATAAGAAAGCTTAGCGGAAGGTCTTTTATCTTTATTTGCATTTCTCTCTCTTTTTAATCTGAGATCTATGACCTTTTGACATTTTTCATGTCCTCCTTTCTCTATGCAGATTATCCTCTTCTTTCGTCGCCGTTACCGTGATGTCGCGGTAGTTCTTGTTGCAACGAATTCTCCCAGCTTGTGTCCTACCATGTCCTCTGTAACGTATACAGGTACATGCTTTCTTCCGTCATGAACCGCAATGGTGTGTCCAACAAATGACGGGAAGATTGTGGAACGACGAGACCAAGTTTTCACTACTGTCTTTTGATTCTGTGCATTCAGTGCATCCACAGCCTTTAAAAGACTCTGATCTGCAAATGGTCCTTTTTTAATAGAACGTGCCATTTTTCTTTCTCCTCCTCAATTATTTGATGGCTCTACCATCACGTCTTCTTACGATAAGCTTATTGGAAAGCTTCTTCTTGTTTCTGGTCTTCAAACCAAGTGCAGGCTTACCCCAAGGTGTGCTAGGTCCGCTCCGTCCGATAGGAGCTCTACCTTCTCCACCTCCGTGTGGGTGGTCGTTAGGGTTCATTACAGATCCGCGAACTGTTGGGCGGATACCCATGTGACGCTTTCTTCCTGCCTTACCAAGATTGATGAGGTTGTGGTCTCCGTTACCTACTACGCCGATGGTTGCACGGCACTCGATGGGAACCATTCTCATTTCTCCGGAAGGAAGTCTTAAGGTTGCATACTTTCCTTCTCTTGCCATAAGCTGTGCTGCATTTCCTGCGGAACGAACCAGCTGTGCTCCCTTACCGGGCTTTAACTCGATAGCATGAATCTCGGAACCTACAGGGATAGCGGACAATGGTAAGCAGTTTCCTACTCTTGCCTCTGCCTCTGCTCCGGACATAACCTTCATCCCGTCAGTCAAACCGTTAGGCGCAAGGATGTATGCCTTGGATCCGTCTGCATAAGAGAGAAGTGCGATGTTTGCGGAACGGTTTGGATCGTACTCGATACCTACAACAGTTGCCACAACGCCGTCCTTGCTGTTTCTCTTAAAGTCGATGATTCTGTACTTCTGCTTATTTCCACCACCGTGGTGACGAACAGTGATCTTACCCTGGTTATTTCTACCGGCAGTCTTTTTATTCTTAGCCAAAAGAGATTTTTCCGGTGTCTTCTTGGTAACTTCAGCGAAGTCGGAACCGGTCATATTTCTTCTGGACGGTGTATAAGCTTTATATGTCTTAATACCCATTTTCCTTTTTCTCCTTCTTTCTGCGTATAATTGAGAAATTTTTTCACGCAGTTCTTAGCAATTTACAGTGCGCTGAAAATCTCGATTTCTTTAGACTCAGCAGTCAATGTAACGATTGCCTTCTTAGTCTTTAGCTGTCTTTCCGAATACCATTCCTCTTCTCTTCTTCTTTCCGTCAAGGTTCATGGTGTTAACAGCCTTTACCTTTGTTCCTTCGAACATCTTCTCTACAGCTTCTCTGATCTGAATCTTGTTAGCTTCAGGATTTACCAGGAAGGTGTACTTTTTCTCGCTCATGTCTGCCATGGACTTCTCAGTCACAACAGGGCGAAGAATCACATCGAAATATTGTAAGTTAGCCATTATGCGTATACCTCCTCAAGTTTTAAAAGAGCCGCCTTTGTAGCTAATACAGTGCCGTACTTCAAAACATCGTAAACGTTTAACTCGTTAACCTGAGCTGTCTTTACATTCTGAATATTTCTTGCAGAAAGCACAGTATTCTGATCATTCTGATCCAGAAGAACGAAAGCCTTGTTTACCTTGAAAAGCGTCTAACATGCTCTGGAAGTTCTTGGTCTTGATCTCATCGAAACGAATCTCATCCAATACAATAAGCTTGTTCTCTGCCACTGCGTTGGACAGTGCAGACTTTAACGCTGCTCTCTTTTCCTTCTTGTTCATGCCTGTGGTGTAATCTCTTGGAGTCAGGGCAAAATACTACTCCGCCGCCCTTCCACTGCAGGGGCACGAATGGAACCCTTGTCTTGCATGACCTGTTCCCTTTTTGTCTCAAGGCTTTCTTCCGCCTCCGGAAACCTCTGCACAGTAAGGGCCTTTCTGTGTTCCCTGACGCTTGTTAGCAAGCTGTGCAACTACTGCGAGGTGTAATAAAGTGCTCGTGAACCGGTGCTGCGAAAATCGCATCATTCAGATCCATCTTGCCAACTTCCTTACCCTGCATATTAAATACAGATACGTTAGCCATTAGTATGTTCCTCCTTCCTTCTCGTCTTAGGACTTAACAGCTTCTTTGATGGTTACAAGAGCTTTCTTTGGTCCCGGAACCGCACCCTTAACTAGGATTAATCCCTGTTCTGCATCAACCTTTCACTACAGTAAGGTTCTGCGTAGTAACCTTTACCGCACCCATGTGAGAGGGCATTCCCTTACCGGGAAGTACTCTGGATGGTGTTGCAGATGTACCGTTAGATCCCTGATGACGATGGAACTTAGAACCGTGGGTCATTGGTCCTCTGTGCTGTCCATATTTCTTAATAGCAGATGCAAATCCCTTACCCTTGGAAGTAGCACTTACGTCTACCTTATCTCCTTCAGCAAAAGATGTCTGCCTTAATCTCATCCTTTAACCTTATACTCTTCTGCATTCTCAAAACGGAATTCTCTTAAGAATCTCTTGTAAGAAACGCCGGCCTTGTCGAACTGTCCCTTAAGAGGCTTGTTCACCAGCTTCTCTCTCTTCTCTAAAAATCCCACCTGAACTGCCTTGTAACCGTCGTTCTCAAGGGTCTTTACCTGGGTAACCACGCAAGGACCTGCCTGCAGTACAGTTACTGGAATCAACACACCATTTTCATCCCAAATCTGTGTCATTCCTACTTTTGTTGCCAAAATAGCTTTCTTCATCTGTTCTCCTTTCTACAGCGGAACCGTAATCGGTTCATACTAGAATTATTTGTTTTTCATCTTGATGTCTACGAAAACACCTGCGGGCATCTCCAATCTCTGTAAGCTGTCCATGGTCTTCTGGTTTGGATTGATGACATCAATCAATCTCTTGTGGGTTCTCTGCTCGAACTGCTCGCGAGAATCCTTGTACTTGTGCACTGCACGAAGAATTGTTACAACTTCCTTCTTTGTAGGAAGAGGTACTGGGCCGGAAACCTGAGAACCTGTCTTCTTGCAGTTCTCTACGATTTTTGCGGCGGATTCGTCCACAAGGCCATGCTCGTAAGCCTTGAGGGTGATTCTCATTACTTGACTTGCCATAAAAAAAGTCGCCTCCTATCGGGTTATTGACGATAAGTTGGTGACTGTACACGCTTCCGTGCGTATCCTTTTCGAATACACACAACGCACCCGCTGCTTGGTGCTTAGATTGTAGTACAGTGACCTGCCGTCAGTTTCAAAACTTGACATTCGCTCCAGAAAGCTCTCTGTAGAAACTTATACATTGCTGCTTTCATTTCTATAGTAATCTTTTCCTTCAACGCTATCATGCCACAGCCGTACTAAAATACCATATCAACGGCCGGAAGCAAGATGTATCCCACATTTCTTGCACAAAATCAAAAACATGAAAAATCCTCTTATCGTTCAGAATCCTTGTTTCCGGATTTAGTTTTCACGCTACCGTGCGTGTCGGATAAATATAGTAGCCTTGTAAAAGACCTCTTTTTCTCGGATTATAAAAATATTTAGATTTGCTTTACATCGGAAAAATCCCTTTTGCAGTGACACTTAAAAAAGTTCCTGCTCGTCAGATTCGAAATACTGCAGACTTTTTCATAATGTAAAAATCGGCTAAAATCAGGAATCCTCTTCCACTGAAATCCCTTGGAATCAGGGAATCCGCCTCCACTGAAATCGGCCGAAATCAGGGAATCCGCCTCCGCTGAAATCTTCTGCAAAAATTCTCCGTATAAAGCTGGCTGCCGTCCGGCTCTATCCACACATAGCTTCCACCTCTGCTCCCTCATCCTGCAGCTTCTTCACAAGTTTCTTTTCCCTCTTCCGCATCCAGAATAAAAAGAGCTGTGGAAAGTCCATCTGCAAGTCCGGAGTCCTTGGTCAAAATGCTTACGGAGCGATGACGGTCAGAAGGCATCCTTGTTCTTGGATCCACAATGTGGGCATAGCGCTTACCGTTTACCACATAAAAACGCTCATAGTCTCCGCTGGTCGCAAAGAAAGTATCCTCGATTTCTCCCGCCACCGCAAACTGCTCTTCATCCTGTCCATCCACATAAAAAAGTTTTCCACAGGACAAACCCAGCGTTTTCCGTCTCCTCTTTTCCTATGGCTCGAGGTTTCCGCCGATATTGAGCAAATAATGCTTTGCTCCCGCATTCTCCAAAAGTTCTGCTGCCCTTTCCACAGACCAGCCCTTGGCAATGCCCACATCCAGCTTTAACTCCGGATCCTGAAAATACACCGTGGAATTTTCTTCGTCCAAGATTAGGTCCTCGATATTACAATGCTTGGAAGCCTCCAAAAGAGCCCCTTCCTCAGGAAGACTTGCATTTTCCGGATTGGCTATCCCGGCCTCCCGGTAGTCATGCCAGATTCGAAGCACCGCCCCGTAGGCAATATTCACCTCTCCGTCGGTTTTATTATACATTTCCTTTCCAAACTTCAGTAAGGCCATAATTTCCGGATCTACCTTGACCGGAGCAGCACCGGCATTTTCATTTACATACTTTAAGTTCTGCACCCCGGGATAGTCTTCATATACATCAAAGAGCTGATGCAGCTCCTGCAGGCGCTTATGCGCTGCCTTAAAGTTTTTCTGAAAGCCCGACTCGCTTCCCTCATAGCCAATCACCAAGGAAACCGTATCAAAAACATCCATAAACTGGTCCTGATAACGATTCTTCTTTCCGCAGGAGCTTAAGAACAGGCAAGAAAGCAGAACAAAGAAAGCGCCAAGAAATAGACAAGCCCGGCGGAGAGGCAAAAAGGAAATAGAAGCAAAAAGCAGTGTCTTTTTAGTGCGCACGATACAAAATCCCCTCTTCCTCTTTGTGACGGGCAAACCATTCCTTTACATAGGGACAGGTAGGAAGAATTTTTCCGCCCTGCCCCCTTACCTCTGCAATGGCCTTTTCACCAAAGTTCCAGCAATCCCCTGCCCCCGAGAGAGGGTCTACAAAGGTATGGTCAAATTCATAAACTTTTTCCTCTGCTATATAATAAGGAAAAGTAATTTCCGCCAGTACCTTTTCCTCCCTCTTCATAGCGAATCTGATGCTTCTCTATTTTCCATTCCATAAATTGCTCCTCTCTCATCTCTAAATAGGACTATCCTATCCTTCTGTTTTTACAACAAAGTTAGTTTACTATAACACTTTTTGACCATAAAAAGCTTCTCTTTCCTCCGGTCGAGATTAATTAATTTCCTCCGGCTGAGCCAGAAGTCCCTCCTGCTGTGCAGAAATTCTTCCGACAGCACCGGTATACTATTCTCCGGCGAGAGTGAAACCCGCAGGTTCTATGGAAAGAAGCTTTTTACTCTGGTTCTATTTTTACTTTAATTCTTTATTTTTAATTTTGATATTTTTGATAAAGGGAAAGAACTTCACTTCCCTTGAATATATTCTCCCAAATACACTTCCCGTACACTCTTATAGCCCTGCTTTTCCAGTTCCTCTTTAAGCCATCCCTCATTTTTCCCGATAATCGCTAGAATATTCTTCTGTAGCTGCCCATCGGTAATCAGAGGGAATTTCGGATTTTCCTCCCCGTATTTCACGATAATCAGCTGTCCGTTCTGCTCATACACTGCACGCTTTACCTCGCTTACAGAGTATACCCGATTGGTGCGCAATTTAAAGGAAAGGTCATGGGCGGAAAGCCCCAGCTTTTTGCAATTCTCATAAAGTATGGCTCCGTCTTCCACCACAGGAAGGACAATGCCGTCCAGCACCTGCTTCATTTTCACATTGTGTATCTTTAGATAGCGAAGGAGCAGTACAAGGCCACACCAAATCGCCAGTACCGCCAGATACTCCCAAATCTTGATACTGTCGTTATAAATTACACCGCCGATAATACCACCCAGTACATAGTTTTGCACTGCATCGGAGGCCGTACTGGGAGCAAGATTTCCTTTTCCGGAAATGTTGATAACAAAAATCAAGGCTAAAAATCCGATCAATAACTTTTCCGCTACCAAAATGAATGCCTGCATCTTGTTTCCTCCTACTCTCTTCAAAAAAGCCGAGAAAGAAAGATACATTTTCTGCCTCTTTCCTTCCCGGCCTGTCCGGAGATAGAGATTTCGAACTCTCGCGCCGGTTTCCCGACCTACCGCATTTCGGTGCGGACCCTTCAATCACGCGGTATATCTCCTGTTTTTGTACGGCGAGACAATCTCGCCATTTCCTTCACAATGCCGGCGACCGAGGGTCGAACCGGTATGGGATTTTTGTCCCGCAGGATTTTTAAGTCTGTGCGTCTACCTATTCCGCCACGCCGGCGTTTCAAGTTGCCTTGAAGCGTCGCACTATTTTGCAACAGTACAATAATACAGAATGTATACTTACTTGTCAATACAGGAGAGAAAAAAACTTCATCATGCTTTGTGGGAGAAAAAACTTCATCATACTTGTAGGAAAGAAAAACTTCATCAAGCTTCCGGAGAATAGTCATAGGCCAGCCTTTTCGTTCCATCTCCCACAATGACCTCTCCGCAGTATTGAAAGCCGAAACGATGAATCGCCCTTTTCATTGCTTGATTGTTCTCATGGGTATCAATCCGAAGATAGGGATGCTGTTCCTTACAAAACTGAAAGCAAAGCTGAGCCAGGCCGGGGATTTTTCCGGAAGATACCACCCGGTGAATGACGCCATAGGCTTCATCCTTATGCCAGGCTCCCTGATAGATTTCTTTATAATTAGGTTCTTCCCCTACATGGAAATGAAAGACCAGCTCAATCTCCTCCTCTTCCCCCACATAGAGGGAACCTTCCACTATATCCTGCAAAATCAGCGCCTTAGGAGATTGTTCTTTCCCCCACTGGCTAGGATTCCCGTTTTTGCCATAAATTCTCTGGCTTTTTCGTATAAAAGGCATAATCTGTGCGAATCTTCCGGTTTTGCTTTTCGAATCTCCATCTCTCTATCCTTTCTAAAGGAAGTTCTGAGGTATTAAGAAAGTTCTGTTTAAACCTTAATGATAGCCCTTTCAGAATAAAAATAATCACTAAAATTTATCCCAAAAACTTGTTAAATGTATATAAGTCCAAGGCATTTTCTTTCATTCTGATTTTTCTTTCCACTTTTATCGGTAGAGCCAAAAATCCTTACGCTTTCCCTTATATACTCCGTATTCGGATATTATCCGTAAGTGGATATTATCCGAATGTGGAGTATAGGAGATTTAAAAAACCGGTTCTATAATCCTTTTCAGGAGGTGGATATGTCTTACTTCTTAGACCATTTTCTCTATTTATTTCTACTCTATGCTGCGATTAAAGATTTGCAGAAAGGAAAATCCCCAAAACCTATTTTATTCTTTTCCCTTATTCTTTTTCTTCCTTCTTGCTTATCCCTTTGATTTCAGTCATCTGAAACATTCCCTTACTACCCTATTCTTATGGATTCTCAGTCTCTTGCTAAGCTATCCCCTCTTTTATTTTACGGCCGCCGGAGGAGCAGACTGGAAGCTCTGTTCCCTTCTTCTCCCTCTAATCCCCTTAGGCGAAAGCCTTCCTCTTCTCCTCCTGGCCTCCTTCTTTTCTTTGATTATGTATTTCTTTTGCCGAATAGAAGAAATTCCCTTTGCCTTTTCTCTTTTTCTGGGTTTCACAGCCATGATGCTGTATAAAAGTCTTCCCGCCTTATAAAGTGTATGCTTCATTATCTCAAGTCTATTTATGCTTCTTTACCTTAGTTTTCTTATTTTTCTCAATTCATTTTCCCTTGCGAAATCTCGCTTACAGAAAGGAAGTTTTCATGGAAAAAATTTTGGCCATCTATGATGAAGATGCCCTGTATTGTAAACGCCTCAGCCTCTATTTACGGCAAAACACCAATCTCCCCTTCCAGATCTATCCCCTTCATACCGAGGAAAGTCTGGAAAGTTTCTCCAAGAAAAAAGAGCTGGACCTCTTACTGCTCTCCGACGCAGGAAGCTTCATTTACTCCCAAGTCCCGTAAAACCCTTTATCTCTCCGAAGAATCTCCTCACAAAACAAAAAGAGAACTATATCTACAGTACCAGTCCGGAGATCGAATCATGCGGGAAATCCTGGTGCAGTATGGAGAGCTGGAGCTTTTGTCCGAAGGCGGGCAACATAGAGCAGAAATTTTCATGGTTTACAGTCCCCTTGGTCGTCTGGGAAAAACCGAATTTTCCAGAGCCTTGGCCAAGGAACTGGGAAAGAACAGGAAAACCCTGTATGTCAGTTTGGAGGAATCCGCATTTTCTCCCAAGGACCAAATACAAGACAGGGAGATGCTTGACAGAGGCGCTGTATCATTTTAAAAGAAAACCATCTGACTCCCAGCGGTTTACAGGCTCTCTCTTATCCGAAGGATAGCTATTCCACTATTCATCCGGTTCGTAGTCCGGAGGATATCTCCGGTCTTTCCCAAAGAGATCTTTCCCTTTTCTTGGAAAAAATCGCGGAAGAAGGCGGTGTAGATGCTCTTCTTGTGGACACGGATAGCAGTATGAGTCGTTATCTGGAGTGTTTCAGTTGGCAAAAGTCTTTCTTCCGGTTTTTGGAGGACAGCAAAAGCAAAGCCAAGCTCTCTGTCTTACAACAGTATCTTGAAAAAAATGCAGGAGAAGCCGTCTTGGAAAAGTTTGTCCAATGTAGCCTCCCTCCTCTTTCAGAAGAAAATCCCTCTTCCCATGCTTTAGAGCAATACAGTCGGGAGCTTTTATTACGCCAGGTCTATGGAGAGGAGGCAAGGGAAGCAGAACAGTATAAGAAGATGGCTCTATAGAAAGGAGAAAAATGCTGGCTCTGGATCGGGATAAAACAGGAAATCAAAGAGCTCTTGCTGGATTTGGAAGAAAAGCAAGTTAGCGACAGCCATTTGTACCGAGAAATAGACTCTGCTCTGCTTGGCAGGAAGGATCTGGCCTTACGGGAAAAACTCTATCTGAGGTCTGCAGTCTTTGACAGCTTTCGTAGATTGGATTTACTTTCCGAGCTCTTGGATGATGGATCTGTCAGCGAAATCATGATTAACAACCCCAAAGAAATCTTTGTGGAAAGAAAGGGACGGATGGAGCGCTGGCGGGGCTCTTTTTCAAAGCGAAGAGCAACTGGCAGATTTAATTCAGCAGATTGTTTCCCGAATCAATCGTGCAGTAAATACAAAAAGCCCCATTGTGGATGCCAGGTTGGAGGACGGCTCCCGTGTCCATGTGGTGCTACCCCCTATTGCACTAAAAGGCCCACCGTTTACCATCCGAAAATTCCCTGAGCCCATCACCATGAAAAAACTGATTCAGCTGGAAAGTCTTACGGAGGAAGCAAGTCGATTTTTACAGTCTTTGGTGCGCTCTTCTTACAATATCTTCATTTCCGGAGGAACCAACAGCGGAAAGACCACTTTTTTAAACGCCCTTTCCCAGTACATTCCCAAGGAAGAACGAATCATCACCATAGAGGATAGTGCAGAGCTGCAGATTCAATCCGTGGAGAATCTGGTCTCCTTGGAAACCAGAAATGCCAATGCGGAAGGAGAGGGCTGTCAGTATTTTCCGACCTCATCAAAACCTCCCTGCGAATGAGCCCTAACCGCATTATCGTAGGAGAAGTTCGAGGAAAAGAATGTTTGGATATGTTAAACGCCATGAACACCGGCCACGACGGAAGCATTTCCACCGGTCACGCCAATTCCTCTACGGATATGCTAAAACGCATGGAAACCATGGTGCTTTCAGGAGCGGATCTCCCCCTCCCATCCATCAGAAATATGATTGCCTCCGCCATTGAAATCATGGTGCACCTTGGAAGAACCAAGGACCACAAACGGCGGGTTTTGGAAATTTCAGAAGTTATGGGGATTGAAAATGGAGAAATTAAACTCAACAAATTATATCAATACAATGGTAAAAGGTTCTTGAAAAGCTGTCGGATCTCCATAAAGAAGACAAACTCCGTAGTCGATTATAGAGTACAGCATCTATCTTCGGAATATCTTTTCCTCTGGCTTAGTTTCTATTGCTGCTTCTCTCTTCTCACTACGCCTTTTATCAACATTATCTCTTCTTCCTTTTGCTGCTGCCCTTTAGCTTTTTCTATCCCTTCCTACTCAGGAATAAGTTAAAGAAAAAACGGCAAGATGTCTTGGTTTCCCAGTTCAAAGTGCTCTCCATACAGGTGCCTATCTTAGTGCGGGCTATTCTTTGGGCCTTATTGCCTGCATTCGGATCGGAGAAGCTTATCGGTATGCTATATAGGTGGAAGAACTAAAGCAAATAAAACGCTCTCTCTCCATGAACCAGCCTTTGGAAGAGCCCCTTTCCCAATTTGCTCTTCGCTCCGGCGTAGATGATATTCACAATTTTGCTGAAATCTTCCTGGTAGCAAAGCGCTCCGGGGAGACTTGATTCAGATTATTCAACAGAGCAGCACTATTATTCGAGATAAATTACAGCATTACCGAGGAAATACTCACCTAAATGCGTCCCGGCGCTTCGAGCAAAAATCATGAACGGGGTTCCTTCTGTGATTTTTATCTTAATGCTCAGCTCTCCTGAATTTTTCAGATTCTCTACACCACGGTGATGGGAAGAGTCATGATGAGCTTTTGTCTCTGCCTTTATCTCTTAGCCATGTATCTTTCTCAAAAGATCATATCTATCCCAATATAGCCATTTTCTTATAAAACCTTTCTCTTGTAAAACCTTTCTCTGTGAAGACTATCTCTATATAAAGGACTGTCTATGAATCTCTATAGCATAAAACAGGAACTCCGAAAATTATGGTTTCGAATTCCGGGATCAAAAGTGGATCTGCTTAAAAAACAATGCTTTATTTTGGTGATTTCCTTGCTACTTTCCGCCCTGCTCTTTATGCAGGGAAATGAACAGCAAGTCCTACTTCCGGGAAACCAAATTCAAAGGGATCCCATTGGAGGAGTGGAGAGAAGAATCCCCCTAAATGTTTCGGGACTTCCCGGAAAGAAAAAAGAAGAAATCTATATCACTATATCTCCAAGACTCTATAGCAAGGAAGAAGCGGATAAATGTTTTGCAGAACTGCAAAGCAAGATGGAAAGTTTAATTCTGAGTGAGGAAGACAGCTTTGATGCCATCTCCGGAAACCTGCAACTGAAAAAAATATTTTATCCGGAAAACATCAAAGCGACTTGGAGCTTCCGCCCGGAAAGCCTATGGATTGACCAGGAAGAACAGCCTCTTCAAGACAATGATGCAAGCTATGCAAACTATAGGGATATCCTGGAAGACTCAGGACAAATTCATCACGAATATTTAGAAAAAAACCGGATCCTCAGCGGAACCTTGGAAGTGGTTCTCAGCGCCAATATTCATCCTGAGGAGGAAGTGGAAGGGGAAGAAATCAGCAGTTTTTTCAATAACAACAATGAAATTACCTACTCAATTCTCCCACTTACTCCTACTATCTTCGTATTTTACCCTTAAATCTAAGTGAATCCGAGGCCGTGGAAATGGCTCTTCAAAATACCTTACAGTACAGTAACGAACATACTCGTTCTGAAGAAAAGCTTTTATTGCCTAAGGAAATTCTCGGGCATCCCCTACATTTTTCCGAAAAGAAGAATTTTCGCTACTTACTGATTCCTCTTCTGGGTTTATTCGCTTGCTTTCTTCTCCCCTTGCAGGCTTTAGAGCAGGAAAAGACTAAGCAAAAAGCCAGAATCTCTTCTCTTACTCTGGATTATGCCGAACTGGTTTCCAAATTAGTGGTTTATCTGGGTGCAGGTCTGGCCATCCGAAACAGCTTTTTGGAAATCGCCAAGCACTATAACTATCTGGTGAAAAATTGCGCTCAGGAATCTCACCCCCTGTATGAAGAATTAAATACTCTTTTAAATCAACTGGGCAGTAATGTGGGAGAAGGAGAGGCTTATCTCAACTTTTCCCAAAGAATCGCTTTAAGGCCCTATAGCAAGCTCATAAGTCTTATTGAACAAAACAGAAAAAACGGCAGTAAGGATCTTTCCCGCCAGCTCCACATGGAAATGGAGGATGCCTTTTCCGTGCGAAAGAATATGGCTAAGCGTTTAGGCGAGGAAGCCGGAACCAAGCTGCTTCTCCCCTTAATTCTACAGCTCTTTGTCATCATGCTGATGATTTTGTATCCGGCCATGCAGTCCCTACACTAAAAGAAAGACGAAGAGAGTTCTTGGAAAACAGCAAGGATTCTTTTTGCTCATACATTCACTTGGCAACTATGCCACACACAAAAGGATTTACGATGTACAAATATGCATTGGAAGATGCTCATTATGCGCTGGACGCCTGGATTTTCTCCAAATTAGAACAGTGCAAGAAAAAACGAAAAGATGTAAGCGGAAATGAGGCCATGTGGCACCATAGAACTGGTTCTCATTTATGGTGGTCTTAATTGGTCTTGTCGTTATCTTTAAGCAGAAAATTATCAAAGTGCTGGAAAAGATTATGAAAAAAATTGAGGAGCAAAGTAGTGGAATTTAAAGTTCTTTCTTAATCCCTCCCCTTTTTGGAAAGGAAAGATTTATGGCGAAAAAACAATTCTCCGCATCAATTACGGTATTTCTTTCCCTTATCTTTGTTCTTGTAGCCGCCTTGGTTCTTACCATTGCCGAGTCTGCCAGAACCATATCTCAAAAACTTTATATGCAACGCGCCTTAAACAGCGCCATGGAATCTCTCTTTTCAGAATTCCACAGGCCTCTTTGGAAAACTACCGTATTTATGCCTTGGAATATCGGGATGATGAGCTGCTGCAAGAGGAATTAGAGGCATTTGCCTCCCTCTATACCGATGCTCATGACCTCTTTCCTTGCAAGATGGAAAAGGAAGACTTTCTCTTTCCAAATCGGGGAATCCTTTGCGAAGATCACTACTTTGAAGAAGAAGTGCTGGACTATATGCCGGCACTTCTGGCAAAGGATGCTCATAAATTTTTAGGAGAAAAGCAGGACATGAAGCACTGACTACTCTGGAAGACTTTCAAAGAAAGAAACAGAATCCAAGAGCATAGGAGAATTACATATGCTCTAAGTCATAGGGATATTGAGGCTTTGGAAGGACTGATTGAAGAGATCGATAGGGAGTGTAAAAACAGTGCGAAGCAACATCAAACAGCGGCCAAAGCCCTCTCTTCTCACAACGCCTCCGGCTTTTATTCCTCTTGTGCTTCCTTTACGGCAAGTCTCAATCGAATTCAAGAGACTGTGCCAAGATATGAAGCTACTGCAGATGCACTACGGGAAAAGGTTTCCGAACTGCGGCAACATTTCGAGGAAGAAAAGAAGAATCTGGAAGAGGACAGGTATTGCCGCTATAGAGGCTGAACTAAGCAGTTATGACAAATATTTGGATAGTGAGGGTAGCGTAAGACAAAATATTGCTTACCTTCCTCCAAAATGCGATAGCCTAAAGTCTCAAGCCGAAAGCGTCAAGCAAGAAGTAAGTGACTTTGAGGAATGGCTGGAAGAGGAAAGAGAAGCTAGAAGAGAAAATGATGAGGAAGAGGAGGATGATCGTGAAGAAGACTTATCCATGGAGATCCCAGCTTTTACAGCTCCGTTACAGAGGAATGGAACAGTTTTACTCTCCCAAGCTACAGCGGTCGAGGTCACAACAATCAACAAACAGAATCGAAAGGCACTGGAAAATCTCGAAGTCTTGGAAAGAAAAAGCTCTTGGAGTACCTCCTTCCTAAAGGGAGTCCCCTGCCCAAGTGATGAGGAAAAATATGCTGTCCCTCCGGAATTTTCCTCAAGTTCCAAGGCTAATCCCCTGCAGGTGGGACTTCTTGGAGAATACTCTTTACGGTACTTCCATTCCTATCATAAAGAGGATAATGAAAAACCCTTCCCTATGCAGCGGGCAAAAGAGGTATGGAGGTGGAATATCTTCTCCACCAGAGCGACTATGAAAACCTCTCATTGGTGCTCTCTCTTCTAGCCTTTCGGGAAGCTATGGATTTTATTTATATTATGAAAAGTCCGGAAATGCGGGAAGAGGCTCAAGCTTTTGTTACCACCTTTCTAGCTATTACGGCAAATCCTATAGTGATTGAAGTTTTCACCCTCTTTGTTATCGGTATATGGGCTTTTGCCCAATCCTTAATTGATGTGAGGCAGCTCTTAGACGACAAGAGAGTTCCTCTTATGCACAATGAAGAAAGCTGGAGGCTTTCTCTAGAGCATCTCCTTAGCTTTAGTTTGGATCAGGAAGATGGTACGGAAACGGATATTACAAAAGGACTTTCTTACCAAGATTACTGTAGAGCCTTTCTTTTTGCCTCCGGTTGCCTGCAACAGAGTAAAATCAATGATCGCATGCTGTATTGCATGGAAAAAAATATACAAAGCACTGTTTCCGAAAAAGAAGCCGGATTTAAATTAAATCATTGTCTTTATTTTCTTTCTACCGATGCAGGCATTAAATCCAAGCACAGTCTCTACCACAAAGGCTTCTTGGAAAGCCTGGGGCTTCGGCCTGAGAGTCGCTACCAATTTACGCTTCATTCCGACTACAAATATAAAAATCTCAGCCATTAGCAAAATGGCTTGTGTTCTATTCTGTTACAGAAAATTTTGCAGGATTCCAAACGTGGAGCTCCGGCATCAAAGCCACGAGGAATCTGTCGTAAACAGGCTAAGGAGGATTTATGAGCCTTCATACATTTTCTCTTTCTTCTAAAAATGCAAAGTTCAAAAGAAAAGCGAAATCCCCAACCTCCCCTGCCTACAACTGCAATTTCTTGGCTCTCTTACCATAGAGGCAGCCCTTTTCTCTGAGCCTCTTTCTCTTTTCCATCATCATTTTTGATGTACTCCTTATTTATTTTAAATAGAAGTATCCGTATCAGTGAGGCAATGGAAAAGAATGCCAGAATCCTATGCATGGAAAAATATCTGGAGCATTACGGCTTGAAAAAAACCGATGTGGCTAATGTAGAACATATCGATCAGATTCTGGAAATTTCAGAAACCGCTCTGGAGGACATTCTTCTCCCCAGCACGATCACGCACAGAGGGAATGCAGAATGTTCAAAGCTTTCGTTCCCATATTACAGGAGAGGATATTTTATTAGTCCTGGAATATGATGAACCAATCCCCTTTGGGCTTCTTCAAAAAAACAATATGCATCAGGAAATTAGTGCCCATAGGAGGGCTTGGATTGGTGCAAAAGGTGCCCGATGGGAAAAAGAGGAAGGGGCAGAAGAAGAAAAAGAGGAGGAAATGGTCTACGTCATAGACGGCCCTTCCAAGGTCTATCATAAATCCTCGGATTGCAGCTATATTTCCAATGATTTTTTGAGCTGTAGCGCCAGAAGGATTGATGGAACAGGTGCAAAATATGGTGGAAAGTTTTGCCCCTGTAAAGCCTGTCACCCTGACCCTAACAGCCCCGTAGTCTATTATACGGAAGCGGGAAGGCGCTATCACAGCACTACGGATTGCCCCGCCATGCGTGCCAGCGTACATCAGATCCCGCTAAAGCAGGGCACTGGCAGAAGGAAGCATCCTTGCCCCCGATGCGGATAATCTTCCCCTTAGAAAAGAGTACTGCTTGAACAGAAAAGGAGAAAATCTATGTTAAATCCACAATTCTTCAGCTTCAGCAAGGGAATTCTTTTTCTTCTTTTCTTTATCCTGTCTCTCTTCTTTGACATCCGAAAACAAAAAATCCCCGCCCTACTCTTCCTGCTCTTTTTAGGATTTTTTCTTCTCCATGGGCTCATATTTTGGAAGGTGTATCAAAGCTATGTTGCTTCTCTTCCGTTAAGCGAAGTCCCTTACTTTTGCCTCCCCTTACTCTTCTCCCTTCTTCTCTTGCTCCTTTCAAAGTGGAGTAAAGAAGCCATAGGTTATGGAGACAGCCTATTTATACTTCTTGCTTCCTTCTATTGCAGTTTCTATCATTTTTTCTTTCTCTTCTCCACAGCTATGCTTTTTGCCTGCTTTTTATCCATGATATTATTCCTCTATTGTAAGAAAAAAAAGAAAAACCCCAAAAACTGTCGCTTCCCTTTTCTGCCCTGCTTTCTGCCGGGAATGCTTTACTTGCTTTTTATTTCCATTCTATAAAACTACACAACATTCTGCTAAATATCGTAAAAGAAAATCTATAGAGTTAAAAATGTAGCCATTAAGGAGTTTTACTGCGCAAGTTCATGAAGATAGGAATAGGGATAGGGATATATAAACTAGCAAGCCCCTATAGAAAAAGCTGCACAGTAACAAACTCATTTCGAAAGGAAACACTATGCATACCATTGAAACTACTATTCTTTTAGGCATTTGTTTTCTCTGTCTTGTCCTTTTATTACAGGAAAATATTCAACTCCACGAACGAATCCGAGAAAAAGCCCAATTAGCCTATCAAAAAGAAGTGGAAAGCCACGGTTTGGAAAAGTCCAAAAGATTATTTCAAGGTGGAACTCTATACCAGACTTTTTCTGTCGTGGAAGATCTTACTCTACGAAAAAAAGGAGAAAACGGAAATGCAGACGCTGACTCAGAGAAAGACAAGAATTCTAAAAATACAGAAAATGATGCCATTGGAGAAGAATAGTGCTGCTAAAGCGGAAATCCGCTGATAAAACTCTAAGCAGACAAAATCAAAACTATAGACCGGGGAAAGGAAATAATATGTCAAACTACACTCTTCAATTTCAAAATGACTTTCAACATAGCTTTATGTACCTTTACGGTATTTCCTGGAAGGAAGAAAATCATGAGCAGAAAATATTAAAGCAATGTACCATACCCGGAACCCTTCCCTTTCGTCTATGCAATGAAGAGGGAGAAAAGGTTTTGCAATATGATTTTTCCTCTTACGAAAGGGCTTGTATATATTTTTCTCAAAGGAAAATGCGCTTATGTCATATTCATGCTCTCTTTACTTCCTTGCAAAGAGTTTTAAAAAGCATGGAAGAATATCTCCTCTCTCCTTCTCTTCTATCCATTAACTGGGAGGAGCTATTTTATGATGCAGAAAATCAACAATTCCTTTTTCCCCTGATTCCTTTTAAAGAGGAGGAACCGGAAATATCCTTGCCTTCCTTACTGGAGCAGGTATTGGAACAGATTGAAGAGGAAGATGAAGCTGCCGTTTTGGTCGCTTTTCAACTTTATCGAGCACAAAAACAGCAAAGCCTACAATTAGCTCGCATTCTACAGATTATTCATATACAGGGAGCAAAGGCAAGAAAAGACTATCGGAGAGTTAAAAAAGATAGCAAGCAGTTCTCAATATTCCCTAAGGTCGCAAGCTCTGAGCTCAACACAGTCACAAACGCTGAACACTACACAATCACAAACGCTACACTCTGCACAGTCACAAACGCTGCCTCTACACAGTCAAGATGGGGAATATGAACAAGGAGAGATGCCAAAACGACGACAAAGAAACTAGCGATTCCATTAGCTATACAGAATTTGATTTAAGCATGGGACTGGATTCTTTTCAAAAACAGAATAACGGACTAAACGATTTTTTTAGCAACAATGCAGAAAATACCTCTGAGGACGAAAAGTTCTATAACTTCCTCCTCTCCATCTGACAAATCTTCTATTCCGAAAAAATCCAAGCCTAAAAAGAAAGTTCTTTTCTCCCTTTCCTTTTTGAAGAACAAAGAAAAAGCTACTCCAGCAGGAGCAAAAGAGGAGAAGAGTCCCCCTTCCTCTCTTTCCGATTTGGAAAAAAAGAAAATAAAAAGGAGGGCACAAGGAAAATGCTTCTTAGCCTTTTCCTTATGCTTCTCCTTCCCACTTCCTTATTCTATTTTAAGGGTTCCGGCTTTTTATTCCGTTATCTTCCCTTTATTATTCTTCTGGAATTTGCTCTTCTTCTGTATTCCGGTCTGGATTATCTAATTCTGCTTCTCGCTTCCCCTGGATGTGAAGATAGTAAAAAACAAAGAACATCGGAATAATGCAGACGTAAGACAATACATTTAAAAGCATATTGTTGAAATCCGTGTCCAAAAATGGGGGAAGGGTTCCGCTTACGTTATTCACCATATGAGCCAGTGTTGGCAACAGAGAAATCTTGTCTTTTTCATAAAAATAGCCAAGGGCAATACCTGTTACTGCAGTATATACTGCCTGAATAAAGCTACCATGCCATACACCGAACATCACACCGGAAAGAACTGCCGGGAACCATAACATATCGGTAAACTCCTCAAAGCTGCTGAAGATAATACCTCTGAATAGAATCTCCTCTACCAATGGTCCTACCACAACAATCGCCAAAAAGGTCCAGATAAAGGGTCCCTTGTCCAAATCATCATATAAACCGGAAAAGGCTTCAGCCTCATTTCCCATAAAAGGAATCATCTTTCCGATAAAATCTGCAAATTCAACCAAATGGTTGCCAATCCACCAACACCAAAGCCAATTACAACGGCAAAGAGAAGATTCTGCCACAATGGTAAGTGCACTTCCGCCTCTTTCTTCGGAAAGACTTTACGGTAAAAGATATAGCAGATTACGGACAAAACCGTAGCTACCGTAGCATCAATAAAGCTTGCACTGGTGCTGGTAAAAGCTTCGCTTACAGAAAGGATGTGAAATGCCTCTTGAATAATAAAGATTACAACATCCCCGATACGATCATAAACAAACAATACAATCAGAGGTAATATTATAGTTTTTTCTTTTTATCTAGTGTGTTTTCCATGTTTTCTCCTTTGTTCTTTTCCTTCTTTTGGAACCATTTTTCTTCGACAATCCAAAAAGATAAGCCTTTGATACTATACTTTTTCTATTTTTCTACATAAGCATAACGGTCTTTCCGATTTTCACGGTATTTCTTTTTCTTTCGCGGAATACAGCATTTTATCCGCTAAAGGCATTAGGCTACGCACTATGGCTTTTTCGTAATATCCCCCGATGCTTAAGGTAATCTGCAAAGTAGGATAGTCCGAAAACTGTACCTGTTCCACTTTTTTTCTGATTCTATGCAGCTTTCTTCGAAAGGCTTCCTCCGTAATTCTGGGGAAGCAGAGGATAAACTCATCTCCACCATAGCGAATCAGCTGGTCGGAACGGCGAACACAGGATTGAATCAGATCAACAGAAGTTCTAAGAGCCAAATCACCTACGGCATGACCGTAGCTGTCATTAATTTCCTTAAAATGATCAATATCAATCATAGCAAGGGCTTGGTATTGCTGTTCCTGAACTCTTTCATCATAAAATCTGCGGTTCCAAGCCTTGGTTAAGCTGTCCGCATATATAGCCGAATCCAGGTGGGTGATTTTTTCAATGATTCCGCCGGTTCCGGATACACCTAAAACCGCGGATTCTTCCATAGAATACACCATTTCAATCACATAGGAATGCCCTTCTACTTCCGTATATTGGGCTACGACAAAGTATATATCATTGTCAATAAATTCAAATTTTTCCGCCCTACTCCTTGTTTCCCAAGCTTTACGAATAGCGCAGAATTTACAGTCTCCTCTCCTATTCCAAGGAGCATCACAAACCGGATAGAGATACTCTACTCTATCCCTGTGAATCTCCACTACCATTTCCTTCCTTGGATCTATTACCCGAACAGCATGAAATGCAGAGTCTAATTCTTCCAGTCGTCGTTTGAGCGTATCATAGTCCAGATTATGCCAGGAACCTGCCCAATCCTTCATTTTATCCCCTTTCCAAAAGGTTCTTCTTCCCTATACTCTAAACAATAAAACTATCGCCGGATGCTTAAAAATCCTCGTCCCGGATGCTTCTCTTGTTCTCTTGTGTAATGACAGACACCTTGTCCATATTCAGGTGTGAATACCAAAGATAACTCGTTCTGTATTTGTCCTATCATAAGATCGAATCAGCACAAAGCGCTTCCACACAAACTCATTTTTCCTATTCTTACTACGAAAATAGGATAGAAGAAAGTCTTTTTCTGCCCCCTCTACTCTTTCAGCCATAGTATCCGGGTTCAAAAACTGCCAACATTCTTTCTTATCTTCAGGGTGTACCTTTCTTTCCACAAACTTTTCTATTTCTCCCCGCAAGTTTGTGCTTTCATGGATTCCCTCATAGCTTTCATTGACATATACCGGATTCAAGAGGTTTTCCTTAAGATCAAACATAAAAACCATATCATACACGGTATAAAGGGGACGCAAAGCCTCCTGAAATTCTTGGGTTTTCTGGAAGGTTTTGATATTGGAAAGAATATCCGCTCTTACCAAAAATATATTCTGCTCCCCTTTGCTTGCCACCAGCCTTGCCTGAAACTGGCAATGCATACCGCCGGAAAGAAAGTCCATGGCTTCTATTCCCTTGGACTTCTTGGCCAAATCCATAATATCCCGCATTTTATCCGTAAATAAAATACTACGGTCATTGAGCAAGCCCTGAAAATGATGGGTACCCTCATAGCCTAGCTCCAACAAGTTTTTCCGGTAGGGCTTCGTAAAATTCAAGTGCTTAAGTTGTCCGTTAATTTCCGATAAAACCGCAACAGCTTGTCCTGTTTCAAAGCCATGAATGCTGGGGCTGGACTCCGCTCTTTCCAAGTCAAAGGGGAAGGGGCTGATAATATTAACAAAGCCGATTTCATCATAGAGGAAACAATCCTCCGCTGTCTCGATCTCATTACTGTCTGCAACAGAAGAAAACCATTCCTTCATAGGTTCTGGCTTGGCAAAGTAATAGCCCTGCATTCTTTCACAGCCTGCTGCTTTTAGGAAGCGATACTGTTCCTCCTGTTCTACCCCCTCCGCCACAGTATGAATTCCGATTTCCTTTGCCATATATAAAATGGAGGAAATAATAATCAGCGACTTCTTTCCCATATCACTGAAAGCGCATATCGATTTTAAAGGTATCAAACTCAAACTCTTTTAAAAGGTTTAAAGAAGAATATCCTGAACCAAAATCATCCATCCAAACTTCATAGCCCAAACGATGCAGTTCTTTTACGGTATCTTTCATGTACACTTCATTTTCCATGACGGCACTTTCCGTAATTTCTATATGGATATAATTCCTCGGCAAATCGTGCTTTTCAAAAATAGCTTCCATACGGGAGAGAATATTGGGTACATCAAAGTCCAGGCGAGAAAAGTTCATAGAAATGGGAACAATAAATAAGCCCTGTCTTCTTCTTTCTCCCAGTTCCCGACAAAGCTCTTCTAAAACATAGCCATCTAAAAGATGAATCTTTCTTTTCTTCTCCAGTACAGGAATAAACTCTGCAGGGGAAATAAAACCATATACCGGGTCTATCCAACGGGACAGGGCCTCTGCCCCGCAAACGCGCTTTGACAATCCACGAATATTGGTCTGTAAATATACCTGAATCCATTTCTTTTCTATAGCTTCTTCGATATGGGTCTCTATATAGATTTCCAGTTCCTTATCCTTGGGTTTCCTCAGTGACATCCTTCCACTCCTTTATCCTATCTAAAGATTTTCGTCTTTAAACGGACAAATCATAAGTATAAAAACTATTTTATATCCTACTTTTTTTATAGCTTTTTTATAGCTTTTTATAGCTTTTTATACCTTTTTTTATACCTTGTAAATCTCTATATTCCACATCAAAAAGTTTATAACTACTCCCTTTCCGCATCAAAAATCAAGGGCAAGAAAATCTTTTATGCACTTCTCACTTCAAGATTAAAAAAACGGAGAAATCTTTAACTACTTTTTCCACTTTAAGATTAAAAAAACAAAGAATTCTTTAAATACTTTTTCCACTTTAAGGTTAAAAACAAAGGGATTCTTTAACTGCTTCTCCACTTTAAGATTATGAGCTAATGGGTCTTTAACCACTTCCCCCATAATCAGCCCCACAACAGGAGGGACAAAGGAAACAGAACCCGGTGTGGATGCTTTCTGAGGACTTTTTGTTTCTGTTTTTATTTTTCCGGCTTAGTGCTTAGCTCGCATTTTCATCCGCTGAAGCACTAACGGCCTGATCTAACAGGCTTTATAGGCATTTCTTGGGAGTACACCACCTTTAGGCTTTCGATACCTCTTTTCTTACACTCCCTGCGCATTACCTTGGCCAGAGGACACACCTTGGTTTCATAAATATCCGCCACCATAAATCCGGATGGATTTACTTTATTTCCCGCTCCCATGGCGGAAATAATCAGTACTCCGGCTTCCTTTGCCGCTTCGATTAAAGAAGCTTAGCTGTTACCGTGTCCACTGCATCTACCACATAGTCATAGGCGGAAAAATCAAATTGCTCTTTATTTTCCGGCAAAAAAAAGCAGTGAAATCCATGAACCCGGCAGTCCGGGTTGATAGAATGGATTCTTTCCACCATAATATCTACTTTTTCTCTCCCCACCGTGTCTCTTGTGGCAATAAGCTGACGATTCAGATTGCTTAAGCAGACCACATCATTATCCACCACATCAATCTGTCCTACGCCGCTTCTTACCAAGGACTCTACAACATAGCCCCCTACACCTCCGATACCAAAAACAATGACCTTGGATTTTTTTAATTTCTCCAAGGCCTCTGTTCCCAGTAAAAGTTCCGTTCTTGAAAATTGACCTTCCATCCCTTACTCCTTAAAAAAGGAAAGGCGTCCGCGAATCTTCTTTTCCTAAGACTAAAACCAACAGTACTTTAATGGCATCCGGTAGAATAAAGGGAATGACCCCAACGGATAAAGCCTTTCCAAAATCCATGGAAAGTACCTTCCCAAGCCATAAAGTTCCTAATAAATAACAAAAAGCAATCCCCAGCATTAAGCCCAAATATTGTTTGATCGGACTTTTCGAGAACTTTTCTACAGCAAAGCCTCCGATAAAGGCAAGAAAAATCATTCCAATCAAATAGCCTCCCGTAGGACCTAAGAGCTTCTCTACTCCTGCGCCATAATTGGAAAATACCGGCAAGCCGATAAAACCGAGCAAAAGGTATAAAAGGTAGGATAGCATCCCCAGGTTTCGCCCCAAAATGCAGACAGACAAGGAGACTGCAAAGGTTCCCAAGGAAATGGGCACCGGCCCGATATTTAAAGAAATAGGCGACAAGATACAAGTTACTGCTGTCATAATTGCCGCCAAACTCATTTGCTTTACTGATATTGCTTTCATACTCTTCCTTTCCAAATACTACGCCTGATAAAAATCGAATTAATTTATCTTATCTTTGCGTAATGAACTTAACAAAAATTGCCCTTTTCCCTTTAAAGACCATCTAGCCTTTTCCGCCGGAAGAAAAAAGCTCTCTCCCTTTTGAATTCTACATTGTTCCATAGGCGCTTTTTCTATCAAAGTTTTTTCGGCGGAACCAGCGACTGCCTCCGACAAAAGGGCTTCCCCCTCTAAAACCAAGATAGAGAGGAAACTTTCTTCTCCCAGTTCTCGGCTGAAAGATCCTCTTCTTCCAAAGAGAGGCGCTCCACCGTAAAGTAGGGCATGAAGCTATCGATTCCAAATAGGCATTTTCCCTACGGCTTTTTCCCCTCCTTTTTATGAATTCCTCCTGCATAAAAGAAGAAACTTTCTTTCTTTTCATGACCTGTAATGCCTTCTCTACATGTAGTTCTCTGGTATTTCCTTGGACATCTTTTCTCCCATAATCATATACCCTATAGGTTAGATTGGAGTTCTGCTGCACCTCTGCTAGAACAATTCCCGCCCCAATAGCATGAACCGTCCCTGCCGGAATGAAGAACACATCTCCTACTTCTACAGGAACCTTTTGCAAAAGAGAAGGAAAACTTTCCTCCTGAATCGCTCTTCGAACTTCCCCTTCGCTACACTCCTCCTGAAAGCCAAAGTATAGAAAGGCTCCTTCCTCCCTTTCCAGTACAATCCACATTTCCGTCTTTCCATATTGTCCTTCCTTGGAAAGAGCATAGGAATCCTCCGGATGCACCTGAATAGATAATGCCTGCTTAGCATCAATCAATTTGATAAGCATGGGAAAGAAGGGAAAAGACCGGGCTAAGCTTCCCGCTGCTTTTGGATGTGCTTTGATATAGTCGGAAAAGCTCTCTCCATGTGGAGCATTCGAAAAACTGATCAAACTATCTCCATCCGGATGGGCCGAAAGTACCCAAGCCTCTGCCAAAGGAGTCTCCGGGGAGAAAATACCAAAGTCTTCCCTAAGCCTTTCCCCTCCCCAAAGATAATTTTTACAAGCAGGATGTATTTTTCCTATTGCCATAATCCCGATTTCCTCCCACTGTCTACGGACTTACGCCCGGACCATTGTTGCTATCCCGTTCTCCCAGGAAATTTCCCGGTCCCGGGCCGGCGTAGAAGGGTGACCCATCTCCTGTTCTTGGCTCCAAGGTCTCTTCTTCCTTCTTCGGCAGACTTCGAACACGACGAATAGCTGTTTCCAGCTGCTGACTAAGGCTGTAATATTCTTCCGTTCCGTTTAATTCCTGTAGGCGCTCAATAGCCTCATTAATCATGGCCTCCCAGTGTCTCCATCTCGATATTCCAGGCTTTGCAGACCTGTTAATGCAGATAAGAAAAGATTCCTTTTTCGCGTTCTTTTGAGCATTTTTCCTCTGCTTCCTTAGCTTTTACTTTCCGCTATAGATTCTTGAACTCGAGACTCTTCTTCCTTCTTGGCAATATAGGCATCATATCTCATCTTTCCATTTTCTTCAATGAGCAAAAATTCTTTTTGCTTACTAAAGAGTCTTTCTGATATTCCTTTTAAACTTTTCATCCGTAATATCATTTAAACCATCTCGAATTTTCGCGAAAAAGCGTTCTGGCGGTAAAAGACATCCTCCAGCTCTGAATCTTCATTGCCTCATAGCTTTTTCATGTCCTTCTCTACCTGAGCCTTGCTTTCCTTTTCCGCCTTCTTCTTTCGGTTCTCTTCCCCTCTGATTTTGGCAGTCTTAGAAACATAGTCGGTAATACCGGACTTTTCATCCGCTTCTTTAATTACCGTATCCGGTGCTTCCCAGTCCTCCGGTTCCAAGCCCTCATGCAGGATATCCATATGATTCTTCCAGATTTTTCCCGCATAGGTTGCCCCGTAGATTCCCGGCATTTCCACCGGCATATCGTGGCCAACCAGATTGCCGCACTATAATATTTGGTATAGCCACAGAACCAGGTATCCTTGGAGCCGTTACTGGTTCCGGTCTTTCCCGCTGCAGGCATCTTGTTTTTCAGCTGCAAGCCCCGCCCGGTACCATACTCCGTATTCATGGTTCCCTTCAAGATATCCGTCATAATAAAGGCTGTATCTTCACGGAAGACCTGGGTATTTTGGATGGTCTTTTCATCCGCCACTACCCCGTCCTTGTCGGATACAATCTTGATGATGCAGGTCTTATTGCTGTATACGCCCCCATTGGCCAGAGTAGAATGGCCCTTTGAGCCATATCCACCACACGAAGGCCGTTGGTGAAACCGCCGATGGAAACCGCCAAGGCATCGTTATCCTTCACACTGATTCCGGAAAAATGCATTTTCTCCAAGTAATCTAAACCGCTTTGGATGCCGATTGCTTCCAACACCTGCCAAGCCACCGTATTTAAAGAGCGATTGGCTGCCTCTCTCAAGGTTACCGCCCCATAGTAATGATCTCCGGAATTGGAAGGCCCCTCTTCAAATTTATGGTCATCAATCACGGAAGCCGCGTTATATTCTCCCAAGTCCAAGGCAGGGGCATAGTCCAACAAAGGCTTAATGGCGGAACCGGGCTGACGATAGCTTAAATAAGCACGATTATACTTATCCTCCGTTCCTCGACCGCCGACAGTCGCCACCACATAGCCTGTTTTAGTGTCAATGATAACCCCTGCTCCCTGCATGGAGAGCTTTCCATTTTCCTGTACTTCTTGGAACTTGGATAGTCCCTTGTCCAGGGTTTCCTGTAAAATGTTTTGGATTTTAGGGATCCGAAGAAGTATAGATTTTATACCCTCCTGCCCGAAGCTCCCGATTATAAAAGTTATATTGCTCCTCGTACTGATCCTGATAAGCTTCCTTTTCTTCCTGGGTCTGAAAATGATAGGTAAAGGGGAACTTATTGACCTCCATCATGCGAATGGTAGCCGCATAAAGAGCATAGGAATTCATATAGTCTTCATCTGTACCCTTTTGCACATTTTGGGAGATCTGCAAAGGCTTCCCTATGGCCTCCTCGTATTCCGCCTCCGTAAGATAGCCCACAGTTTCCATGGACTTTAAAACCTGGTTTCTTTTCTTCAAAGCCAAATCAGGGTGACGCACCGGCTCATAGCGAGAGGGGGCATTGGAAATGCCGGCCAGCATAGCCGCCTCTTCCACCGTTAAGTCTTTTGCGCCTTTCTCGAAATAGTATTGACTGGCCGCCTCCACCCCATAGCAGTTGTTACCATAGAAGTTGGTATTACAATAGATTTCCATAATATCGGCCTTACTGTACATCTTTTCCAGCTCCTGGGCCAACATGATTTCCACGATTTTTCGGGTAAAGGTTTTCTCTTGGGTGAGGTAGGTGTTTTTCACCACCTGTTGCGTAATGGTAGAGCCTCCCTGGGTAATTCTTCCCTTGTTTTTTATCAAGGAAAATACCGCACGAAGGGTGGCCTTGTAGTCCACCCCACGGTGGGTTTTAAAATTTCTGTCCTCCTGGGCAATATAGGCATTCTGCAGATTCGGAGAAATGTCTTCGATTTTATCGTACACAAAGTGCCCGGCATTAATAATACCGAGTTGCTGCCCCTCCGCATCAAAAACCACTGTATCCGCTCTCTTGGTTAAGTCTTTCAGGTTGCTTCCTGCCAACTTGTCATAAGCAATTCCTCTGAGACGGTTCACCTCAGGACGAATAAAAATAACATAGCCCAGTACGGAAAGCACAAAAAGAAACAAAAAGCTTCCCATAAACAGCCTACGGATAAAGCGAAAGGCAGAGGATTTCTTCTTTCCTCTTCTGTGTTTTCTCTCCCCTTCTCTTATCTCTTTTCCCATACTCCACCTCATATCTCTTCGATGTTCTTGTTTCCTTCTAAAACAATCTTCATCTTCTTTGTATAGCTTTTTAGACTTTACCTTCTGATATTTTTATTCTTTTTCTGATATCTTTTGTTCTTATTTTCTGATATCTTTTTGTCTACATCATTTTTCGTATATCTTTAGTATTTCTCTTCTCTGCATAACTTTTTGCCTTACAGCATACATCTTCGAAATTTTAACAAAATCTGCAGAGAATCAGAAAAATATTTTTGAAAGAACTTCTTAGAATAAGACAAATTTCTGATAAAAATTACAGATTTCTCTTCTAGAGATTCGTCTTAGCATTTGTAGTATATTTTAGGAATCAAAGAAACGGCACAAAGTTCTTTAGAACCCTGTGCCGAAGTCTTATTTTGCATAATCTACTGCTCTTGACTCTCTAATAATATTAACCTTAATTACACCAGGATACTGCATCTGCTCCTGAATCTGCTGAGAAATATTTCTTGCCATAATGGTCATATCATCATCGCTCACTTCTTCCGGCACTACCATAATACGAACTTCCCGTCCGGCCTGTACCGCAAAGGATTTCTCTACTCCGTGGTAAGAGTTGGCAATCTCTTCCAATTCCTTCAAACGGTTGGTATAGGTCTCTAAAGCCTTTCTTCTGGCTCCCGGTCTTGCTGCAGAAATAGCATCCGCTGCCGCCACGATAAAGGAAGTCAAGGATGTAGGCTCCGTTCCGCCATGGTGGGAAGCTACTGCATTGATAACCGGTTCCGGCTCATGGTACTTCTGACAAAGCTCGATTCCCAAATCCACATGGGTTCCCTCTACTTCATGGTCAATGGCTTTACCGATATCATGTAAAAGACCGGCACGCTTAGCCATACGCACATCCAAGCCCAGCTCCTGTGCCAAAAGTCCGGAAATCTGCGCTACCTCTACGGAGTGCTGTAAAGCATTCTGACCAAAGGATGTACGGAACTTCATTCTTCCTAAGAGGAAAACAAGTTCCGGATGTACACCGTGAATGCCCAATTCCAAGAGAGTAGACTCTCCCTCTTCCTTGATGCTGTCGTGTACTTCCTTACGGCTCTTCTCCACCACTTCTTCAATACGAGCAGGGTGAATTCTTCCGTCTACAATCAACTTTTCCAGTGCAATTCTGGCTACTTCTCTACGAATCGGATCGAATCCGGACAATACCACAGCTTCCGGTGTATCATCAATAATCAATTCTACTCCGGTAAGTTGCTCTAAGGTGCGAATATTTCTACCCTCTCGTCCGATAATTCTTCCCTTCATTTCATCGTTGGGAAGCTGTACTACGGAAACAGTAGACTCTGTTACCTGATCAGCCGCACAACGCTGAATCGCTTCTACGATGTACTCTCTGGCGGTTTTCTCCGCCTCTTCCTTGGCTCTTGCCTCGTATTCCCGGATAAACAGGGCTGTATCGTGTTTGATACTCTCCTCTACAGAGTGAAGCAATTCCTGTCTAGCCTGATCCTTGGTCAAGCCGGAAACTCTCTCCAACTCAATCAACTTCTGATTATGGAGCTGTTCAATTTCCTCTTCCCTGGTGTGTAGGCCTTCCTCTTTTCTTTGGAGATCTGCTTCCTTCTTCTCTAAGCTTGCAGCTTTTTTCTCGGAGCTTTCTTCCCTCTTTAAAATTCTCTTCTCAAGGTCGGAAATTTCTCTTCGCCGATCCTTAATCTCCTTGTCTAACTCATTCTTTGCCTTTAGTGCTTCTTCTTTAGCCTCTAATAACGCTTCTCTTTTCTTGTTTTCTGCGGTGCGAATGGCATCATCAATAATTTCCCTGGACTTTTCCTCAGCTGTTCCTACTTTCCGAGCATAATTACTTCTTTCTTTATTCTGTCCAAGGATGAACATGATTGCCCCCACCACTGCTGCCACTACAACAATAATGGCGATTCCCAATGGGTTCAATGTTTGTACCTCCTTCACTATTCTTTTGTTAATGTACAAATATGTGAAGCAAAGCAGGGTTGGCTAAGCCAAAATCCCTTGCAAAAATCTCTCTGTTACCATATTCAACCTTTTAACAATAGTATTTTAAGGGATAGGAATACTTGTGTCAATGAGAACTATCTCCATGGTCTATTGGACACTATCTCCATGGTTTATTGGAACACCGCCATCATTTTCTTGGAAATGCTTTCTCCTACTCCCATAATATTGTTCAGGGAGCAATATTTCATCGATGCCCTTTTCTTGTACAAGGCTGGAAGCATTTTCCTGATAATGCCGGTAGTCTACCACATAAACATCCCGATAATCCTGGGCCAAAAGGGGCACAAAGGCGTTCCCGTAGGAATCCTTTAAAACCAAAATGCTCTTCTTCCGAGGAGCCTCTTCATTATGCATCTCCACATAAGCATGATCCCCCATCATAAAACTGTTGTATTTATTTCCCGGAAGCATTTCTGTAGCATCATAAATCAGCTTTCCCTCCTGCAAAGCAGCTCCCTGATCCGTAAACTGCATGCTATTCATGCTTCCCTGGTAGGCAGTAACCTGATCCGGATGGGATTTTAAGCTTTCCGGCCTATTCATAAAGAAATAAAAGGTGCCGTAAAAGTTTGGAAAATCCATTTTTTGGTACGCGGATAAGGGCTTTGTACTATAGCCCTTGGATTTACAAAATTCCTGATAAGCATAGTAAGCCCCCAGCTGGGTCCAGTGATGATCAGTCCTAAAGTAAATGTATTCATTTTTATGGGCAGCAAGGCTGTCATAAACATTTACCGTATTGATACTCTTCTCCATCAAACTATAGCTATAAGCAATGGCTTGATCCATCCCGGAAGAAGCCAGCTTCTCCTGCACCTTAGGATCCAGCATAATGCCAAAGGAATTGGGCACAATCATGGCGCTTACTTCCACCTTGGGGAACAGTGCCTGCACCGTATTTAACAAAGAAGCATAGGAGCGCACCGCCTTTTCACTGAAATAATAGAGCTCATAGGCGGAATCTCCGTTTAGATACAGGCTTCCAATCTGCTCACCGCCAATATTTTCCGCCTCTCCCGCCTTTTGAATCTGTAAGTTTCCCTCTGCATCCGTTTCAAAATTGCTGTTTTCCTGCTTCTTCTTATTTTCTGCTACATTTTGCTTTCCTTCTTCCAAAGTTTGTTCTTTTTCTTCCGTATTCTCCGTCTTGCTTTTATTTTCCTTTCCCTCTTCCGCTTTCGGCTCAGCTTCCTTTGCCTCTGCCGGGGACTCTTCCTCCGATGCACTTTTTCTGCAAGGTTTCCCTACCCCTCTCCCAGTGAGGATTTCTTCTTTTGACCTGCTCTCCTCCCCGTAAAATCTGTTCTCCCTGAAAGCCATAGAAAGCCTTGGTTTTAGAAGCCAAAAAGCATCCACTCCTCTTTTTCCGGGATAGCTATCCTGATACCAGGCAGTGTGCTCCGAAAAATAAGTTCCTGCAAAAAGTCCTTGGACGGAAAATGCAGGGAACTTCTTTAGTTCTCTTTTTCCGCATCGGAATATCCGGGTCTAAGAGTAAAAGTACCCCACACAAAAAGACAAGACAAAGCCCCATCTTGGCCGAGAAAACACCTTGGCATAGGGAAAATCCTTCTTGGGTTTTTCCGATAAATTTCCGGAATCTTCTACTTCTATTGCTTTCTCTTCTCTACCTACTTCTTCTTTCTCCTGATTATCCATTCCTCTATACTCCTGTATTCTATATAGTAATGTCTTATACTTAAAAATGTTTTCAAAATAATCAAAAATAAGCTAGAGAGGAATTCTGATGTAAGGAGGTTTTTTTGCTCTCTCAGTAGCAACAACCTCTGCAAACCTTTCTTCTAGTACTTCCAGATGCTTTTTATTAGGGCGATCTGATTGAACATCATTAATACAACAGATTATGGCTTTCCCCACCTTAGTTTTAAAGTGTCTACCATCTGTTAGCTTAATATAGTCTGTATGCCCTGAACCATGATGCGTGAACAACTAAGTAATCAATACGAGTATCTGCAATCTCAAGTTCCCCGAATTTTGGCGAGCTTTGTTAAAAGATGCGTAATTCACATCCCCATCATCAGAATGACTTTTTGACCACCAAAAAACATGTATATTCAATAACTATTCCTTCACAATTAGGATAGCTGAAATCCAACCAGACTTTCCGCCTATATAAAACTTATATTGACCTATCTTTTCTTTTTAGTAGAGAAATCTCTATAACGCCACCTATTAAGCGCCCTACCTTGTTTCTCGTCCGCCAGGATTAAATGGTCTTTTCATACTAAGGGAAGAGCGCTAACCTTTTTGCATCTAGACATGCATCCAAAAGCAATCAGTACAACCAATCCACGTCAAAAATCTTTCTAGTGGCAGAAATCTGCACAGATACCAGTATATCCCAATGCGATAATACAATAAAATTTGGTTTATTATTCACTATCTTTTTCATAGTATCAGAATAATTGTAAGTTACACCATGTTTTATGGGGACGATGTTTCAATTAAATCCTATAGTCAAAGAAAAAGCCCTTATTCTTTTGCCTGTACGCATAAAAATACGAGTTCCATTATCAATCCTATATGCCTTAGTAGATAACAAAGGGCATATTGTTTATTTTTCTAAAAATCAATAAATTCCCTATCCTCCTCGAATACATTGTACTCTTTTATTTTATAAGTTTCTAATATTTTCATCAATCTCCTTTTGAGACAAGTTCTTATTCTTAATCAAGTAAAAGCTCTGCTTTTTATTTTATCGAAATTACTTGCACTCTCTGCAACGTATCCACTTAGCTTAATATGTTCATCGTTTGGAGGAAGAAATGAACATTGCATCCATATATAGAATCATCCATCCCTGTCTTTAGAATATAATTTCTCATGCAGTATGGATGCATACTCACTTCGTTTTATTTCTGCAATAAAACTAAAAATACGGACGATAATACTTTAAAAACCTCATTTCTATATTCATTATCATTTTTATCATTCATTGCTTTCAACATCATTTTGATCGTACTTTTAACATCTGCGACGTCACCAAAGAACACTGAACTGTAATAATATCTTCTTTGATATTACTTTTTCATACAGTTATACATTTTGAATAGAACATTTTAGTTCTTCCTCTAAATGCATTCCTAAACATTTGATGACATATTTCATGATTCGTCATCTGTGGTGAGTTGCTATATATTCTTCTACTAATTCTTTACGTTTTATTTATTAAAGTTTCTATATAAACGGTAGTATCTGATTTATAGTTTTTCAATCAACTTATTACTATTGTTTTCTGAGTATACTATGTCAGCATTAGAATCTAATTTATAGTTTGTATCCTTTACAAAATAATCGGGCGATAAAGTATATCATTTACAAACCTTTCAATCTCTATATTTAGTCTTTTCTTAGCCATCCTTATCATCTGATTTATATCCTCTCATCTCATTATATCCTGGAGCGCTCTTCTTAGTTCTTTTTATTAATATCTGAATAGTCATTATATTATTTTAAAACTGGTTGTACAAAAACGGCATATAACTCTGTCCTGCCATAAGGGCGAAGGACAGCAGTAAAAAGGCAATCGACGCCACTAGCTTTCCCCAGAAATACAGTTGTTCAGCATGATCCAAAGAAGAAGATATTCAGCTTCGTTCTTCTTTTGATTCTTCTTAGAATTTTTCATGTCGGTGCAGATCTTCTCTGTCCTCCTGATTCAATCCTTCTGTCTCTGAGAGACTTGTTTCCTCAGAGGAGTTCTCCTCCTCTTCCCCTATCGTTTCCCCGGAAAGCTCTTCGGAAAGCCCTTTACCAAGCTCTAATTCCGGATTTTCCTTTCTCTCTTCTGTGGTTTCTTCTTTTCCTTCCTCTTCCCCGCTTTCAGGCTCAGAATTCGTCTCAGAATCCAAGCTTACTTTCAATGCAGGATATTTTTCCTCGAGGGAATAAAAGCCTCTAAAGAAGAAGAATATTCAGTCAAACTTGCTCCCACCTCTCGAACATGTCTGTTTTGAACTCATCACTTCCGCCTCTTCGGCTATAGCTTCCAAGCCTATGGGTCTCAAATCTTCGACTATAGTTTTCGGTGTAATTAACTCCGCATCCCCGACCATTGCTTCCGAGCCAATAAGACCCAAGCCTTCGATTTCGGCTTTCAGCGTAATATCTTCTATGGCTCCGCCTATTGCTTCTGACGAAATTTTTTCATCCGCATCTCCGTCGGCAATTTCCTCCTCACTATCCTCCATGCCGTAAAATCCCAGACTTGCTCTTTTCTTCTTCGCCAAACGAAGCTTTCCTCTGGACAAAAGTTTTTGCCATTCTTCCTCTAAGCTGCTCAAAAGATTGCCGGAAAAAAGAATCGCCAAAAGGAGGAGGAAAATGTGGCTTTTTCCAATCAAGAGCGTTTTCTCATCCAGTAAGGGGAGATTCTTTGGAAATGAATGAATCAAAAGAGCGTTCTTCAGACTTTGGAAGTCGGAAAACCGGAATAAAATCCAGGAAAAATACAAGAGCAAAAGGGTATAAGCATGCTGTAAGCATCGAAGCAGTATAGAAAAGACCTGTTTTCTCCTCTCCCGCTTTTCTAAAAATGTCTTTCCGGCCAAAACTTTCTCTTGAAGGCACAAAAAGATTCCCGCTTCCGCCTTTTCTACTCTCTTCCAAAGCTTCTTACAACAAAGTTCCAGCATAATTAAGAGGAAAAAGTACAGTCCCCAAAAGCAGGAAGTTTGCCGTGGAGCCGTACGCAGATTCCGGTTAGAAGCCAAATCAAAAGCAGGTTCCTTACTTGTACAAGGAAGGGGACACGGTTTCCCCCTAAGGGAATATAAACATAGTCCCGGAAAAACATGGAAAGAGAAATATGCCAGCGTCTCCAGAAGTCCCGAATAGAGCGGGCACTATAAAGGGGACTGAAAGTTTTCCGGAAGGCCGAAGCCACAGATTTCTCCAAGTCCAATGGCCATATCCGTGTAGGCGGAAAAATCCAAGAAAATCTGTAGCATATAGGAAAGTCCGGAAAGGAAAACCGCCAGAAAAGAAATAGATTGGGAAGCAGAACTGAAAAACTGCGTACTGTTTCAAGCTTTCCATGCTAAGCACTTCCATAGAAAGCGTGCCCAAAGCATCTGCCAGTGCCAGCTTTTTCCATAAACCGAAGGTAAAGCGGAAAAGCCCATGGGAGAAAGATTCATAAGAAAATTCCCGGTTTTTGATTTCTTCTCGAGATCTCCGAATAGCGAAGAATCGGTCCCTGGGACAGCACCAGGAAGGCAAAAAGCAAAGAGGAAAAGGAGAAAAGATCGTGCTTCAGCCTCCTTCCCTGAAAGCAATCGTAAAAAGGTACGCAATAAAAACGAAAGCTATAAAAAGGAAATCCCGAAGGGCATCCAGCCCTTTAGCATTTTCGGTAAGAAACTTAGGGACGCACTATACTTAAAAGAAAGCTAAGGGAAGGATGATGCCCAGCAGGGAGAGAAAAAATATTTTTTTCTTTTTTTCTTCTATGGCCCTTCCTAAACATTTTTCCCATATAAAAGCTGAAGAAACTAAAAACGGAAAGAAAAGCTACTGCCAACAGTCCCTGAAAAAGCAAAAAGAAGAAAGATGCCAGGAAAAACACTCGATTTTTCCATGCAAGATCCTTCTTTCCGAAATACAAAACACAAAAACAGGGGAGAAATCCCGCTACAAAGATCGTTTGCGAAAATTGCATATAGTCTACCTTTCCCTTGTCAATTTTCTAAAAATCCGTTATACTCATTAGGCTTCGGGGGCAATGAAGCTTGGGCCCCACGCAATGGGAGATACCGAACCGTGTCAGGATGGGAACATAGCAGCACTAAGGTAAACCTTTCATGTGCCGTGGGTTATCCTGGGTGGAGTTCCCGAAGTTTTTTAATTACCGCCATTTTCGATAGCCACTTTTTCTTGCATTCTTATTCTTTTCGATACAGCACTGTACCGCATTTTTCTTATTCTTGAATGCGATATACCTTTAAGGCATTTTCTGTTGTTTGTCTAATCACTTCTTCTTCTGAAATTCCCTTTAATTCCGCCAGACAGGAAAGCACATAACGAAGATTTCCGGAATGATTTCTGCTTCCCCGAAGAGGAACCGGACTCATATAGGGACAATCCGTTTCCAATACAATGTGGCTGGGGGAATCTCCGTAGCCACCTGCTTTAATTTCTTAGCATTGGAAAAGGTCAGCACACCGCCGATACCCACCATCATTCCCAAATCAATAAATTGTCTGGCCACTTCCACCGGGTAGGAAAAGCAATGCACGATTCCTCCATTTACATAGCCTTTATGATCCCGAAGGAGATGATAGGTGTCCAGAGCCGCATCTCTGGAATGAAGCACCACAGGAAGATTTCTCTTCTTCGCCAGCTCCATCATGACAATAAAACAGTCCTTCTGTATTTCCGGATCCGGATTAAAATGTTGCTTCTCCGTGATTTCCCCCTTGGCAAATGCCTCTTCCTCCTGCTCTTTTTCCACCTTGGAGCGCTTGTCTATCCGAAAAATAATCCAAGCCCATCTCTCCCATAGCCACTACTTCCTTTTCCTGGCTCAGGGCATAGATTTCCAACAAGGATTCCTCCGTCAGCTCATCCGCATTTTCCGGATGAAAGCCCACCACCGCATATTTTTTGAGTCCCGAAACAGGCAATTCTCTTGCCAATCGAATTGCCGCCTTGGAGCTTTCCAGGTTGTAGCCGATTTCGCAGATCCGATCTACCCCGGCTTCCGGTAAGGAACGGAGCAAAGCCTCTCTGTCTTCCGTATAGGATTCATCATTGTAATGGCAATGGGTATCAAAAATCATCTTCTTCTCCTTTTCTGATTTCTGTTTTCCTTAACTTATACTACTCTTTCTACTATGCTGTAATCTTCGCCCCTAAATAAACCAAAAGGTAGAAAAATCCAAGATGCAGGGGATAGTAAATATAGAATAAGCGGCTTAGGGAAAGTCTTCCCTTCTCTCCATTGTAAAAAGCTATGGGGAGGAAGCTAAGTGCAGCAAAGCAGTAGCTTCCGTAGGACAGGGCTGCTGAAAGAGCCGCTCCTGAGGATAGACGCAACGCCTTTTCCTTTCGGAAATTATAAAGTGCGGCAATCAGGAAAATGCCTAAAGCCCCGTAGTCTGCCCGTATCAGCTCCGCCAAGGCAGCGCAGGATAAAACTGCCGCCCATTTGTAGAAAACATTTTTCCGAAAACGATGCATTCCCTCCATACATAGCACACCCAATGCCAGAGTAAAACCGATATTTTGAGCAGTAAAGTTATAGACCTGATTGAAAAATGCCAAATCAAAGGGCACTTCGGAAATAAGCCCCAAGAAAAAGCAATCTGAAAAATACTTCTTCCGATCGTGGCTATGGCGAAAGCCCTCCGTTAAGAGAAAGGCATAAATCGGAAAGGCCAGTCTGCCGATAATTCGAAAGATTCTATAGATTTGGAGCAGTCTGTGCCCCTCCTCTGTGGCAATGGCCATCTGAAAATATTCTGTAGAATAGCCGTAGAGCTTTCCGTTTAAAATCACGATAGCCGCAAAATGATCTATAGTCATGGAAATAAGGGCAAGGAGCTTCAGCATAAACGCGAAACTCCTCCCCTTCTTCTTGGTATTCAAAAATTGCCTGATAATTCGTCATATTATGAAATGCTTGCTCCCGCAGGCATATCTGCCAGAGGGCTCATTAAGGAAGCTTGCCTTCTTCGTCTATAGCGGAAAGAAGCATTCCTTCAGACTGATAGCCGCAGATCTCTCTTGGGGCAAGGTTACAAAGCACCATGACCTTCTTTCCTAAGAGATCTTCCGGCTTATAGCTGGACTTAATGCCGGAAAGAATCTGTCTTACTTCAGACCCCACCTGTACCTTGAAGAGCAATAGCTTTTTAGACTTCTTCACTTCCTCTGCATGGATAATCTTTCCGATACGGAAGTCACATTTATCAAAGTCCTCGTAGGCAATCTCTGCCTTAAAGGGAATATCAATTCCCTTCTCAAGACCTGTTCCGGCCTCTCCTGCAGAACAAGCAGCTGTTTTCGCCGCCTTCTTCGCCTCTTCCTTCTTTTCCTCGGCCTGTGCCTTGGCAATCTGAGCCTCGGTAATCTTCTCCACTTCCTTCTCTACCTCTTTCCAATCCTTTCTCTCAAAGAGAGTCTTGGGGTCTGCCACCACCTTGTTCCCGGAGGGGTAAAGCCCGAAGTCGGAAAGGGAAGCAAAATCTCTTTCCGTAGTGGAAAGCTGCTCTAAAATCTCCGCTCCTGTAGAGGGCATAAAACTCTTCAGTAAAGAAGCGCCGATAACAATGGATTCAGTCAAGTTATACAGCACGGTTCTCAAGCGATCCGCCTTGCTTTCTTCCTTCGCCAAAACCCATGGTTCTGTCTCATCAATATATTTGTTGGAACGTCTGAAAATCTCAAAAATTGCAGTTAAGGCATCCGCTACCTTCAGCTCATCCATCTTGGATGCGGCAAGCTTTGCCTGCTCTAAAACGGTGTTCTTCAGATCCTGATCCACCGGCTCTGTCACGCCCTTGTCTTCCACGATGCCGTCAAAGTACTTATTGCTCATGGAAATGGTACGCTTTACCAGGTTTCCTAAAATGTTGGCAAGCTGGGAATTAAAACGCTCTACCATCAGTTCCCAGGAGATAACACCATCATTTTCAAAGGGCATCTCATGCAGTACAAAGAAACGCACTGCATCCACGCCGAAAAGCTTTACCAAATCATCCGCATAGATAACATTTCCTCTGGACTTGGACATCTTGGTGCCTTCATCTGACTTGGCTGTTGCGGTAAGAAGCCAGGGGTGACCGAAAACCTGCTTAGGCAGAGGAACATTTAAACTCATTAAGAAGATGGGCCAGTAAATGGTATGGAAGCGAACAATATCCTTTCCAATCAAATGCAGGTCCGCAGGCCAGTATTTCTTGTAACGCTCCTGATGCTCTCCGTCCACATCGTAACCGATACCGGTGATATAGTTGCTTAGGGCATCCAGCCATACATAAACCACATTTTTCTCGTCAAAGTCCACCGGAATTCCCCAGGTAAAGGAGGAACGGGACACGCAAAGATCCTGTAAGCCCGGCTTTAAGAAGTTATTCACCATCTCATTTTTCCGGGAAACCGGCTGAATAAACTCAGGATGGCTTTCAATATGCTCCATCAAACGGTCCGCATACTTGGACATCTTAAAGAAGTAGGCATCCTCACTGGCCTTCTCCACCGCTCTTCCGCAGTCCGGACATTTTCCGTCCACAAGCTGGGAATCGGTCCAGAAGGACTCACAGGGAGTACAGTACCAGCCCTCGTATTTTCCCTTATAAATATCTCCGTTTTCGTACATCTTTCGGAACATCTTCTGCACTTGCTTCTCGTGATATTCCTCTGTGGTACGCATAAACTTGTCATAGGAGGTGTCCATCAAATCCCAGATGGTATGGATTTCTCCCACCACCTCATCCACGAATTGCTTGGGAGTCTTTCCCGCATCCTTGGCCTTCCCCTCGATTTTCTGTCCGTGCTCATCGGTTCCGGTCATGAAAAATACATCATAGCCCTCGTAACGCTTAAAGCGGGCGATGGCATCAGCCAGGATAATCTCGTAGGTATTCCCGATATGGGGCTTTCCTGAGGCATAGGCAATGGCGGTGGTAATATAATAAGGCTTTTTTTCCATAGACTCTCCTTTATCTTTTGAAATCCTGCAAAGAACTCTCTTTTCGGCCCTTGTTTCAAATGCCTTTTTTGCAGGAAATTTCTGCTTTCTCTCTATATTCTATAAACATTCCTAGTCTAACATAGATTTTTCACTAGTCAATAAAATGTCGTCAGGAAGGGGAAAGAGCGGGGTTGCCTTTGGGAACATCGACAATCAAAAGAATGATACAAGTTGTTCCCCTTTCTACATAGTAACCCTGAAACAGAGGCACGCTCTCGCTAACTTCGCCTCGTAGGGGTACTAAGCGAAAAACTGCAGTTCCTTTGTTTTTCGCAAGTACCCACGGGCTCAGATTACCTCTTATTTCAGGGTTACTATGTAGAAAGGTAGATTGTTTCCCTGAATCTATGATTTCATATAGGAAAATATGAAAAAGCGATGCTTCCAAAAGGAAACACCGCTCTTTGTATATAATCTTATTAGCTGGTTTTGCTTAGTTGCTTGCAAGTAAAGCAATAAGATTATTCCTCAAAATGCTTATTGAGTAACTCGTCCACAACAGGAACTGTAATGGTAGACTGGTTCAATGCTTTATATGCTAAAGCCAGGAATATACAAGTTCTAAAAATGTCAATGGCCTGGGTAATCAAGACCAAAAAGCAGTGATAGCACAGGTACCGTCATTGATATTAATAACGGAAAGTGCAGTACCAATCCATTTAAACACATCCGGAACCAAGCCTAAAAGGCTTAAAAGAAAACTAAAGCAAAGCATAGTCGCTAAAGCCTTCAACGCGGATTTCTTCAGCCAAGCATCCTCTTCCATGAGGAAAATATAGCTAACAGCCAGTAAAATCGCAATATAGTTTCCCAGCACCGCCAGAACATAAACTCCTGCAGCCGCTAAAGCCTACGGATACCCCTAACTTTGTTTTCATACTCTTCTTTCCTCCATGCCTAACTATGATGCTTTATAGCACGCAAACAAATTAGTTTCCATTTACTGCGTTGTCAACAGCATCCTCTGCCTTGTTTACGGCCTGTTCTGCCGCGTTCTCCACATGATCTGCTGCCTGCTTAGCTGCATCCGCAGCGCCTTCTGCAGCATTTGCAGCTGCTTCACCGGCTTCACTTACCGCTGCCTTAGCCTCTTCCGCCACAGCTTCTACTGCAGCCTTGCCTTCATTCTTTAAAGCGTTCAGCTTTTCCTGAATCTCCGCAATCTTTGCCTGTGCTGCATGAATCTCCTCAATAAAAGCCTTGAACTCCTCAGATGGAGCGTTCTCAAAAACCTCATAATACTTCTTACCGATTTTGCTGTAAACTGCTGAAATCTTCTTTTCTTCATCATGAATCTGGGAATTGAACTTAGCAGTATCTGCCATTTCCTTTCCCTTCTGCATCACATCCTGACTTGCATCAGAAAGCTTCTTTCCTAATTCATCAAAAAATCCCATAGCATCCTCCTTATCTGATTATCAAGCTTACTTCGTAATATTAGCATGCTCAAACTTAAAGCTCAACGAATTTGTTCTGATTTTACACCAAGCCTTTGCTTTTTATCAAAAATATATCTCTATTTCTCGCACCGGTGGCGCGAGTTCTTTCATTATACCAAAAAAGCAGGACAGCCTAAAGTCTGGCTGTCCTGCTTTTTCCTATATTTTAAATTCCGCCACCTGCTTCTCCAGAGTCTTAGCCTCCCGGTTCAGCTCTTCACTGGCAGCACCGCTTTCCTCTGCAGTAGCTGTGTTTCTTTGTACCACATCGGAAATACTGCTAATGCCTTCTCTTACATCGGATACTGCCTTTGCCTGTTCCTCTGTAGCCTTGGCAATTTCATTGACCAGATCATTAACCTGGCCGGAGCCCTTTACTACCTGCTGCAGGGAAGCTGCAGTGTACTCTGCAAGCTTTGCACCTTCTTCTACAGCTCGTACGGTTTCTTCAATCAGGGTTGTAGTATCCTTTGCCGCATCTGCGGATTTCTGGGCAAGGTTTCCTACCTCGTCCGCTACTACCGCAAAGCCCTTACCGTAAGTTCCTGCTCTTGCCGCCTCAATCGCTGCATTCAGGGCTAAAATATTGGTCTGGAAGGCAATGTCATCAATGGTCTTAATAATCTTGAAATTTCTCCGGACTTATCGAGATTTCCTCCATAGCTTTCTGCATCTTGTGCATCTGCTGGTCAGCCTTTTCCACCTCTCCCTGGGTAGTCTGTGCTTCCGCATTGGCCAGCTTTGTATTTTCCGCACTCTTTTCCACATGGTCGGAAATCGCACGAATTCTTTCAGACAGTTGTTCTATACTTCCCGCCTGCTCAATAGATCCCTGGCTTAGGACTGGGCACTGTTCGCCACATTGCCGGCAAACTCGGATACTCTTTCGGAAGAAGTCTGAATATTTCCAATCAAGTCGGTAAGCTTTCCGGACAAGACATTCAATGCTTCCTTGATGCAAGCAAACTCTCCACTATATTCCTGCTGTAAGGAAATAGAGAGCTCTCCATCACTCATCTGGTTTAATACCGCGGAAATCTCTCCGATGTAGAGCTTGTAATCCTTTAACTGTCCGCCCAAAGTTTCTAGGGAATGGGCTAAGACACCGATTTCTGTCTTATCCTGCACTTGAATCTTCTCATCCAAGGCGCCCTTCGCCATTTTCTCCACAGACTTGGAAAGCTTCACAATGGGGTGAGCAATACGATTTCCTACCAAAACCGCTAAAAGCAGCATAAAGCCGGCAAAGAATACAGAGAAAATCATGAAAGTCATTTTAAAGCTCTCTAAGCTGCCATAAATTTCCTGATAGCTGGGCACAGCCACAATCTTCCAACCGTTTTCCAGAGTGGTAAAGCCCATTAAGATGGAGGACTTTCCGCTTCCTTCATGGACAAATCCATGATCCTTATCCTGCATTTCCTTGAACACATCAGCATACTTACCGTCTTCAATTTCCTGGAAATTCTCACCGTTTTGATACTGGGCATGGTAGAGGATTTTACCCTCCGTATTGATTAGAAAACTGCTGTCTCCCTCATACTTCTGATTTTTCTTTAATAAATCATCCAAGTATGCAAAGTCAAAGTCCACACCGGTTACACCATAGTTATCTCCGTTGGAAAGATAGAAGGGAACTACATAGGAAATGATAGTCTTGGAAATATTGGCATTAAAGTAGGGCTCCATCCAAGTTGCCTTTTTGTTGGCCAAGGGAGTATAGAACCAGCCCACATGCTCGGTATCGGTAGGCTCATAAGCCGCCAAGTCGGTAGGCGTTACTGCCTCCAACTTTCCGTCTCCGTCCACATCGGTGTAGAAGGTGCCGGAGGTTCCGTAGGTTAAAGCCGGATCATAACGAACATAGGAAGCCACCAAGCCGGGAATATCCTTGGTACCATCCACCACAAGATTATTCATGTTTCCTTCAAATTCCTTAAAGTAATCCAGATCATTTGGCCTGAATTCTTTCCTGATCCGGAATATCCGTTACCGCCAGCTCAAGCACACGAATTCTGGTTTCAATTTCAGACAAAACATTGTCCACAGCGCTTCCCATCTGCATTGCTGCAGATTCCATTGCCGCATCTCCTTCTCTTGTGCTCTTTTTCTCCATAAACTGCAGGAAGACCGAAAGCCCAGCAAAAGAAAAACTACCAGTATCGGTAGTAAGATGGATAAGATGAGAGCGTATTTCGTAAAGATTTCATTTTCCCTCCTTGGTTCGTTCTTTCCAATACTTCCATTCTACAAAAAGAAAGAAGATTATAATAATTCTATAAACAGTATCGGCAAGAGGGTTGATGCGTATAACCATTTTTTAAGACAAAATAGTGTAAGTCCGGAAAATGACGAAGGCTTCCGTGCAAAACACGGAAGCCCTCGATTTATGGTATAAATTACTTTCTGTTGAATGCGCCGAATCCGGGATAAAATGCAGCTCCGCCAAGCTCCTCTTCGATACGAAGAAGCTGGTTGTACTTTGCCACCTCTCGGAACGGGAAGGTGCACCGGTCTTGATCAGGCAGGTATTTAATGCTACTGCAAGGTCAGCAATGGTGGTGTCCTCTGTCTCTCCGGAACGGTGAGAAGAAATAGCGGTGTATCCTGCCTTGTGAGCCATCTTGATAGCCTCTAAGGTCTCGGAAACGGAACCGATCTGGTTTAACTTAATCAGGATGGAGTTTCCGCATCCCAACTTAATTCCCTTGGAAAGTCTCTCAGTATTGGTTACGAAAAGGTCATCACCAACCAGCTGAACCTTGTCTCCAAGCTCCTTGGTCATCTTCTCCCAACCTTCCCAGTCTTCCTCGTCCAGACCGTCTTCGATGGAGTAGATAGGATACTTCTCAACCAAGGACTTCCAGTGTGCAATCAGCTCATCGGAGGTGAAATCCTTGCCGGACTTTGGCTGGTGATAGAAGCCCTTGCCCTTTTCGCTCTTCCACTCGGAAGCTGCTGCGTCCATAGCCAGAACGAAGTCCTTACCGGGCTCATAACCAGCGTCACGGATAGCCTTTAAGATGTGCTCAATGGTATCTTCATCGGAAGCTAAGTTTGGTGCGAAACCACCCTCATCTCCTACTGCAGTGGTATTTCCCTCATCCTTTAAGATCTTCTGAAGAGCATGGAATACCTCGGTACACCAACGAAGTCCCTCACGGAAGGAAGGAGCCCCTGCAGGCATAATCATGAACTCCTGCGTATCTACGGAGTTGGTAGCGTGTGCTCCACCGTTTAAGATGTTCATCATAGGAACAGGAAGACGGTTTCCGTTTGCTCCGCCTAAGAAACGATAAAGAGGAATGTCTAAAGCATTTGCTGCTGCCTTGCAGGTTGCAATGGATACAGCAAGAATCGCGTTAGCACCCAGCTTGGACTTGTCCTTGGTTCCGTCAGCCTCAATCATAGCCTGATCTACAGCATAGATATCCATTGGGTCCATTCCCAGTAAAACATCGTTGATGATGGTATTGATGTTCTCTACAGCCTTAGCAACACCCTTTCCACCGTAACGAGACTTATCTCCGTCTCTTAACTCTAATGCTTCGAATTCTCCTGTGGAAGCACCGGAAGGAGCTGTTCCTCTTCCGATAGTTCCGTCAGACAGCATAACCTCTGCCTCAACGGTTGGATTTCCTCTGGAGTCAATAATCTCTCTTCCAATGACCTTCTCAATCTCTAAGTAGCTCATTTTACCCTCTCTTTCTCTTGCAAGCCTATCGCTTTGCTAGAAACCAATTTTAAGATTCCTTTAAGAATCTATAGATTAAATCACAATCCTTATACTAATGGATTGGGCATATCGTGTCAAGAAAGAACTACTGTTTCTCCCGATAATGCCCCCGGTAGTTTGACAGTTACATAGTTCCAAAATCTCCTCAGGCCTTGAAAAGCCTGTATTTTTTTGTCAAATTTTTCGGAAATAGTACTAGCTATATTCGGCTATATGTGGTATAATGGGCACATGGAGGACTGCGTCATGAAAGTATCTGTATCAAAATCTAAGAATCAGACCATCTATTATCTGAGTAAATCAGTTTGGGTGAGATGGTAAATCCACTACTAAGACGATAGAGAAGATTGGTTCGGAAGATGAACTTCTGAAGGTTTGCGGAGAGCTTACTCCGCTGGAGTGGGCAAAGCAGTACGCTGCCAAACGCTCCGCAGAAGAAAAAGCTTCAAAAAAAGACATTATGTTAAGTATTCCTCTTCGACCTTGATTAAGAAAGAAGCCTGCCGTAGCGTAAATGTAGGCTACCTCTTTTTAAAAGGACATCTACTATGATTTAAAAAATCCACGACATCTGTGCACAGATTGCCGAAAAGTACAAGTTTGAGTTTGATCTGAATCAAATTCTGTCTATGCTACTTTTCTCCAGGATTATTTATCCCGGATCCAAGAGGTCTTCTCTTGAACTTTCAAAAAAGTTTCTTGAAAAGCCTGACTGCAAGCTCCATCACATTTACCGTGCACTGGAAATCCTTGCAAAAGAGAATGATTTTTTCCAGTCTCAACTTTACAAGAATTCCGAAATGGTACTGAATCGACATAAAAGAGTTCTTTACTATGACTGCACTAACTATTACTTCGAGATTGAGGAAGCGGATGATTTCAGAAAATATGGTCATTCCAAAGAAAACCGTCCGAATCCGATTGTACAGATGGGGCTATTTATGGATGCTGATGGGATTCCACTCACCTTCTCCCTCTTTAATGGAAACGAGAATGAACAACCTTCCATGAAACCATTGGAGAAAAAGATCCTTTCTGACTTTGGAATGACGAAGTTTATTGTTTGTACAGATGCAGGACTATCATCAACTTCGAACCGTGTCTTCAACAACACTCCAAACCGGAAATTTGTTACAACGCAAGCAATCAAAAAGCTGAAAGGACATCTCAAGGATTACTGTCTTGATGAAGACGGATGGCACCTTATCGGAGATAAAAAAGAGTATAAGCTCAGTGAATTAGATGAGGTCGAGAATTACGAGAAGACTTTCTATAAAGACCGATGGATTAATGAAGACGGTCTGGAGCAACATCTCGTTGTAACCTTCTCCTTCCAATTTCGGGACTATATGAGAAAGATACGGAACCGTCAGCTTGAACGTGCTGAAAAGCTCGTCGAAAACCCTTCTTCTCTGAATAAAAAACGACCGAACGATCCCAAGCGTTTTATCCGTCAGAATCACTGTACTTCTGACGGTGAAGTTGCAGACAAGATGATTCCTTCGATAGATGAAGATGTTGCCACAGAGGAAGAACGTTATGACGGTTTCTATGCCGTATGCACAAACCTGGAGGATGATGTAGCCACGATTATAAGTATCAATCAAAAGAGATGGCAGATTGAAGAATGCTTCCGGATTATGAAGAGTGAATTTCAAGCCAGACCGGTATATCTCAGCAGAAAAGATCGAATCACAGCACATTTCATTACCTGCTTCACCGCACTGATTCTTTATCGCATTCTGGAAAAGAAGTTAGGCGAGAGCTATACCACTGAAAACATCATAAGAACACTGAAGGAAATGAACATGCTGATAGCCCCCGGTGAAGGATATATCCCTGAGTATACCCGAACCGACCTTACAGACAAACTCCACGACACATTTGGTTTTAGAACGGATTACGAGATTGTATCTCAAAGGGAAATAAAAAAGATTTTAACCGCAACGAGAAAGTAGAAATATTGCTAGAATTCAAAAAGAAAACAAGAGCTCATAAATGGCGTAATTACGCCGTTTATGGGCTCTTGACTCTTTCGCAACTGTCAAAGACGGGATTAAATCGCAATCCTTATACTAATGGATTGGGCATATCGTGTCAAGAAAGAACTACTGTTTCTCCCGATAATGCCCCCTAAGAAGCCTAGGTTTTTAAAAATGAAAAATCACTCTTTCTTCAGTAGAAAAAGCGAATTATTTTCCGGGAAAAATCCCTCGAAGCACTCTGGGATTTCCGGCAAGATCCGGAAAAAAACTTCCACCGCCTCATATCCTTCTTTTTGGAAAATGTCTTTTACACTCTCCCCTTGGTCATAACCGATTTCCAAGTAAAGCCTAGCTCCCGGAAGCAAAATCGCCTTTGCCTCCTTGGCAATTCGGCGGTAAAACAAAAGTCCGTCCTCTCCCCCGTCCAATGCCATCTTAGGCTCATACTCCGACACCTCCCGTTCCAAAGTCGGAATCACTGAACGGACAATGTAGGGAGGGTTAGAAAGCAGGAGGGAATATCTCCTTTGAGAAACTTCTTCTTTACATCCACCTTCTTCCGGTAGTCCTTCTCCCTTCGATTTCGTTTCTTCTAAATAGCGGGGCAATTCTGTCAGTAGGTCGCTTTGTAAGAGCTCCCACCTTTTCCCCTTAAATGCTGTTCCGCATTTTTCTTAGCCACCGCCAAAGCCTTTTCCGAAAGATCCACTAAAAGCAGTTCCTGATAGGGCAAATGCTTTGCCACCGAAATCGATACAACCGCTCCCTGTGCATAGGTCCAAAATCTTTAAGGAAATCGGAGGAGCTTCTTTGGACTTACTAAAACTATGGCTATCTTCCAGCACCAAATCCACCAAGCACTCCGTGTCCGCCCTGGGAATCAGCACATCTTCATTGACATAAAAATCCAGTCCGTAGAAGCTCTGCCTTCCCAGAATTTGTGCCAAGGGAATCCGCCTTCTTCGCTTTTTCAAAATTTGCTAAGAAGCCTTGCAGTTTTTCTAAGAGTTCAGCATTGCTCCCGGTACTTTCTGCGTTTTTCGTCGCAAGGAGCCATTTTTTATCGGCAGTTTCCGCTTGAATCCCACAGGTCATCGCTGTATTTCCCATGCCGGCAGTTTCCGTTTTTTCTCTGTCTGCCTGCCATAAGAGCTCTTGCTTTCTAAGAAGATAGTTAGCAGTATTTAAAGAAAAACTCTCCTGCAAAAGGAGGCGGACTTCAATGCCGCCTCCTCCTCCACCCCTGCTTCCACAAGGAGCTTCTTCCCTACTATTTCTATACTTTGTAAGCTTGCTTCCCTTAGTTTCGGAAAGCCAAGCTTTTCCCAAGAAGCCATCCACTCTTCCATCACGCTTCCCTTTCCCTTTTCACTGTCGCAGTTCTACTATACTTTTCACTGTCGCAGTCCTACTATACTTTTCACTGTCGCAGTCCTACTATACTTTTCACTGTCGCAGTCCTACTATACTTTTCACTGTCGCAGTCCTACTATACTTTTCCTATCAATGGTCAAATCTAATTAAATGTCCGAAAAGCATTTTCTTGCATTGGAATCTCCAATATTACTCCTCCGAGACAAATTTCTCCGGAAAGGCTTTTTTCTGAAAGGTTTTCCAATCAAAGACCCGTTCCACCGCAGCAATAGCCACTTCCACCTCACTCCGATCCGGCTCCTTCGTGGTTAAGCCCTGCATCCACATACCGGGGATAAAGAGCAGTCTGGTAATGGGATTATCCACCATGCCCACCAGACGAAGTACTTCATAACTGATTCCCGCAATGACCGGAATCAAAAGCAGACGGGAAAGAAGCTTTAAATACAAACTGTCAAAACGCAAAAACATGAACAAAAAGATAGAAATCATCATGACATAGACAATAAAGCTGGTACCGCAACGCTTGTGTTCCTTGGAGGATGCCATCACATTATCCACAGTTAAGTCCAAGCCATGCTCCACGCAGTTAATGCATTTGTGCTCCGCCCCATGGTATTCAAAGGTCCTGCGAATATCCTTTGCCCTGGAAATCAGCTTAATGTAAATTACAAAAATCAAAATACGAAGCAAGCCTTCCAAAAAGGCAAGCGCCGGCTCAATAGGAAGCACTTTTTTCACAAAACTCAGCAAAATGGTGGGTAAGGCCACAAAGACAAAGATAGCCATGGCAAAGGAAAAGACCATGACAAGAGCAGTTAAAACCTGCTCTACCTTTTCCCCGAAAAGCTTATCCAAAAGCTGCTCCAGCTTTCCCGGCTCGCTGTCCTCATCATCCTCATAAAAGCCGGCACTATGGCTAAGGCACTTCATGCCCAAGGCCATGGAATCATAAAAGGATAAAATCCCCGTAAAAAGGAAGGCGAAAGAGGGGATACTTGTCCGTTAAAGACAGATACTCTCCCTGCATCACATCTATACTTCCGTCCGGCTTTCGCACCGCAACGGAGTAGTCCTCCTTATTCTTCATCATAATGCCTTCGATAACCGCCTGGCCGCCAATTCCGCTATATACCTGCTTGTCCAATACGCTTCCTTTCCAAATATCTTGATATACTAATGTCCTGATGTCCTGCTATCCTGCTATTCCTACAGCAAAACACCTGCTACTTCGCTACTATTTTCAAAGATAATTTCAAAGTTAATTTTCAAATTTCAAGCTTTTGAAAATATTCTAAAATCCTAAAGGCAAATAAGACGCTTGTCTTTCTTTAGAATAGGAAGAATTATACTAAAGTACCGGCCTTTCAACAATCATTCCCTAGAAAGTATCATGCTTTTTCATATTTCAGCCCGGTATCTGTCTAAACCAGTTAAGCATAGCTCTTTATCTCCACCTATCTCATGACTTTATGCTTTAACACAAAAAAACAGGGCCGAGGCCCTGCTTCTTACTGCTGCTGCATTCCAAACTTCTTATTGAACTTATCGATTCTACCCTTAGCGGCAGCCAGCTTCTGGTTTCCTGTGTAGAATGGGTGGCACTTGGAACAGATTTCCACGTGAATTTCCGGCTTTGTGGAGCCTGTTACAAATGTGTTTCCACAGTTACATGTTACGGTTGCCTGGTGATAAGTTGGATGAATACCTTCTCTCATTTTCTCTCCCTCTTTCTGCATGATTGCCAACCATGCCGTTCGTCTATCCCTCTTGGGGATTACTTGGTTTTCATTTTCACAAGTACTCTCTTATAAAGATAGCAACTTGTTGGGGCATACCCCTTAGCCGTACCAAGATAGCACAAAGTCTACAGAAAGGCAAGTTCTTTCTAAAGAGCCGGAAATTCATTTTAACTAATGAGCTTATTATAATGTTCCGTAAGCGCTAAAGCGGCTTTCCATAGCTTTAGAATAGAACCGTCTGCATCTTCCAAATGCATTTTCTCTTCCTCTGTAAAATCTCTGGCTTCCTCTACGCGTTCCAAAAGAGCCTTGAGCTGATTTTTAAACTCTGACCCCTCCATGGAATAGAGGGAAAGACGAGCCAGCGCATAGTCCGGAAATCCCTCCCGGATAAGGGCATCCTTGTCCTTAGGCAATGCATTAAAAGCTTGAAACAGCTCTATAAACTCCTCATACTTCTCCTGAAGTTCTGTTGTGTCTAAGGAAAGGAGATTGGCATCCGAAATATTTTCCTGCCCACTGAGAAGAGTCATAATCTCTGATTTCTTCATAAGAAGACTGAGGGCATAATAGCGAATTTTCATCCCATTACTTTGATAGCGCTGTAAATCCTTTTCCTGCTCAAACTTTGTCATGGACCTTATCGCTTTATACAAAGAAGGCCGTAATTCATCATAACTGGACAGTACTGTAACTAAGCGATCATGAATTTCCTTTGCCCGGTCATAGTTCTCGTTGCTAATACCTCCTTCTTGTCCAAGAAACGCTGCCTCATCCAAGATTCTCATCAAAGATTCTAAAACAGGAGCCACATTTTGAACGGCTTCATCCACTTCCTTATACTTTGTCCCCTGTCCGGCAAAAACAGAAGCGCTGTTAAGCGCGTTATAATCTTTGCTCTGAAAGCTTTGAGAAATATAGCTTCCTCCGTCTATCGGATGAAACTCTGTTTTCCCTTCTACTCCTTGAAAATATAATTCTAAAAGTTCTTCTACCCTGCCGTTCATTAAATTACTGAACGCCACATATTGTTTATAGCTTACCAAGTCCTGCGAATCCTCCTCTTTTTCTCCGGAGAGGCGGATTCTCTCCCCTTTGTTCCTGTTGTAGTGCTTCCTGGCTTCTTGTAAATCCTTACAGCCATACAAGCTACAAAAACAAGACAAAATTAGTATCCCCAAAGCAATTTTCTGCATGCCATCCTCCTATAATTATTTATAAAATAACATTAAAAATGATTTATAATAAAAAAATTTTGTGGAATTCATTCTAGCATTCTGAAAAATGCAGTCAAATCCAATTTGCAATAAGAGGCTTTTGACTTCTTATCTTTTTGTTTGCTTATTTTTCCTTTTTCCTGTAAAATTTTAAGAGTTAAGTCTATTGGGCGTGCTATACGATTTCATGTACCCCTCGCAAATTAAGGAGTATTTATTTTCTATGAGCAACACAGAAAAAGACAAGGTTCTTATACATCACTTTCTCCCTAACTGGGAGCGTTACCTTTTAATGTCTTTGGTTCCCATCTACTTCATGCTGATCAGCCTAAGTCAGCAGGACCCTGCCACAATCTTTAAAGGGGTTCGAGAAATCATTGTGCAACCGGATATTTTAATTACCGACTATTTCGTGGTCGGTGGCGTAGGAGCCGCCTTCTTCAATGCCGGCAGTCTAACCATCATTTCACTGGCTTTATTGTGCATTGCCAAATCGGATTTTGACGGAAACTGTATCGCCTCTTCCTGCCTAATGTTCGGTTTTTCCCTCTTCGGGAAAAACCTCTTAAACTATCTGGGCTATTCTGATGGGCTATGCCCTTTATGCAAAAATTCATAGAGTGCCCTTTAGAAAATATCTGCATATCGGGCTTTTTGGCACCACCCTTTCTCCGATTATTACCCAGGTACTTTTGATTCCCAATATTCCGGATATCTTACAGCTGCTTTTGGCTCTTTGTATCGGTTTAGTGATTGGTTATGTTCTGGTTCCTATCTCCCTCCATACCAAGCACGCCCACATGGGATATTCCTTATACAATGCCGGCTTTGCCTGCGGAATTATTGCCACCATCATCATTTCCATGATGAAGTCCTTTGGCGTGAAAATCGAGTCCAGACTGGTTTGGGATACTAGCCACCGCCTCTTTGGCTTCTACAGCCTTCTGTTTCTCTTCATTATGTTAATGCTGCTTGCTCTAATCTTTTGGAAAAAAAGAAACGCTCCTGGGCTATCAGGGAGCTTTTTAAAGGAAAGCGGTCTGGGAAATCCGGATTTCCTAAAAAAATTTGGAGATTACCCCGCCATTTTCAACATGGGTATGAACGGTCTGGCCATGACCCTGATTCTTTATTTCTTGGGAGGAGACTTTAACGGTCCCACCATCGGTTCCATCTTCTGCGTGGTAGGTTTTAGTGCCACCGGAAAGCATATAAGGACTCTGCTCCCCGTAGTACTTGGCGTAATCCTGGCAGGCGCTTTGAAAATCTGGTCTGTACAGGACCCCAGTTCCACCCTCACCCTGATTCTTGCCACCACCCTGGCTCCCATCACCGGAGAGTTCGGCGTCTTTTGGGGTATCGTGGCCGGTTTCCTTCATTCTTCTGTTGCTTTAAATGTTGGTATCCTGTATAACGGAACCAATCTGTATAACAACGGTTTTGCAGGGGGAATTGTAGCAATCTTCCTGGTGCCTATTATTCTGGCGATTAAGGACAGACAGAAGCCTATGGCGATTTATGATGAAGAAGCGAAGCGACTGGCCATCAAGGATAAGCTTTTTGAAAAGCAGGAGGCCAAGCCACCGAAGACCATCTTTTGGAAGTAGCAAGAAACCATAAAGAATAGTAGGAAGTAATAAGGAGTAATAAGGAGTAGTAAGAAGCGGTAAGAAGCAGTAGGAAATAATAAGGGTAGTAGGAAGGCATAAGGAGCAGTAGGAAATAATAAGGGTAGTAGGAAGGCGTAAGGAGCAGTAGGAAATAATAAGGGGTAGTAGGAAGGCGTACGGAACAGTATGAAGGATAACAGAGAACAAATCATTGTACAAACCAGTATTATCGGCATTTTGGCCAATCTCTTTTTGGCCGGCTTTAAAGCAGGAGTTGGAATTCTTTCCAACTCCATTTCCATTACCTTGGATGCGGTAAATAACCTAACAGATGCCCTTTCCTCAGTAATCACTATTGTAGGAACCAGACTGGCAAATAGGGCTCCGGACAGGGAACATCCGTTGGGACATGGGCGTATCGAGTATCTAACCGCCAGTGTAATCAGCCTTTTGGTGCTCTATGCCGGTCTAACTTCCTTGATTGAGTCCGTAAAAAAAATCCTAAAGCCGGAAGATCCAAGCTATAGCAATATCTCCCTCTTGATTGTTTTTGTAGCGGTTTTGGTGAAATTCTTCTTGGGACGCTTTGTCAAGAATAGAGGAGAAAAGGTAAATTCCCAAAATCTTATTGCCAGTGGAGAGGATGCTGGAAATGATGCTATTTTATCTTTATCCGTATTTCTGTCCGCCCTCTTTTTCCGTTTTACCGGCATTTCCTTAGAGGCCTATGTGGGTGTAGTCATTTCCCTCTTTATCCTGAAGGCCGGTTGGGAGCTTTTGCAGGAAACCCTTTCCCAGATCCTTGGGGCCAGAGCGGACAGCAATTTCACCAAAGAGATTAAGGAAACCATCAATGCCATTCCCGGGGTTTTCGGAACCTATGACCTCTTCCTCCATAACTATGGCCCGGACACCTACCTGGCTTCCGCCCATATTGAGGTGGCGGATACCATGCATACCGCAGAGCTGGACGCTCTCATGCGAAAAATCGAGAAGAAAATCTACAAAGACTTCCATGTAATTATGGCGGGAATCAGCATTTACTCCCGCAACACGGAAAATAAGGAGCTCCTCAAGCTCCAGCAAGAGATTCATGACCTGGTTCTGTCCAAGGAGCATGTTTTGCAAATGCACGGCTTCTATGTGGAAGAAGAGAAAAAACGAATTCACATGGATATCGTGGTAGACTTTGAGGAAAAAGACAGTGACGGCCTCATTGCCAATATTCGGAAAGAATTGGAAGAAAAATTCCCCGACTACCAGTTCCTGATTACCCGGGATTTGGATATTTCCGATTAAATGCTATACTGTAAAAGTGAAAATCAAATTCCAATAAGGAGCAAACATGATTATTACCAAAACCCCCTTTAGAATGTCCTTTTTCGGTGGCGGCACCGATATGGAAGAATATTTCAAAGAGCATGGCGGAGCGGTGCTCTCCACCACCTTTGATAAATACTGCTATGTGAATGTCCGGCATTTGCCGCCATTTTTCGACTATAGCACCGAGCTTTCCTACTCCAAGACGGAAAGGGTCTCTTCTCTCGAAGAAATTCAGCATCCAGCTATCCGGGAGGCTATGAAAATGTTGGATATGCAGAAGATTCGTTTGAATTACGAGGCGGATCTTCCCGCCCGTTCCGGCCTTGGCACCAGCTCCTCCTTTGCGGTGGGCATGCTCCATGCCTTCCACGCCTTAAAGGGAAAGTATGTCGGGAAGAAAACCCTGGCGGATGAAGCCATTTATCTGGAAAGGGTGCTCTGTAATGAGTCCGGGGGCTGGCAGGACCAGATAGCCGCAGCCTTTGGAGGACTAAACCATATCGAGTTTTCCCAAAACGGCTATACCGTAAGTCCCATCCTGATATTCCCGGATAGAAAGAAGGCCTTGGAAGAGAATCTGATGCTCTTCTTCACCGGCTTCACCCGTTTTTCCTCCGAGGTACAGAAGGAAAATAAAAAATCCTCCCCCCAGGACAAGCTAAGTCTTTTGTCCGAGATGAAGGCTTTGCTGGTGGAGGCAGAGGATGTGTTGCAGGATAAACACAAGGATTTAAATGACTTCGGTCGTCTTCTGCATAAGACCTGGGAATTAAAGCGAAAGACCGCGAAAACCATCAGCACCGACAGCATTGATGCCCTTTACGAAAAGGGGCGTCAGGCAGGGGCTCTGGGCGGCAAACTCCTTGGTGCCGGCGGCGGCGGTTTCCTCCTCTTCTATGTGGAGAAGGAAAAGCAGGGAAAGGTACTGGAAGCTATGAAAAACCTGATTCACGTGCCCTTCTCCTTTGAAAACGACGGCACGCAGGTGTTATATTACGCTCCGGAGCGCTTAGAGGAGTAAAAGACATTTGCAAAGCTGACTTTTGATAAAAATAGAGGGATGGAATAAAGGTAATACATTTCATGCCGTAACGGTCTAAAATTCGGGCACGCTCCCGCTAACTTCGCCTTCGTAGCAGTACTAAGTTCAAGCTTCACTCTGTTCGCTTTCACTAAGTACTGACGGGCTCAGATTACCCTCTTTTTAGACCGTTACGCATGAAATAGAATCACATTACCTTGAATAATTCCATCCCTCTATTGTTATAGAAAAGATGTATTAGACCTATACTGTATGAGATAGAATCTTGCTATGCTACATTTTTCCTTCTCTCTATTATTTTCCATCCCTCTATTTTTCTTCAAAGGCCTTGCAAATGTCTTCGATATACTCTAAGGAGCCCCGAAGCTTCTTATATTCCTCTGTGAAGGAGAGATTGTTAATATCTGCCTCTGTATAAGGGGCTCTAAACATTTTGTGGCCGCTGTAAATGGCGATATAGAGCAGATCTCCTTTGATATAGATTGAAAGCTCCTGTCCTTCAAATTTCTCGGAAAATCTTCGGAGTATTTCCGGCGTCAGGAATCGTCTTGTCCCAAACTCATCTGTAGTATAAATATCAAAATGCTCATTGTGCTGAATGTCTTCCGTATCCAGCTTCATCTCCCCTTTTCCGCAGCCGGGATACCTGTACTGCACTTCATTTTTTAAAAGAAAACCTCTGTCCGTAGGGACGATTCGAACTTCTCCCTGAACCTTCACCGGACTCTTCATACAATATAGTTGTCCTGTAAAATCATACACCGTGGTGGAATGCTTTCCGCCTGTTGTATGATAGGACTCCAAATTTCCTATAAGGAGTCCTCTGTCATCATGAAAGAACAAAAAGGTATCTTGCAGATATTTTTGAGACTTTGGGGTGAATCTCACTACATCCTCCAGGGCAATTCCCTTCTTTTCCACCGTTAGGTCAGGATAGAAGTTCTGTAGCAGCGGCTCCAGCACCTCCTTGGCATAAACATCCTGAAGGCTTTCTTGCTTACCAAAAAACATTCCCGGCAGCTTATGGTATTTTAGATAATAAACAAAAAGACCGCCGCCAATCAAAAAGTATCCAAGTCACCATACTTTTCGTCGCAATAAAACGAAATAGTAAAAGCAGAAAAAGCGGAACAAGGTATTTTACTGTAGACCACCTTTTGATCTCCAACATTTTCTTTCGAAGGGCTTGAAGCTTTTCTTGAAACTCCGCACTGTCCTCCATGTCCTCAATCTTCTTTAAATCCTCTTCCAAAGTTCCTAACATAGATGTCCTTTCTATTCTTTAAATGGCAATCATCCCCATCTTTGTCCTCTGGCATTTTTCATCATTCTATTCTTAATACCCTAAATATCTACTCTTCTTACGCATCAAAGGCCTTACAGATCTCTTCGATATATTCCAGGGAGCTCCGGAGCTTTTTATATTCTTCCGTAAAGGATAGACTTTTAATCTCCTCCTTGTTCTCCGGTGCTTTAAACATCCGCTGTACGCTATAAATTGCGATATAGAGCAGCTCTCCTTTGATATAAAGAGAAAGCTCCTTCCCTGCGAATTTCTCGGAAAATACCCTCAGCACTTCCGGAGTCAGAAAGCGTCTAGCACCAAACTCATCCGTGGTATAAATGTCAAATCGCTCATTATGCTGGATATCTTCCGTATCCAGTTTCTTCTCTCCTTTTCTACAGCCGGGATATCTGATTTGTACTTCATTTTTAAAAATTATGCTTCTATCGGTAGGGACAATACGAATTTCTCCCTGTATCGCTACCGGACTTTTCATGCAATACAGTTGTCCGAGAAAGTCAAATATATCCATAGGATTCTTTCCGCTTGTTCTATGAAAGGACTCCAAGTTCCCCATCCGAAGATCCCTATCGTCATGAAAGCACAAGAAGGTGTCTTGTATATATTTTTGAGATTTTGGTGTGAATTTTTTCACTTCTTCCGGAGCAATGCCCTGCTTTTCCACCGTTAAATCAGGATAAAAGTTTCGTAGCAACGGCTCCAGAAGTTCCTTCCCATAAATCTCCTGGAGGCCTTTATTCCTTCCGGAAAGTATTCCCATCATACGGCACACTATAAAAAATCCGGGAGGTAAAAGCATAAACAAAATACTCGAAATCATGAAGCCTCCCATCCCTCTTATAAACAGCAACTGAAGAAACATATACACAATAAATGGGATGAATATCAGTCTTCGGAGCCCCAGCATTTTCTTTCGAAGTGCTTGGAGTTTTGTTTGAAACTCTACACTGTTTTCCATGTCCTCAATTTTCTGTAAATCCTCTTCCAAAGTTCCTAACATAAATGTCCTTTCTATTCTTTAAGGTACAGCTAAACTATTCTTAAAGTATTCCTCAAGCGCTTATCCTTTATTTCCTAAATATCTTTTCTTATTCTTCAAATCCCTCACAGATATCTTTAATGTCCCCTAAAGAATCACGAAATCTTTCGCATTCCTCTTCATAGTTCATTTGCCAAAAATCCAGCTCATTCCAGGAAATGCGAAACAGGGAATATCCGCTATTAACGGCAAAATACAACTTGCTCCCCTTTAGATAAACCGAGATTTCCCTTTCGGAAAAATGCTCCGTAAACTTCCTAAGCCTTCCCGGCGTTAAGAAACGCCTGGCGCCCATCTCATCGTTAGTGTAAATATCGTATCTCTCATTATTTTGAATATCTTCCGTATCAATTTTCTTTTCCCCTCTTTCACAAGGAGGATAACGTCTTTGCACTTCTTTATTCATGAATTTGGATCGATCCGTGGGCACAATACGGACTTCTCCTTCTATGGAAACAGGACTATTCATACAAAAAACCTGTCCTAAAAAATCATGAATATACGTTCTATTCTTTCTCGATTTTTGATGCCAGGCAGAACAATTTTGTATTCTAAGATCCTTTTCATCATGAAATTGTATTGCTGTATTTTGTGTATATTCTTCAGAAGAGGGAAGGAACTTCTTGACTTCCTCAAAGGGTATTTTTTCCTTCTCCTCAACAGTTACATCAGGATACCACTCCCTTAACATGGGTTCAATGAACTCTTCCATATAAACATCTTGAATATTTTTTCGCTTCTCCCTAAAGAATCCGGGATTTGTCTTGTAAAAATAAAGGAAAATCAAGACCGGAAAGGCTATCATAAGAATGACCGACGTAGATCCTCCTCCGGGAAGCATTAATCCTGCAAAAGAAGATAGAGCCATTAAGGGCTTCACAACATCCCATTTCATCAATGCCAGTACCTTCTTCCGCATGATCTGATATTTCATTTGAAACTCTTGGCTATCCTCCATAGTTCTCCTCCCCAGCTTTTATTAGTCTTCATGTATTGTTTCGTCTCTTCCAAACTTCCCGGTTCAGCTTCCTTACGATTAGAAAAGCAGACAGAAAAATCCCTATATCTCGACTTTTCCGCCTGCCAAACGAACTTATCAAGGCTTAAAGCTGTTTACTCACGATGAGCAAATGCTTTTCTTTCCTTAATCCATATTGTAATCCAAATCCTTTAAATCTCTTTTGCCCTGTAAATCTTCTTCCAGGAAATCCACCTTTCTAAGTCCCTTGATTCCTGCAACTATGCTTGTGGGAAAACTTACAATGGCCTGATTGATGATACGCACATTACTGTTGACAATCCGCTTTGCTGCCGCCAAATCTTCATTTTCACTGGCAATCTCGGACTGCAGGTTTAAAAACTGCTTGGAAGACAGAAGATCCGGATAGTTCTCTCCTACCATACGAATCTGAGCCAATACATCATTTTGGTTGGCAATCGCCCGGTTCGTATCCTGAATACTTCCGCCCTGGCGCAAAGCTACCAGTTCAGTAAAAACCCTCTCCTCATGCTTTGCATAGGCCTTAGCCACCTTTAACATTTCGGAAATCGTGTCGTAACGCTTTACCAGCGTAATATCTACCGTCTTCTTGGATTCTTCGATAGAAACCAGATAGCGGTTCAACATATTACTCTGTCCGATAAACCAAAAAAGAATAATTACGATAAGAAGTACGGGTACTAAAACCATATGCAGTTCCTCCTTTTTTCCGGTCGCCCTAAGCTCTTTTCCTAAGTTCAGGGCACTTGCGTGCAAAACTTCTTTGCCAAAGAATTCAAGTAGATTTCTTAAATCTCGGCAGAAAACAGTAAAAAATAGTTTCCTTGCTTATTATACTAAGATGCATGAAAAATACAAGAATTTTCTACAAAATCCGCATAGAGCAATTCTACAAAATCCCCATAGAGCAGTTTCCTTTTTCCGGCGTCTCCCCAGCTATAGCCCTTGCTTCTCTTCATCTGTTCTACTCCTGCACCTGCTTTTGAAAGGTTCGCAACAAAAGAAAAATGAAGCTGTAAAAATCTATTTTGATTTCTTACAGCCTCATTTTTATTATTCGGATTCGTTTTCTGTGGAAACTTCCTCATCCTTTTCGATTCCACAAATTTCCAAAAGCTTCATCCACATTTTCCACGGGGCGAATCTCCAGCTTATCCTTTACTTCCTCCGGCACATCTCGAAGGTCATCCACATTTGCCTTAGGAATAAGAACTGTCTTTACGCCGGCTCGTTCCGCTGCCATCAGCTTCTCCGGAAGTCCTCCGATAGGATTTACCTTTCCTTCCAGAGAAACTTCTCCTGTCATGGCAATCTGCGGGCAAACTGCCTGTCCTGTTACCAAGGAGGATAATGCTACGGTAAGGGTTACACCTGCGGAAGGACCGTCCTTCGGAGTTGCTCCGTCAGGAACATGAATGTGCAAGTCATTTTCCTTAAAGAAGCTTGCCTTCTCCGGGAACATGGACTTTACCAGGCTGATGGCAATCTGGGCAGATTCCTTCATTACATTGCCCAGCTGTCCGGTAATGGTGAGCTTGCCCTCTCCCTTGGTAGCAAGAGTTTCGATAAAGAGGATTTCTCCTCCCACTGCGGTCCAAGCAAGACCTGTTACTACACCGGCTCTGCCCTTTTCTTCCACCGCTCTATGATGGAGCGGATTCATATCCAGATATTCCTGAAGATCCTCTTTTCCTACGGTAATCTTCTCGCCCTTTCCCCTAACCAAATGCACAGCGGCAATTCTGCACAGGGTATCCAGGCGCTTTTTCAGCCCTCTCACACCGCCTTCTCTGGTGTAGTCGGAGATAATGCTTTCCAAGGCTTCATCGCTGAGCTCCACATTTTCCGGCTGAAGACCTACATTTTTCAGAGCCTTCTTCATCAGGTGCCGTTTACCGATTTCAAACTTCTCCCTTGGAGTATAGCCCTGATACTGAATCACCTCCATACGGTTTAGGAGAGGTGCAGGAATGCTGTCTGTGGTGTTTGCGGTACAAATGAAGAGCACATCAGAAAGGTCGTAGGGTACATTCATATAGTGATCCGTAAAGGTATTGTTCTGTTCCGGATCCAAAACCTCCAACAAAGCCGCTGCCGGGTCTCCGTTGTAAGAGGAGGAAAGCTTGTCCACCTCATCCAATACCATTACCGGATTGGAAACTCCCGCCTTATGGATACCGTCCATGATTCTTCCGGGCATAGCTCCCAGATAGGTTCTTCTGTGGCCGCGAATATCCGCCTCATCTCGCACACCGCCCAGGCTTACCCGGACATATTTTTCTGCCAGGGCTTTCGCAATGCTCTTTCCGATACTGGTCTTTCCTGTTCCGGGAGCACCTACAAAGAGAAGGATGGAACCGGACTGCTGCTTCTTTAGGTTCATGACAGCAATCTGTTGAATCATTCTTTCCTTAACCTTCTTTAATCCGAAGTGGTCTTCGGAGAGAATCTTCTCCGCCTCATCCAGGTCAATGCTCTTCTGCTCTTCCTTCTTCCAGGAAAGTCCTGTCACAAAGTCCATGTAGTCATAAAGCATACCGGCCTCTTGACCGTTGGTACCTTCATTTTTCAAACGATTTAAAATCTTTGTGGCTTCCTTCTTGGCAATCTCGTTCATACCGGATTCTTCAATCCGAAGCTCCAGCTTTCTTAAATCGGAAACCTTCTCCGGATGCATCTCATCCAGCTCTTTTTGCAAATAGTCGATTTGCTTTTGTAAAAAGCCTGCTCCTTATAGAGCTTCTGGTAATCCTCCTGCTGCTGGTTTCTGGCATCGGAAGTTACCTTAGTCACTTCCACATATTCATAAAGAATCTGCTCCAGCATCTTAGTACGAACGGAAAGTCTATCTTCCTTCAAAACCTGATAGCGTTCTTCATTTTTCAGACTGAGCCAGGGGGAAAGAATGCAAGCCACCTCTTGAATCGAACCGTACTGGTCAATCATGGTTTGCATAATGCTTCCGGCTCTAAAACGATCCACCAGCGTCTTTAATTCCGCCTTGATTTCCTTTAGCTTACGCTCGGAATCCTCCCGATCCAAATCCTCTATATCCGTAAGGGGACTTGTTTCCAGCCGAAGAGCCTCTCCCTCTTTTTGTGCCAGCTCTAGAATCTTGACACGCTGTCCGGTGCGAACCACCACATAGCCGTCTCCGCTGATTTCTGTAACGGTTCCTTCCACTGCAACGGAATGGAATTCTTCCTTCCTTAAATCCTTGGTATTAAAGCTGTCCTCTTTCAGAACAGCCAAAAGTACATGGTCATCCTGTCTAATTTCCTGTCCTGCAATATTTTTAAAGCTTTGTACCTGAAAATAAATGTAGGAATGGGGAAGAACCATCATATTATAAACCGGAATTACCCGCATCACATTTCCTCCTCTATACTCCGGCTTCTCAGAATCCCTTTCCGCAGGGCTCTGCTCTGCCTTCTCTTCTACTTTTTGCTCTGTAAATGATTTTTGTTCTGTAAGCGTGTTTTGTTCTGCAAGTGTTTTTTGCTCTAAGACAAACTCAATTCTTGCCCCTGTTTCCGTCTTAGGGCTCTCTTTTGCTTCCGACATTATGCCCTTCTCCTCAGCACATTCTGTGGAAATCTTGGAGCTTTCTTTACTTTCCAAAGCACTACTATCTTCGGCCTTTTTCTCTTTTATGACTTCCTTGAGAATTTCCCTGGAAATAGCGGAAATCCGTCCCCTTTTTTTCTTCTTTAAAAGGGAACGGATCTGTTCCACAATATCTTGCATACTCATCTTCATTTCCCTTCTGAAATAAAGAAAAAGCTTCTTCTCTTCGCCTTTATTTCTAAGCTATTTTTCCCTTGTTAGCAATCATCATTTTCGAGTGCTAAACCTTTTCAAAGAATAACACCCTCCTAAGAGGGTGTCAAGGTCTTTAGAAATTCTTTCGATTTCAACTTTCTTCCGCCTATTTCCAAGGCATTTCCGGAAAATGTTCCCTTTCTTTTCTTTATTGATTCGGCAGATTATCCCTTTTTTTCTTCATTTATTTGGCAGATTTTTCCTTGCTTAGTCTTCCTAATATTTATATAGAAAATTATCTCTTATCCGTCTTTCCTAATGCTTATTCGGAAGAGTATCTCTTATCTATTCTTCCTAATGCTTATTCGGAAGAATAGTCCTTTCCTCTCCTTTTATAGAAGTACAAGCTGATTCCGAAAAGGGAAAGACTGAAGGATACCCCGAAGAAGAACATACCGCTCTCATCTCCGGTAGCCACATTTCTGGCAGTACGGTATATCTTGGTACATATCTTTGGAATCTCTTCTATAGGATTAAAGACTTCATACTTTTTCACTCCTAAAACCCCGGGATCATGCTCTACAACAGGGGCAGGAGGCTTTCCGCCTTCCTTGGGTGGTGTCTTAGGTCCGGGCGGCGTAGGCTCCGGAGGAGTGGGTTCAGGCGGTGCCGGATCTGTTGGTGGTGTAGGCTTGGGAGGTTCTGTCTCCGGCTCCGGCGGTTTGGGCTTCTCATAACGATTTCTAAAGGCAATCTCTCCCCTCTTCACATCTTGCTTTTGGGGATCGTTTCTGTCCGTTACAATTAACACCGCTGTCAAGTAAGCAGGTCTTGGGTTTCCGGCACTGTCTACATTTTGCAGCTCCACCTTCACAGAGACCAAATATTCCCTTTCATCATAAGTAAGAAACTCTGTATCACCCTTTCTTTGTCGGATCTCATACTGATAGATGCCATCCTCCGAAAAGGAAATAGGCGCAAAGCTTTTCTCTTCCTTCTTTTTTCTATCATTCAAAGTAATCCCGACTTCCTTCGGATTCGGTACCAAGTTGGATCCTGAAACCACCGGCTCCAGCTCCACCACAAATTCCTCCTCCGGAAAAGCATCCCCCTCTCATATATACGGACGGGAATCTTTACTTCTATCGGTGCAATTGCCGCATAGCTTTTGAGGGACATACAGTAAATTCCCCAACAAAAGGCAGAGAAAAAAACCGATAACTTGTATGTTCTTCCTTCCCTTCATTTTCTTCTTTCCTCTTTCCTTTCTTCCTACTCTAAAAATTTGTGCTATCTCCGGCACATTACTCTCCTCCACCCATAGTTTTTCTTATGAGTAATTATATTATCGGCACACTTTTGCAATTTTATATAAGCTTTTTAATAATAAATTGTTTTTCCCTTCCTTTTTCCTGCCTGTGCTGTTTTTGCCTTTCGTCGATACTTATTCTATTTTTCGCGTATTAAATCTCTTTTTCAATAAATCTCTTAATATATCTAAAAATTGCAATAAGATTTGAGTGATAAACATGGTAAACTATTGAAAAATACATAAAAGGAGGGCTTATTTATTTATCCATCAAAGAAAAATCATTGTAGTCAGTCATTGTGTTTTGAATCAAAATGCTGTAGTGCATGGTCTGGAACGGGCTCGAGGTGCTTTTCCCCTGGTAAAAGAAATCCTGGAGAGAGGAATAGGCATAATTCAGCTCCCCTGCCCGGAGCTTTTGTATTTGGGAAGCAATCGTCCTTCTATGAGTAAGGAAGCGTATGAAAAGACAGAGGGTTATGCGGAACATTGCCGGAAGATTTTAAAGTCGGTTTTTTGGCAGTTGGAGGAGTATCAAAAAAATGGCTATAGCTATCTTGGCGTTTTAGGCATTCAGGAAAGCCCCAGCTGTTCCCTTTCCTTCCCCAAAGGAATCCTTATGGAAAAATACATGGAAGAAATGGAAAGAAGAAATTGGACTAAGGCGTGTTTCGAAGTACCTGTCTTTTACGATGAAGAAGAGAAGGACGGTAAATGGGAAGAACTTAGAGCCTGCTTTTGTTTCCTTTTTAGAGGAAAAAAACAGGAAACTATGGATAAGCGCAGAGAAGAGGCAATAAAAAGAAGCGCAAAAAACAGCAACGACATGAAACTGTAAAAAAGCCATGTAGTAAAAGCAGGTAAAGAGAAAGCAGAAATAAGTAATGGAGATAAGATAAAAAAGCAGAACAGAAGGAAAAGGAAGGAGAGAATAATGAATAAGCTAAATAAAAATACAAAGATTTTGTTAATTTGTGCACTTGCGGTGGTGGTGAATGTAGTCTTTGGAGACTTTGTCAGTATGCTAAAAGATACCGCTTCTTTTTATGGATACCATCGGTACTATCTTTATTGCAGCATGCTATGGGATGGGATATGGCATCCTTACCGGAGTGGCCACCAACCTTTTGATGGGCTTTACAGCTAGTCCCAGCGCGATACCGTTTGCTCTGGTTAATGTGGTAGTTGCGGTAGTGATAGCCTTGGTCAGTAAGATGGGAAAGAAGGGTTTTGTCCTTCCTAAGGCTATACTTGCCGGCTTACTATTGGCAGTATTGTGTCCTATGGTGGGGGCTCCGATTAGAATCTTCCTTTTTGGAGGACTGACCGGTTCCGGAACAGACTTGGTGATTATGGCCTTAAAGCAATCCGGTCAAGAACTGTTTACCTCCGTTTACCTAGGCGCAGTCAGCGGAAACTTGGTAGATAAGTTGCTGTCCTGCGTACTGGTGTCTCTCCTCTTACAAAAAGAAGCTATGAAACGAAGCCTCAACTTGGCCTAAGGGAAGAGGGAAAAAACGAATAGCAAGAATGGATAAAAAGATTGACGAATAGTAATGGAATAAAACAACAGATTAGCGCCATGCAAAAACAGCATAGGTCTAAAATGAAGGCAATCTGAGCCCACCGGTACTTAATGAAAGCGAACGGAGTGAAGCTTGAATTTAGTACCGCTGGGAAGGCGAAGTTAGCGAGAGCGTGCCTGAGTTTTAGACCTATGCTGTTTTGCATGTGTTATAATATTCTGTTTTTTATCTCTGTTTTGAATCTCTTTTCTTTTATGCCAAGGAAACTACGCCCATTTTCCGGACAAGCTATAGACCTTCCAGAAGACTTCCCAAAAACTTTCCATGAAGCTTTTTGGAACTGCTCTTTTTCTTCCATAAGACGATTCTTGTTCTTCATCTGCTTTCTGGTTTCCGCATCCTCGTGTCTTCTATAAGAGAGAAGTGTCTTTTTAATGTAGAGGAAGCGTCCTTCCTTCTCCGCCAAATGCAGGAAGGCATCCCAGTCTGTAATAAAGCGGAATCTGTTTTTAAACAATAATTTGCCGCAACGCTCCGTTACATAGGTACAGCTTGGGCAGGGAATACTGTTCCCAAAAAGCAGTGGAAGCTTCTTCCAAGTGCTTCTTTCCGTATAGTGAGGAAAATGATAGGGAAGGCGCAAAAGTCGCTTTATCCCTTCGGCAATACCGGACAAATTCTGTCCCATGCCATCAATGTCCCTTGCCTTTGTGAAAATCAGGCTGGCATCCGGATAAAGAGAATACGCATGCTCCACAGCCTTGCTATAGTCCTCAAGATAGAGGTCATCCTGATGGGCAAGGGTTACCAGCTTGGCTCTTTTTCTTCCGATTTCCAAGGCAAAGTTCCAATCCCTTGCCAAAGAGGGCTCTCCGTTACGGACAAATAAAGGAAGGCGATATTCTTTGGAAATTCGCTTTAAAAAAGCGTTAGGAGTTGCCGTGCAGAGATAGATGGGAGAAGGATTCTTCTGCTTTAACAAGGACTGAATGCACTCTTCCAGATAAGAAGACTCCCCGTAGCAGGGAATCACAAAGGCATGAAGAAGCTTTCTTCTTTTCTTTAAAGAAAGAAGCTTACTGCCGGAATGGGTCTTTTCCCTTTTCCTCCCATGCTTTATTGGAAATGGCTTCCTTTCTTGCTCTTCTTCTTTTTAGAATCCGATAATTTCTGTTTTTATTTTCCTTTACAAAAGCTTTTCCGCCTGTACAGGCTCTTCCGAAAAAGACTGAGGCACTTCCTCCTCTACTTTCTCTTCTACTTTCTCTTCCAGAAAAACGATTTACTCCCGCCTTTGGCCTTGGCTCCTTCTGCAAAAATCCTCTTCTTTAAACTTTCTTTATCCATCTTAACTTGTATGATGTTTTCAGAAGCGAAAACACCACTTTCCTTTCTTTTTAATATCGTACTAAGACCCTATAATGCATCCATTTTAACAAAAAATTAAGTTAATTTCCAGCATTCAGGAGAAGCTTTTTTATCATTTTATAAGAAAAAGGGACTATGAAAAAATCAAATAAATGTTCTAAGCAAAATAGGCCTGAAATGGGGATTAGACCACCCCATATTCAGACCCTATATTGCCAAAATTTTCTTATGTTTTTAATTTTTTATATTCCCTTTATCTTTCATAGCCTAAGCTTAAAAGAATGATTCTAAGAATGCTTTCTCTTAGCCCTTCTTCTTTCTATAGAAAGTATTGTCCATAGGAAGCTTGGTTCTAAATTCATGATCAAGAGCATAGTATGCGTTTGCAATGGCCGGAGCAATTGGAATGCTGGCGATTTCTCCGATACCCTTAGCACCAAAAGCAAATGGGATAGGTGTATCCCTCTCTACATAGATGGCATGGATGTCGGGGATCTGGTTCGCACGAAGAAGTCCCAGAGTACCAAGCTTTGCTGTTGGTACACAGTCCTTTAAGGGGAAGTCCTCGGTGAGGGCATAGCCCATTCCCATCAATACTCCACCTTCAATCTGTCCCTGAATCGCTACGGGGTTTACAACCTTTCCGGAGTCGTGAGCTGCATATACATCGGTAACCTGTCCCTGCTCATCCAAAATTGCCAAATGCGTAGCAAAAGCGTAAGCTACATGGGACTTAGGGTTAGGAAGGTCTGCGCCCAGCTTATCGGTTGGGTCGAAGAACTCATAGAAGTATTCTTTTCCTTCCAATGCGGAAAGATCTCCATTTACCTTATCAAGGTCAGCCTTAACTTCCAAAGCCACACCCTTCACCGCCTCACCGGTAATCAGAGTCTGACGGGATCCGGAAGTTGTTCCGGAGTCAGGAGAATCCTCAGTGGAGCCGTTGGACAGCTTAATCTTATTTAAGGGAAGACCTGTACCATCATGCATCATCTGTACAAATACGGTACGGCAGCCCTGTCCGATGTCGGAAGCTGCGGTATAAAGCTCTACCATGCCGTCCTTAACAATGGCCTTAGCTCTTCCCTTATCCGGAAGACCTACACCCACACCGGCATTCTTCATGGAACAAGCAAGACCTGCTCTGTCCTTATTTGCCTCATAAGCATCCTTTACCGCCAATAAGGTTTCCTTAAGCGCTGTGGAGGAGTCTGCAATCTGTCCGTTAGGAAGTGGCTTTCCGGGCTCAATGGCATTTCGGAAACGAATTTCCCATGGACTGATGCCTACCTTCTCTGCCAGCTTATCAATCAGCATCTCCAGAGCATACTCACTCTGACATACACCGAAGCCACGGAAAGCTCCTGCAGGGGGGTTGTTGGTATAGTAACCGAATCCTAGGATATTGGTATTCTGGTAGGTGTAAGGACCAACAGAGTGGGTACAAGCTCTCTCCAGTACCGGTCCGCAAAGGGATGCGTAAGCTCCTGTATCGAAGTTAATCTCACAATCCAAGCCCTGGAAAATTCCCTCTTCGTTACAAGCCAGCGTAAAGGTTCCTTCCATAGCATGACGCTTTGGATGGAAGTTGATGGATTCCTGACGGGAGAACTTAACCTTTACCGGTCTTTCCACCTTTAAAGCCATCAATACCGCAATATGCTGTACGGAAACATCTTCCTTACCGCCGAATCCGCCACCTACAAGCTTGTTTTCTACCACGATTCTGGAAGGATCCCAGCCCAGCATGATGGAAATTTCTTTTCTGGTGTCATATACACCCTGGTCAGTGGTATACACCTTTACGCCGTCCTTATAGGGGAAGGCAATGGCGCACTCCGGCTCCATGAAGGCATGCTCTGTAAATGGCGTAGAGAAGCTCTCTGTTACCACATACTTAGCTGCAGCAATCGCGGACTTGGCGTCTCCACGGGTTACATGTCTTTGCTGGCAAAGGTTTCCGTTTGGATGAATCTTCGGTGCATTTTCCGCTCTGGCTTCTTCAATGCTTCTTACAGGCTCCAGTACCTCGTACTCCACCTTCACAAGCTTCTTCGCCGCATCCAAAATAGAAGGAGTCTCCGCAACGATTAAGCAAAGAGCATCTCCGATACAACGGGTAATGTCTCCTTCTGCAATCATAACATCCCAGTCCTGCTGAATATGTCCTACCTTATTATTAGGAACATCCTCAGCCTTTAAGACAGCAAGAACACCGGGAAGGCTCTCAGCGGCCTCTGTATTAATCTTTAAAATCTTGGCTCTTGGATACTCTGTACGAACAGCGCCTCCGTAAACCATGTTCTCCATTTCCATATCATCAGGATATTCACCGGTTCCCAGAACCTTCTCACGAACATCCACACGGAAAGCAGACTCTCCAACAGAAAAGTCCTCTCCGCTCTCTAAATCAGACTGAATCTTTTCTTCTCCGCGAAGAACCTTGGCAGCCAAATAGATTCCTTCAATGATCTTCTTATAGCCTGTACATCTACAGATATTGGAACGAATCGCCTTCTTAATGTCTTCCTCTGTAGGATTGGGGTTCACATCAATTAAAGCCTTGGCACTCATCACCATACCGGGGATACAGAAACCGCACTGTACGGAGCCGGCACGACCGAAGGCATAGACATAGGCTTCCTTCTCCTGAAGGCTTAATCCCTCTACGGTCACAATGGTCTTTCCCACTGCCTTCTTGGTAGTTAAGATACAGGAACGCACTGCCTTTCCATCAATCAAAATGGTACAGGTTCCGCAGGCACCCTCACTACAACCGTCTTTTACGGACTTACACTTTAAGTCATCACGAAGAAAACGAAGCAAAGGCTTGTCTTCCTTTGTTTCTACCTCTTTTCCGTTTACAATAAAACGAAATACATCCATCTCTTCCATAAACACATCTCCTACTTCCTAAACTCAATCCAACGACAAAGGAACATCCTTCCCTCTTACTCCCCTTTTTCCACTAACTATAAAAGCCATATCAGGAAAAAAATTGTATTCTCTGGAAATTCTTTTCCCTCACCCAGAAAAGGCTATCGAGTAATTGCTACACCCTGCTTTTTTGCCGGAAATCTCTTTATTTTTCAGCTTGCTCCTGCTTGGCTAAAAAATATTTTTGTCGTTTACATTTTAACAATACGATTATAAACGAAAGCGGTGAGAGAAACTACCCTCACCGCAAAAGACTTCCCTTTTTCCAAAAGAGCAAAAACTTTTTGTGCGTTTTTGCCTAAATCTTTTTTTAGGCAAAACCAAAATATTTTTTAGTTTGCTTTCTGAAGATTTTTCCTTCACTACTCTTTTCTACGGCATTTAAAATATTTTCATAACCGGTACAGCGGCACAGATGTCCGGAAATGAGCTTTCTTAACTCGTCTCTGGTATAGTCCTTTCCTGTTCCCACAATCTCCACAGCGGTGAGAATCAGTCCGGGAGTACAGAAACCGCACTGTACTGCAGCTTCTTCAATAAATGCGGTCTGAACCGGATTCAGCTCTCCGTTTGGTCCCTTAAGACCTTCTACGGTAAGAACGGACTTTCCGTCTGCCCACATAGCCAGGTAGATACAGCTGTCCACAGCCTCTCCGTTTACCAAAACGGTACAAGCTCCGCACTCTCCTACCTCACAGCCCTTCTTTACGGAAGTTAAGTCAAGACGCACTCTCAGGGCATCCAGGAGAGACTCTCTCTCGTCTACAGCCAGTTCCACATCTCTTCCATTCACCTTAAAATGAATAATTTTAAGCATTGACCTGTCCTCCTTGTAAAACAATGGCTTCCTTTAAAGCACGCTTTGCCAACTCTGAAATCACCTGTAAACGGAACTCCTTGGAAGCTCTCCAGGAGCTTCTGGGACGAACCTCTGTCAGGGCGATGTTTACATAATTCTCCATTCTTTCCGCATCATTGCAAGCCGCTCCCTTAAGGCTTTCCTCCGCCTTAGGGCAACGGATGGGGGTAGGCGCCGCTACGCCGTAGCCCAGTCTTACTTCTTCAATATGCTTCTTCTCTTTGTCCAGCTTTACCATTACCGCACAACCCAGAGTGGCAATCTCCATTGCCTTTCTCTTTCCGTACTTAATGTATTTTCCGCTGAAGCCTTCGTAATCTTCCTTCTTAATCAAGAAGCCGGTACAAACTTCATTTTGCTCACGGACAGTCTTTCCCGGGCCTGTGTAAAACTCGGAAACCGGAACTCTTCTCTCCCCATTGGGGCCTGTCAGGCAGACAATGGCCTTTAAAACCTGCATGCCTGCTGCGGAGTCTGCGGAGGTTGCTCCGTTACAGATGTTTCCGCCGATGGTTCCCATATTTCGAATCTGTGGACCTCCAACGGTATCCACTGCCTCTCCCAGCATGGGGATATGCTTTTGTACCAAAGGGTCGTTGGTCAGGTGGGTAAAGCTTGTTCCTGCTCCAATGAAAAGGTCTCCATTATCCAAAAGCTTTACGCCCTTAATTTCTTCAATATTTTTAATAGACACCAGTGCTTTTCCCGCATCCTTTCCCTCACGAACACGAATCAATACATCGGTTCCGCTGAAATGATTTCTGCGTTAGGATTGGCTGTTAAGGCCTGCACCGCATCCGCTACATCCTTTGCTTCATAAAATCCCTGTAAATCAAACATGTTTTATCCTCTCCTTTACCATAAAGATAAATATCGCTCTTCCTCCCTATAGCTTCTCTTTAGTCTACAGAGATTGTCTTAATTAAGCCTGCCTCACGGAAAGCATCCGTGAGTCTTTGGCTGGTCATAGGGAGCCACATTCATAGCAACACCGGTAGCCTGTAAAATAGCATTTCGTACTGCAGGAGCTGCTGCAATAACAGGAGGCTCTCCCAGGGACTTATTGCCATAAGGACCGGTTGGGTCCTCTACCTCTACGAATTCCACTTCCAAATCGGGAATATCCATAGCGGTTGGAATCTTAAAGTCTAAAAGGTTCGCATTTAATACCTTTGCGGTCTTCGGATCCACCAGTAAATCCTCGGATAAACCGAAGCCAAGGCTCTGTGCCATTCCGCCGTGAACCTGTCCCTTAGCGGTATCATGGTTAATGATTCTTCCGGAATCATGTACTTCCACGATTCGTAAAATCTCCACCAGACCTAATGGGATGTCCACCTCTACCTCGGCATAACATACACCGGAGGAGAAGGTATTGCTCTTACAGTGGTTGGTACATTCCGCTGCAATATGCACAGACTTATCCAAAGAATAGAATGCGGTGTCTGCCAAAATTGCAAGGGGAAGCAGCGGGTTTCCGTTCTTCTTTTCCACAATCTGAGAATCCACAAGATCCAAGGCATCCTTGGAAATCTCTGTCTCTTCGGGAAGGTCAAGAAGCTCACGAATCTTCTTTGCCGCAGTGCTAACCTCTTCAGCATATACGGTTTTGGAGAAATCCTGTACTGCATTGTTTAACATATATTCCGCATAGTCTAAGATACGATCCTTAAACTCCTCTGCCACCTTCTTACAAGCCATACCGGAAACATAGGTCTGGCGGGAAGCGTAAGCTCCTGTATCGAAGGGAGCAGTATCGGTGTCCTGGGTAGAACATACATAGACATCTTCATACCGAATACCGGAGGCCTCTGCTGCCATCTGGGTAAATACGGTATCCGCACCCTGTCCGATTTCCGTAGCCCCCATAAAGAGCTGGCAGGAACCGTCCTGGTTCAATACCATACGAGCCGCAGCAGTCTCTAAAGCGATAGGATGAACACCGGTCTTATAGCAGAAAATCGCCATACCGATACCTCTTCTCTTGTCTCCGCTTTGAGGCTTATCGTACTCTGCTCTCTTCTCCTTCCACTTGGCAAGTTCCGCACCCTTTATCATGGAATCCTTTAATCCATAAGAATGGAAGGTAATGCCATTGTGCGGATCCTTAAAGCCTGCAGGAATACAGTTCTTTAAACGAAGTTCCAGAGGATCCATTCCGATTTTTCTTGCCAAGTCGTCAGTTAAGCACTCGGTAATCCATACAGACTGGGGAATACCGTATCCTCTCATAGCTCCCGCAGTAGGAGCGTTGGTATAAACGGTCCAGCAGTCTACCTCTGTACCAATCTTATCAATATATAATTCTTTGAAGACATTTCCGCAGTTTGCACAGATAGCGTGACCGTGGGAAGCGTATCCGCCGTTGTTGGCAAAGGCTTCCATCTTTCTGCTAAGAATCTGTCCGTCCTTTGTTACCACAGCCTTGGTATGTCCGGTAATCTGGTGTCTGGTTCTGGTGCCGTAAATGGTCTCCTCACGGGAAATCTCCAAACGCACCGGTCTTCCTCCCACCTGCATGGACATGTAAGCATTTAACGGCTCATACAATACGTCCTGTTTGTTACCGAATCCGCCGCCGATATAAGGCTTAATGATACGAACTCTTCCTGCAGGAACACCAAGAGCCATGGCTGTATATAAACGAACAATATGAGGAATCTGGGTGGAGCAGACAATGGTAATCTTATCGTTCACATCCACATAGGCAAAGGACACCGGAAGCTCGATATGGCAGTGAGAAATCTTCGGCGTATCATAAACTTGCTCGTAGGTGACGATGTTTTCCTCTCCGTACTCTTCCTTGGCCTTCTTCAGCCCTTCCTCAAAGGTATAATCCTTCTCTCCCATAGTCATGTGGCTATGAACGATAACATTGTCCTTACGAAGATCCGGGTGAAGCGCCTGAGCTCCTTCCGCCAATGCCTCCTCCACGGTGGTCATAACAGGGTACTCCTCGTATTCCACCTTTAAAAGACGAAGAGCCTGGTCGCAGGCAACTTCATTCTCCGCGATAACACAGGCAATATCGTCTCCGTAAATACGAACTCTTTGGTTAAGAAGCTTTCTGTCACAGATATCCTGGTGGGCCTTCTCTACAGACCAGGGGTGGCCGGCTGTAGGAAATTGAATATCCGGCACATCGAAGCAGGTGAGAATCTTTACAACTCCCGGTACCTTCTCCGCTTCGCTGGTATCAATACTCTTTACCAGACCATTTCCGATGGTAGAATGGTAAACCTTTCCATGCAAAATATTCTTCGGCTCTAAGTCCGCAGTATACTTTGCTTCGCCTGTGACTTTTCCATAGGCATCAACTCGAATCATATCTTTCCCTACTGCACGCATGGAAACCCTCCTGACTGTTTGCAAATGCATCCGTTGGTTACAAAATACAAGGCCCTCTTCCTCTGGAATGGCTTTGTTTTAGTATAAAATCCACCCTTTCTATAGTCTATTCACAGTTTTTGCCAAGCTTTTTTTGGTAAAACTCGCATATTTTTGACAGAATTTTTAGATAGACTAAATTTTTGTAACTGTCATGAAATTTCTGTGAAAAAAACTATACAATTCCATGAAGCCTTGATTTTACTGGATTTTTCTTCTATTTTTAGCTTTTTCTTTTCCTCCATTTTTCCTATTTTTTTCAAAATTTCTAATCATCTATCCTTCATTTTTACCAAATTGATAAATTATAGACAAGAGAAGACAAGGTGCTAGAATCCGAATAAGATTCTTGTTATAAGATTTTTATCTTTTTGGAGAAGTAAAAAGATTTCTATGAAGGAACACAGAAAAGCTTAGTTTCATTTTCAAGGAAGAAACCGCTAATCCTTATACTTAAAAGCTTCCTAAGGAGTGTATAGCTCCTATCCCACAGCTTTTTAGCTGATGAAAATGAAGCCATCTTCGGTGGGGTTTTAGAAATCTTTTTTTCTTTTTCAAACAAATGAAGGAGGAAAAATGAGTCAAGAAAAGTCAGTAGCACGCATGGAGAACATTTATAAGTTGGACGGAAGAGTGCCCATCAGCAAAAGCCATCCCCTTCGGTTTGCAGCATGTCTTAGCCATGTTCGTATCCAATCTCGCCCCCATCACCATTATTGCGGGAGCCGCACAGCCTGCCCTGAGCCAGCAGGAAATTGCCATGCTTTTGCAAAACGCTATGTTTGCAGCAGGGATTGCCACCATCATTCAGCTCTATCCGGTATGGAAGATCGGTGCAAAGCTTCCTATTGTAATGGGTGTAAGCTTTACCTTCGTAACCATCCTTTCCACCATTGCCGCAAACTTCGGCTATCCCACAGTCATCGGTGCCGTAATTGTGGGCGGTTGCTTTGAAGGAGTCTTGGGACTTTTGGCAAAGTATTGGAAAAAGGTAATCACCCCCATCGTTGCCGCAACTGTAGTTACTGCCATCGGTTTCTCCCTCTTTACGGTAGGAGCTCGTTCCTTCGGTGGAGGATACGGCGATGACTTCGGTTCCAAAGAGAACTTAATCATTGCAACAGTAACGCTTCTTACCTGCATCAGCTGGAGTATTTTCGTAAAGGGCTATATGAAGCAGCTTTCCGTATTGGCAGGTCTGGTAGTCGGATATATTCTTTCTATCTTCATGGGTAAGGTGGATTTAAGCCTGATTTTCTCTGACGGCTTTGTGTCTTTGCCAAGACTCTTCCCCTTCACTCCACAGTTTAATGTAGGCGCCATTATCTCCGTTTGCATTATCTTCTTAGTATCCGCAGCAGAAACCATCGGAGATACCACAGCCATGGTAGCTTCCGGCTTGGACAGAGAAATTACCGAAAAGAAGTTTCCGGCTCCTTAGCTTGTGACGGATTCGGATCCAGCATTTCCGGACTTTTCGGATGTGCCCCCGTAACCTCCTTCTCTCAGAATGTCGGTCTGATTGCTATGACCAAGGTAGTAAACCGTTTCACCATTGCCACCGGTGCGGTAGCTATGCTTTTGGCAGGACTTTTACCTCCTGTAGGACATTTCTTTGCTTCCCTTCCCCAGAGTGTTTTAGGGGGATGCACCATTATGATGTTCGGTAGCATCGTAGTGTCCGGAATGCAGATGATTGCTTCCTGCGGATTCAGCCAGAGAAATATCGTGATTGCTTCTCTTTCCTTGGCAGTAGGTATCGGATTTACCTCCAGCACAGAGAGCAGCATCTGGCATATCTTCCCCTCCATCGTACAGACAGTATTTGGGGAAAATGTTGTAGCAGTGGTTTTCGTCGTAGCTCTCATCCTTAGCTTTGTATTACCACAGAACATGGATGTGGCTAAGATTACAGAAACCGCAGAATAACTGAACGAAGCACCCAATAGAAAAGAAACGCAGAATAGCTAAACACTGATTCCGCGTTTCTTTTTTTATTATGTCTTTTTATTGTATCTTTTTATTATGTCTTTCTCTTAATTCGAGGGGCTTCGTTTCGAAAACGCTTTATTCTGTCACATCAAAGAATAAATTCTCCGGTTCTTCCTCATAGAGCTTTACGGTATAGAACTTTTTGAGCTTGGATTGTACCGTCCCACTCTTATCCGGTGTAAAGAAAAGCTTTTCTTCTCCTGTCTTACCCAGTTTGTACGGGATAACGCTTCATCCCCTTATAGCGGTCATCCGGCTCGGTTAGGTAGAGGGCAGTCAACTGCTTATCCCCATCCCATTCAGCACCGTAAACCACAGCAATCTGGTTTCCATTCGTATTAAATCCGCTATACTCCAGAAGAAGAACTTCTCCCTTCTGCAAATACTCCAAAACCAATGCAGAGAAGTCGGAAGTAAGCACGGTATGCTCATTAAAAAGTACTTCGTGTTCTAAATTCTCCGGAAGAGTGCTGCTCTGCTTTTCTTCTCTTTCCAAAGTGGAGGAAGACGCTACTCCTTCTGTACGAGAGAGAGTAGATGCACTGGCTCTTTGGCTCTGACTGCTTTCTGCCTGCTTTGGATAAAGAGCATAAGCGGAAGCCTCCGTAGGATTAAGAGCCTCTGCATAAAGTTCATTTAAGCTATGCAGCTTACCAAAGATTTTCGCTTTAAAATTCTCGCTTTGCAGAGTGGAAGCTTTAAAGTTTTCCACTTCTGTTCTCTTCTGTAAAATAGCATGCCGTAAAGCATCACGCTCTGCAGCGTAGTAGCTTAATTTTCCGAAATGCTTCTCTTCTCCATAGCCGTATACTCTTTCCGCCAAGTTATCCGTGTCATAAAATCCTGAGCTTAAATAGTAAGGAATAACCTCAATATAGTAAGTATTCTTAGCAATGGTCAGCTCATTGTCTTTTGTGAAGGAAGAAGCATTCAGAGAAATACCCTTTGCAAAAAGACTGAGTTTCTTTCCATCTTTTCGACTGTACTCTTGCAGGCGACCGGGATCATCCAGTTTTCCTTCTATTGCAGAGCGGAAGCTTTGGAATCTTTCTTCTCTTTCTCTAGCTTCTTTTTCCCAAAGTGCCTGCTTCTCACGAGCAAGAGCCTCCTGTTTTTCTTTAAGAGCCTGCTTTTTTTGCTCTTCCTGCTGCTTCTTTAAGCGTTCTTCTTCCAGTTTTCTCTGAGCCTGTCTCTGCGTAAACTCCTCAATGCTTTGCTTTCTTTTTAATTCATTCTGCTCATGGTATCTATAAAGTTCATCCTTAGTCTCAAAAGGATTCTTGGTAGAAGGGTTATAGCTGGTCTGCCAAGAACTGCCGCCGCTACCGGAGCCGCCAACAGCCTTTGGTACAAAGCTTCCGCCACTGGAGCTTCCGCCTCCACCGCCTGAGCCACCGGAGCTACTTGATCCGCCAAATGCCTTTGGTGCAAAACTTCCGCCACCGGAACTTCTGATCCGCCTCCGCCGCCGAAGCTTCCGCCTCCGCCACCGCCGGATCCACCTGCACTCTTAATCACCCCGGAGAACTTAATACTTCCTGCATTGTCCTCGCTGCCGGATGCCTGAGAAGAGGCAGGAGCTTCCGTCTTTACTGCCGCCACAAGGCTCACAATTTCCTCTAAACTCTTTCCCTCTTTTCTGGCCTGCTCCGCTACCGCTTCCTTTTCCTTGGTACTCTGTACACCCTTGGAAAGGTCAAAGAGTGGCTCACCCTTTTCATTGGCACACTTTCCGCCTTCCTGTACAAAGAAACCGTCCGGAGTTTTTTCATTATGGTACATTCTTCCGGAGTCACCGGCAAAATAGTAGCAGTAGCCGTCAACCCACTGCCAACCGGTTGCCATCTTTCCTAAAGAATCCGCCTTGGTGTCCAGGAAGAACCATTTTCCGTCCTTCTCCATCCAACCGGTTTTCAGATTCTTGCTCTGGGGATCCACATAGTACCACTGTCCCTTGCTTTCCACCCAACCTGTCTTTTCCTGTCCTGAAGCATCCAGGTATTTCCAGTTATTCCCTTCCTGCTGCCACCTACCTTCTGTTGCAGCATTGCCTGCCTGCCCATTTGCAAAAGCCTGTCCGCTGAACAAGCCGAGCAATATTGCAGTAGCCAACGGGAACAGTACTCTGTCTATTCCTTTTTTCTTCATTTTTGCCTCCATTCCGGAAAAAAGAAGGACCTCCCTGACCGACTTTTCTCTATCCCAAAGGGGTAATGCAGGCTCTGCAGTTTTCTGCAAAACCTTGAACAACAGAAACCTTTTTCCATCTACTACCCCTTAGAACTCTATACATTTTCAATGGCTCGAGGCTAATGCTTCGCAAAATCTCTTGAACAGCTTCAAAAGAGGAATAAAATGACTTGCAAATTATAGCAAGACTACGGAATTGCGAAACATTCCCCGGCGGAAGACTCTCCATCGTCTGTGAATCCAAATCCTTGGAAGAATCCGTCTTTATTATAATCGGCAATGTTTTTGACAAGATAAGCTTTTGATTTAATTTTTTGCAAACTCCTTCTTTGCCCCAAAAAGTTCTTCCTCTTTTTGGCAAAAAATTTTTAGTATAAAACACGCTAAAAACATAGGGTTTTTCTATTTTCATCTTTACAAGTAAAATAAATGGGCGCAAGATAAGAACAGATATAGGGTAGGGATAAGAATGGAAGTGTTTCCGAAAATGGGAGCAAAAGCGGAAAGCATTTCCCTAGAATGGAAGCAATAGCATAAAGCCATTCCCGAAATGGCGTAAAACCATTTATGAGTATCATAGAAAAGAAAATATTCAGCATTAGGAGGCAATATGAGTGAGAAGGTTCTACAATTTCAATCCGACTACCAGGAGGCCTGTCATGAGAAAATTTTACAAAGACTGACAGAGGAATACCGGCAGCCTTATCCCGGCTATGGCAGTGACAGCATTTGCGACTCCGCAAAGAATAGAATTCGGGAAGCCTGTGAGTGTCCTGAGGCCACAGTAGAATTTTTGGTAGGGGGAACCCAGGCCAATGCTGCGGTGATTGATTCCTTTTTACCCTCCACCCATGGTGTTATCTGCGTAAGCAGCGGGCATATCGCGGTGCATGAGGCAGGAGCCATTGAGCTGACTAGACATAAGGTCATCCCCCTAGAGGGAAAGGACGGGAAGCTTTGCCCGTCACAAGTGGAATCCTTTCTTTCCGACTTTGCCTTGGACGAAAATAAAGCCCATACCGTACAGCCGGGAATGGTTTATATTTCCCAGCCCACAGAGTACGGAAGCATCTATTCCCGGAAGGAACTGGAGGCTCTGTCCAAGCTTTGCCATGAGCATAATCTGGAGTTTTTTGTGGATGGAGCACGACTTGCCTATGCCTTAGCCTCTCCGGAAAATGATGTGCGTCTTTCGGATTTGGCAAAATACTGTGATGTTTTCTACATCGGCGGCACCAAATGCGGGGCGCTCTTCGGAGAAGCGGTGGTAATCCCCAATCCCAAGCGTCTTCCCCCACTTCTTCACCTCCATTAAACAACACGGGGCACTACTGGCCAAGGGCTGGCTTTTAGGCCTACAATTTGATGAGCTATTCAAGGATGAGCTCTATCTCCATATCGGAGAAAAGGCCAATGTCTATGCAGGAGAAATCAAGGCGCTTTAAAAGAAGCAGGCTTTACTCTCTTCGGGGACTATCCCACCAACCAGGTTTTCTTTATCATTTCCCACGAAAAAATGGAGAAATTAAAATCATTAGCCCATTATGCCTATATGGAGCGCTACGACGAAGAGCATAGCGTGATTCGCTTTGCCACCGGCTGGTCTACAAGAGAAGAGGAAGTTAAGCAGCTTTGTGAAATTATTAAACAGCTTTAAGAATCAAGTAAATGTCCCGGGCTTTGGCAACGCCGGTGCTTTAGGAATAAAAAGGGGCTGTAAAAATCAAAATAGTTTTTCTATTTCTTATTTTGATTTTTTTACAGCCCCTTACTCACTCTGTATGAGAAGTCTTCCCTAGATCACTTTCTCTGCTTTAATCCTTTAACTGAAAACCTGCCACCAAGTCTTTCAGCTTGTTTGCCTGTTCGGTAAGCTCCTCTGAAGCCGCAGCAGTTTCTTCCGCTGTTGCGGTATTGCTCTGTACTACGGAAGAAATCTGATCGACCCCCTGGGTAATCTGTCTTACTCCCTTTGCCTCCTCTTCGGAGCTTAAAGAAATATCCTGAATCAAAGCATTAATCTGTTCCGTATGCTTAGAAAGTCTGTCTAAGGAATCGGCAGTTTCCTCCGCAATTTTCGCACCGTTTTCCACCGCTTCGATGGTTTCTTCAATGAGGCTGGCTGTGTTCTGCGCCGCATTTGCGGACTTTTGCGCCAGGTTTCCTACCTCATCCGCAACCACTGCAAATCCCTTTTCCTGCCGCTCCTGCTCTTGCCGCCTCAATGGCTGCGTTCAGGGAGAGGATATTGGTCTGGAAGGCAATATCGTCAATGGTTTTGATAATCTTACTGATTTCTGCGGACTTCTCCGTAATAGCGGACATGGCCTTAGACATTTCCTGCATCTTATTATTGCTTAGACGAAGAGCCTGTCCCGCATTGACAGAAAGGGAAGAAGCCTCCTGGGTAGTCTTAGCAGTTGCATTGATCACGGTTCGTAATGTCATTCATGGTAGCGCTCAGCTCTTCAATAGAAGAAGCCTGCTCCGTAGCCCCCTGGGACAAGCCCTGAGCCGCGGAACTCACCTGCTCCGCATTGTTATTCACCTTGCCTGCGCTTTCCTGAATCTCCGACATGGTCTTGGAAAGGTCCGTCGTGATTTCGGAAAGGGCGGAAAGAATCGGTGCATAAGCCCCTGTATAGTATTCTTCCATGCCATTTTGCAGACGGAAGTTTCCTTTGGAAATGTTTCCAAGCTTCTCGCTTAGATCCGTAATAATATGCTTAACCCGGTCTACCACCTCTTCCATGGCATGAATGAGAGTCCCGATTTCATCCTGATAAGCATAGTGCATTTCAATATCAAAGTCTCCGGCAGCCAGCTTCTTACTGCTGTTTGCCACCATGGTCAAAGGCTTAAGCTCTTGTTCAGATAGAACACCGTTGCCACAATCACGATACCAACCGTCAATAGGCCCAGGGCCATAGCTACAAGAACCATTCTATCTACATCATGGTCATAGTCCACCTCGGTCATACTGATTCTGAACCACCAATTTTCCCCCTTTAGGTTGACCGGTGTGAAGAATTCTCTTTCTTCCTTTCCGGACTGACCGATAATTTTCTTGATAAAGGGCTGTCCTTCCTCCATCAAAGCCTTAATCTGCTGATATCCCTTCTCCGGCATCAGCTCGGAAAGCTGCTTTCCGTCATGCTCCGCGTTTCCGCGAATCACTTCATTGTCCTCGATTAATTCAGAAAACATGGTAGAGAATTCTGCATCGCTCTTGCTAATAGAAGCAAGCGCTTCCGCATTGATATCCAAAATCGTAATTCCCTTGAACTGTCCATTGACCATGATGGGACTGGTGATGGAGAAAATGGATAAGCCGGCCACTTCATCATCGGCGTAAACATTGGTCACCCGAGCTTTTCCTTCTTTTCCGGCAAGATAATAATCCTTATCTTTGTAAAAATCATAGCCCAGCTGCTCTACGACCTTTTCCTCTGCTCCCTTTTTGGTGATATAAAGGCCATAATTTTCATAATCGGAAAGAAAAGCATTTGGTTCAAAGAACACCCCTGCCCCGATAATATTTCCATCCGTCTTCATATTGGCATAGATATTCGTTAAAAGAAGATTCTCCGCAAGATAACGGGATGCGGGAATCTCCTGATCCACAAGCCGGCTCCTAAAAGTGGCCGGTTCTGAGGGACTTACAGTAGTCGTTGTCCCTGCTATGCCATCCTTCACCTTCCAGTCGGACGCAGGGGCTTCTCCTACCTGATCTTCCGCACTGTAAATCAGGCTGATGCCTTCGTTCAAGCTATCTGCTATATTGCTATACTTATCCACGGTAGCAAGCAGCTCCCCTGTGGCATTATTTCCCTTTTCCATCATGGAATCGTTAATCTGCCGATCCATGTCAATTTCAAAGGAATGCACCAAAATATAGCATAGCGCCAAAATACTCACAAAGGACACTATGCCTAAAACAAGGGACATCCTTCCCTTTAAACTCATGCTTTTCCAAAAGCTATTTTTTTGTCCTGCTTCCTTTTTCATCCTGTCTTTTTTCATGCTGTACCTTCTTCATCCTTGAACATTGCCAACCGTTAATGGCAGTATATCGGCTAAAAAAGGACAGGAGATAAGGGGAGGATTTTATTTTGTTATAAACCGATGGCCTCTACCCATTCCTTTTCTTTAAATCCCACCAAAACCTTCTCTCCATAAAGGAATATAGGTCTCTTTACCAGCATGCCGTCTGTAGCCAGCAGTGCCTCCTGCTCTTCCTCGGACATATTGGGGAGCTTGTCCTTTAATTCCATGGACTTATACAGCTGTCCGCTGGTGTTAAAGAAACGCTTTAAGGGAAGGCCGGAACGCTCCTTCATCTCATGGATTTCCTTAGCGCTTGGGTTTTGTTCCTTAATCGGGCGCTTTTCAAAAGAGACATTGTGAGCCTTTAAAAAATCCTCCGCCTTTTTGCAGGTGCTGCAACGGTCATAGCAAATAAATGTATTCATGGGTTTTCCTTTCTGTTCATAAGCTATCTATGTCTTCAAAATACAAACATATCCTTCTTCTATCCTATGCCTTTATTTATAGCAAAAGGAAGGAGAATGAACATCCCTTCCTTCACATTATAAAGCTGCTTATATTCTCTTTACAAAAACTTCCGATCCGTATTCTTTATTTCCGGAAAATCTTTTACCCCTGCTCTTTTAAAAGCTTTCCCAGATACTCAGCCAAATGCTCATGGGCGTAGATATTGGCATTCTTCTCCGCAGTAGGGTTATAGTTGGTGTTGGTATTTACGTCATAAACATAAATCTCTCCGCGTTCCGACTGTACCCACTCAATCGCCGCAACATCAATGCCGCTGTGCTGTAAAAATTTTGTGTAGGCCTGCTCTCTTTCCTTCTCCAAGGGTTCTGTGATTTGGAACTTTTCGGAGCTTTCCAGCTCTTCCTTCTTCTTTCCGATCTGGCAACCGTCTGCCGGGCAAAGCTGGAAGCCGTCGGAGGAGTCAATGGATACGGTGTATAAGAACTTCTGTCCGATAAACTCGGAACGGCGAATTCTGCCGTCTGCGGGCTTAATATACTCCTGCAAAAGGGTGATGCCGTCTACGGAAGGCTCAAAGGCCGGGCTGTTGACATAGGCCTCCAGCTCTCCTTCATTTTGGAAAAGCTGTACCCCCAAGCCCTTTCCTGCACGGTTATGCTTGGTAATCAGGGGGTAGATATTTAGCTGTCTTGCGCCTTCCAGAATCTGATCCTGTCCTAAAACCGCCACGGTTTTGGGGTGGAGAATTCCATTTTCCTCTAAGGCAAGATACTGCTTTACCTTACTGATTTCCAGATTAATGGCCCCTAAACCGTTTACCACCTTACGGCCATGTCTTGTGAGCCAGGAAAGCACCTGCTCGGTGTATTCCGGCGCATAGCGGTGTCCTCTGGTGTGAGAAGAGGCAGACATACGGTTGTAGAACACGCCCTCAGGAGGAGCCTCCTGTAAATTCAGGATTCCCTTGGATAAATCCCATAGCTCATAGGGAATCTTCTTTTCTTCCAGCCACTTTACCAAATGCTGAGTCCACTCCAGATTTTCATGGATTACATATACCTTTTTTTCTGCCATAATATTTCCTTTCCTTAGCCTGCATTGGCAACAAATTCCTTGCCTGCTACATTTTCCGCCTTTGCTATCTTTTCTACTTTTTCCGCATTTTCTTTTTTACTGTCTAGTACTGCCACTGCCAAAGCCTGCCCTACCACATTCAGAGCGGTTCTTCCTGCATTTGCAAAGAAGTCTACGGACAATATCAAGGCTACACCTTCCACAGGAAGTCCCAGCTGGGGAGCTGCCGCCAACAAAACCACAATGGCTCCGGAAGGGATGGTTGCCGCGGTCTTTCCGATTAAACTTAAAAGGAGAACCGTAAACAGTAAGGCCTGCAGGGTGAAAGTAATGCCGTAAGCATTTGCCAAAAAGACAGTCGCTAAGGCAAAATACACTGCCGCCCCCTCAAGATTAAAAGGAGTAGCCGAGAGGTACCACGAAATCCGTTACCGCCTCGTCATAGCCTTCCTTCTTCAAACGCTTCAAAAGTGGGGTGAAAACCACGCTGGAGCCGCCGGACACAAAGGCCAGGGTCACCAAATCTCCGATACTCTTGAAAAGCTTTACATAGTTTACCTTATATAGAATAGCAATAACAGGGAAGATTACAAGTGCCAAAACGCCATAGCCAAGGTACATTCCCGCGACAAACTGTCCAAGTCCCATAAGCTTGTCCACTCCAGTCGTTGCCACGTCCTTGGCAATAAAGCCGAAGACGCCCACAGGAGAGAGTAAAATCACTGCGTCTAAAATCTTGTAAATGGCGGCAATCCAAATCTTTGTGCCGGAAAGGAAGGCCTCCTTCTTCTCCTGCTCCAGCTGGCCTACGCCATAGCCTAAGAAAATAGCGAAAATCAAAATCGGAAGTAATGCGCCGTCGGTAAGTGCCTTGAAAAGATTGGAAGGAATGAAGTTCAAGAAAAACTCATCAATCTTTACCCCTGTGGCGATTCCTTCCAAGCTTGCACCTTCCTGCCCGATATTTACCCCCTGACCAAAGCCTAAATAATAGGAAACAAAGACAAAAAGGGCGGTAATTCCTGTAGTTACGGCAAAGAAATACAGGAAGGTCTTTCCCAGGAGATTCTGAAAATGATTCTTTCCCAGCACCTCTGCCACAGCCACCACCACAAGGGGGAGCACCAGAGGAATAATCAGCATACTAATAAGCCGGATAAAAGCCTGTCCCAGAAACTGGTAAAAGCTTGCAAATTGGGGAAGGAAAAATCCTGCTGCCCCTCCTAAAAACAATGCTATCAATAATTGTAAGCCCAAGGCTATTTTTTTCTTCTTTACGTTACCCATAATTCTCTTCTCCTTCTTCTCCCATAAAAGCTTTTTACCACTAAAAGCTTCTTTCTACTTTCTATACTTACTATTTCTGCCCTGCCATATATTCCTATAAACCTACTGAATAACTAGGACTTCTGTACTATAGCACAAAAGATTTTCCTCCGCAAATTTTTATTTTAAATGCTCAGTTATAAATCTTGTCTATACCGGATTTTTACAATTTCTTCAACTTTTTTGCATTCTATGTGCTATTTTAGTGAAATTTTGCTATAATCTAGGTAGTTATGCCAAACACATTATTCTTTGGAGCAAGGAAGCAGGAAGCTCCCTTCTCCCTCTTAGAAAGGAGACACAAATGGATCAAGGCAAGTTAGAGCGGATTTTAAAGAAGATGGAGGAGCGGAATCTTTCTCAGATGATTATTACCGACCCACCCGCCATTTTCTATTTAACCGGAAAGTGGATTCATCCCGGCGAAAGAATGTTGGCATTGTATATCAACACAAAGGGTGACAAGCATCTGTTCGTAAACCGTATGCTTCCTCAGGAGAGAGACTTAGGTGTTGAAATCACTTATTTTGACGATACGGAAGATCCTGTAGCAATCCTTTCCGAGTTCATCGAAAAGGATAAGCCTATGGGTATCGACAAGACCTGGCCGGCACGTTTCCTTCTTCGCTTACAGGAATTGAAGGCAGGCTCCTCCTTCGTCAACGGTTCCCGTAATCGTGGATGAGGTTCGCCAGATTAAGGACAAGCATGAGCAAGAACTGATGATTCAGTCCTCTTTAGTAAATGATAAGGTTATGGAAGAGTTGGTGCCTTATGTGGTAAAGGGCTTAACAGAGAAGGAATTAAATGCCGTAACCAGAGATTTGTATAAGAAACACGGCTGTTCCGGCGTTTCCTTTGATCCCATTACCGCTTACGGACACGGTGCCGCAGATCCTCACCATGTTACCGACGACACTAAGGAAAGAAAGGGAGATTGCGTTATCCTGGATATCGGCGGTGTCTTAATGACTATATCTCCGACATGACCAGAACCGTCTTCATTGGAGAAGTCAGCGAAGACGCAGGAGATTTATCAGATTGTTCGGGATGCCAACCTTCGAGGAATCGCTATGGCAAACCCGGCAACAGAATGTGCGATGTGGATTTGGCTTGCCGAAACTATATCGAGGAGAAGGGCTATGGTAAGTACTTCACTCATAGAACCGGACATTCCGCAGGTATCGAGGATCACGAGGTGGGAGACGTTTCCTCCGTTAATGAAGAGATTATCGAGGTTGGGCAGTGCTTCTCTGTAGAGCCCGGTATCTATATTCCTGAGGAAAATATCGGCGTACGTGTAGAAGACCTGGTAATCATCACCGAGGACGGATGCCATATATTGAACCACTACACCAAGGATCTTTTGATTGTAAAGGAAGACGGAAGTATCGTTAAGGGAGAATAAAAGAGCTTTTCTCTTATCGAATTCGATGTTTTCTCATTAGAAGATTTGTAAAATCCCCCAAAGGATTGTCATTCTCCTTGGGGGAGTTTTTAGTATTAAGCGACTTCCTCTTCATAGTATTTCCCGTTAAATAATTAACATCTCTTGGAAAATATGGTATGATAAAAAGAAATATAATTTAGAAAACCAGCGGCTCAGCCGGTGAAACGGAGGACATTATGGCAAAGATTCAAAGAAGGACGCATGCCTTATTTAGGCTATAGAAACGTATTATCGTATTGTTGGAGAGAATAAGGGCAATAAAAAGCCTCTTCTTCTGCTCCATGGGGGACCCGGTTCCACCCACAACTATTTCGAGGTTTTGGATGACCTTGCTGATAAGGACGGACGTCAGCTGATTATGTATGACCAGCTGGGCTGTGGAAACTCTTACCTGGACGGACATCCGGAGCTTTGGACTAAGGAGACCTGGCTTAACGAATTAATCACCCTGAGAAAGCATTTAGGATTGGATGAAGTACATATCTTAGGACAGTCCTGGGGCGGTATGCTGGCGATCATTTATGAATGTGAATGTAAGCCCGAGGGAGTTGCCAGCTATATTCTTTCCAGTACCCTTCCCTACAATGCCATCTGGGAAAGTGAGCAGAAAAGAAGAGTGGGCTATCTTCCAAAGGAGATGCAGGAGGCCATTGCCAAGGCGGAGAAGACCGGAAACTACAGTGATCCGGACTATGATGTAGCCATTACGGAGTTTATGACCAGATATTGTGCCGGTCCCTTTGGTCCGGATGCGGCGGAGTGCCTGACAAGAAAGAAAAAAGCAGGAACCGAAGCTTATGTTGCAGGCTGGGGTCCAAATGAATTTACTCCTACCGGCTCACTTCGGGATTATAATTATCTGGAGCAGATGAAAGATTTTTCCAAACCCACTCTGATTTGTAGTGGTGGTGAAGACCTTGCTCTCCTATATTGCGAAGACCATGTTTGATGCTATTCCCAATGCCAAGTGGGAGCTTTTCCGTTATTCTCGGCACATGTGCTTTGTAGATGAGGAGGAGCTTTACAAGAAGGTATTGATGGAGTGGCTGAATCAGAACGACTAGAGCTTGAAAGAAGGGTCAATACAAAATCAAAAAAATTTTCTAAGCAATATAGGAAGGAAATGGGAGGGCTTTTAGCCCTCCCATTCTTAAATGCTTTTTATCCATTTATTCTTTTTTCTATGCTGCTTCTGTCTGATCATTGGTAATCAAGCTGTTCAGCTTCTTATCCATAATCCAAAGAACAGCTGCAAGGATAATCAAAAGCGCTGCAATACCGAAGCTTGCTGTTGCAAATGGCATCTTGGAAATAATGTTATACAAGGTTCCGTAGGAAAGTCCTGCAATAAAGATGGCAAAAGTCCATACCGCCATCATTTTGGAGAGGAGCTTTCCGGGAGCAAACTTGGAAATAAAGGAATTTCCTAATGGAGAGAAGGTCATCTCGCCAAGAGATAAGAAGAATCCGAATACTACAACGCAAAGTAAGCTTGCAGGTCTTCCGGCTCTGGTAATCTCTGCCAATGCGGAAACTACGAAAGCAAGTCCTAAAATTCCCATACCTAATGCAGTATGCTTTAAAGATACTGAGTCCACCGCCGGGGCACTGCGTCTCTGCCCAAAGGAGTCCTAAAAGCAGGTCCTAACAGAATACAAAAGAAGTCCATTCTCGGAGTCAAAGAAGGATGTGGGAATCGTGAATCCGAAAAGCTTCCAGTTCATGTTGATAAATTCCTTGGCATCGTTCATTTGCTCCCCAGTGATCGCTAAACAGGAAGATATGCCAAATACCAGAAAATCCAGAAAACGGAGGAGAAGAGGAAACGGCGATAATAGCCAGAACTCTTTGCTTCTCAATCTGTGTGAGAGGTCTGCTTGGCTCAGCTGTCTTAATGGTCTCTTTGGATGCCGCTACTTCTGCACTATCCTCTAAAAGACTTTGCTCCTGCTTCTCCAAAGGGTCCCCCAACCTAAGAAGAACATTACCGCATTTACCAACATAACGATAGAGCCAAACCCAGGAAACAGATTCTGTAGCCTCTTACTCCTGCAATCAGTCCCACGCTGGTGGTTCCGATGAAGGAACCTAAGTTTACCATGGAATACTGGGTGGAGAAGGCCATATCCAAATCCTTAGGATCGGAGAATAACTTTCCGGTGATGGAGTTGGTCTGGGGCTTAAAGAGTCCGGTTCCGATAGAAGCCAGAGCAATCATGATAGCAACATCGGTAGACTGGATGATCTAAAGCCGAAGAAGTATCCTACGCTGATCAAAGCCATACCGATAGGAACCAGATACTTGGCACCCACAAAATAATCGGATAAATAGGAACCGAACAAAGGCGCTAAATAGGTGAATGCTACGAAAGAAAGATTGGTAAGTAGCACCATTTTTCCTTCGCTACTCCTAAACCGCCGTCGACTACACTGGCGATTAAAAAATTTACAATGAGCCACTTTACGGAGTAAAAGCTAAAGCGCTCCAGGGTGAAGGCAAAGTTACAAATCCAGAACCCTAGCCCTCCCTTTCTTTTTACTGTGCTGTCCATAAACACTCCTCTCCTTAGGTTAAACCCTTATCCCTGCCTTTTTCTCCTATACTACTCTTTCTTCGGGGAAAGAAAAAGAATTTTTAGGGAAAATGTAGGCAGGCAAAAATAAATTCTTAAGGGGAATTATAGCACTTGTACGCTTTTTCTTCAATATTCTGTAAATATTTATACATTTTGTCTTTAAATGAAATTATCTATTTTAAGGGACTTTTTAAAGCTATTCATCAAGCTATCTTTTGCATCTTTTTCAAACTCTCTATTCATCAGCTTATCCCTTAATCTTCCTTCAGCTGAAATTTTTCCATCAGCTCATTTAAGGTATGAGCCTGTCCGGTAAGCTCTTCGGAAGCCGCGGCACTTTCTTCCGCTGTTGCGGAGTTATTCTGTACCACGGAGGAAATCTGGTCGATTCCCACACTTACCTGCTTTACACCCTTGGCCTGCTCCTCAGATGCCAGAGAAATGTTGCTGATCATGCTGTTAATCTTCTTACTTTGTTCAGAAACCACCACTAAAGACTGGGCAGTTTCCTCGGAAAGCTTTGCTCCCTTTCCGATGGCATCAATAGCCTCTTCGATCAAGCTGCTGGTATTTTGGGCAGCCTTGGCAGACTTTTGAGCCAGGTTTCCTACCTCATCCGCCACAACCGCAAAGCCCTTTCCTGCCGCTCCGGCACGGGCTGCTTCAATGGCTGCATTTAAGGAGAGGATATTGGTTTGGAAAGCAATATCGTCAATGGTCTTGATAATCTTATTGATTTCCTGGGATTTCTCCGTAATGTCCTGCATGGCTCTGGACATCTCATCCATCTTATTGGTGCTGACATTTACAGCCTTCTCCGCATCATTACTTAACTTTGCCACTTCCTCGGTAATCTTTACCGTACTGTCAATCTTGTGGGAAATATCATCCATGGTAGCGGAGAGTTCTTCGATGGAAGAAGCCTGTTCCGTAGCCCCTTCGGAAAGAGACTGGGCGGCATTACTTACCTGATCCGCTCCTTCCTGTACCTGCTCTGCGGAATTTCTGATTTCCTTCATGGTATTGGACAGGTCTCCCCGAATCTCTCTAAGAGACTGTAGGAGAGGTGCATGAGGCACCGGCATAATACTCCTGATCCTCCATATCCACCCGGAAATTTCCCTTGGACAGCTCACTGAGCTTATTTTGTAAGTCGGAAATAATAGTCCGTATTCTCTGCATGATTTCTCTCATGCTTTCTGCCAGCTCTCCAATCTCATCTTTCTTATTATACTGAATGTCTACATCGAAATTTCCCTTGGCCACTTCCACACCGGAAGAAGAAATTTTCTTTAAAGGTGCTAAAGAGGTCCGAATCAGGAAATGGGTAAGGCAAACTAAAATCAATACCCCCAATAAATTGGTCAACACAGCAGTCTTTACCAAAGTCATCAGAGTAGCATTATATTCTGCTTCAGAAAGGCTGACACTTACCCACCAGTCTGCATCTCCTATTTCTACCGGAGCAAGAAAGCGCTTTACCTTACCCTTATCCAAGCTGTCGGTAACCACATTAAATGATTTTCCCTCTGCCTTCATGCTTTCCAGAGTATTGTATGCCATCCTCCGGCAAAGTATCCTTTACGGGTTTTGCGATGGCGTCCGCATCCATAGAATAAGCAACATTGCCATCATGGTCGGTCAAATCAACTGCCAAAGATGGAAAACGTTCGTCCGATTGCTGCAGAAGTCCGAAAACATCCATTTTCATATCCACAAGAACATAGCCCTTAAATTCCTCTTTAATAACGATAGGAACCATAATGGAAAAGACCCAGTCCTTGGTATAGGCATCCTGATAAATGTTGCTAACGCTAAGCTTTTGTGTCTCTTTTAAATGCTTAAAATCCTCTTCTTCCTGATAACCTGCGGAATAGGTCTGCACAGTACGAGTCTTGGCATTTTCCTTGCTAAGATAGAGGGAATAGTCATCCACGCCGGGAATGAAGGCGCTCTTATCAAAATAAACTCCTACGCCAAATACGCTGTCATCACTGTTTACCGCCGCGTAAAGAGAGTCCAACATGGCAGACTCCGCATTATAAAGATTGGCCGGAATGGCAATATTTCTTACCCGAGACTGAAAAGTAGTCGGCCCCATCACCTTGGTGGCAACGGCATTTCCATTCCCATCCACAATATTCCAGATATTGGCAGGCACAGCTCCCACCTCTTCCTGGGTTTCATAAGCCGACATAATGCCCTCTCGGATGGTTTCCGCAACCACCTGATTCTGGTAAAGAATATTTTCAATATCATTGATAGCCATGTGGGTTTTATCTACCATATTGCTGTCAACGGTCTTTTCCATACTGCTTTTACTAATATTAATTAGAATAGAGCCTGTTCCGATAAGCGCAATCGCTGAGCAAAGACCGATTAGAATCGACATTTTGCTGCTTAAACGCAAGCTTTGGAACAAGCCTCCCTTCTTCGCTTTCGGCTCTTTTTTCTTTTGTTCCACTCCTTTTTTCATTTTCTCTTCTCCTTAAGTGCTAAAACACAGCTGTTCATCTGCTGACTCCTAAGTTTTTCGTCCCCAAAAAGAAGAAAAAGAATAATACTTATAGGGAAATATTATACAATCAAAATGAACTATAAATTTAATTTTTAAAAATGCACAGTTCCTCTCATAAATAAGGTCACGGTATGGCTTTATTCGTACTACCATTAGAAATGGAAAGGGCTAAGCAGGGAAAAGAACTATTGTTTAAAAATCTCCATAAAAAGCGGTGATAAGAAATTTCTCGGCATAAACCGGATTTCTTTCACCGCTTCTTTCTTAGATAGTCTAAAAACTATTCACTGTCTCTTTAAATCTTCCTTAGGAAAAGAGGAATGGTCTTCGGTTCATATCCCTCAGACTCAATACGAATTTCCTGCTCTTTATCCCCATTGTCTGTGGGAACAGGAAAAGAAGAATATCTTCTATCTTCTTTCCCTCAGAATCTCCCAGTGTACTTCTCTCCATGCTCAGTAGGTCAGTATGGAAGGAAGCCATTGTCAATTCTCTCTCTGCCACTGTAAGCTTTTAATATTCGTTAAGTATGCTTGGATTCATGCCTCTACTTCCTTGGAAGAGGAAGCTCATATTATCCTTGCTTCTTCTCAACTTGCAGGTAGGGCAGGCTCATTCTCAAAGCTTCTCATAAGTAATTTCAATATCCTCATAGCCTTCCGGATGTAAGCTAATCTTATGGGTAGCATATTCTTTCAACGGATTTCCGACTAAATCCATGTTCCATTCAATTATCATAAATGCATGTCTACCATCGGCGCAAAGATACATATATCTTTGATATCTACCTTAGTATAACTTACGCCATCCACTTCGGGTTTGTAGATTTTGATGCATACTTGCTTTGCTCTGCTAAGATTTTCGAACTTTACAATCTTCATCATAGCTTCCAGGAAGGACTTTTTCTTCAAAGTGATACTGTAACTTCTCCAGCTTCTTAAGTTCTTGTAACATTCCTCTCTTTACCTTGAAGTTAAATACCAAGAGCTTATATCCATCGGAGCAAACTCTACTGGTATTGTCTCTCCTGTGAGAAAGGCACTGCGACAGAGACATAAGGCATTCAAATATCCTTTCTCTTGGTATCCACTTTATGCATAGATATATTTGTTCTCACCATCTGTTAAATCCACATCGAACACGTCCCCTAACTCATAGTGGCTGTCATTGACCATTACCTCTGCATTTCTAAACAAGAACTCTTTTTGCAAGCTTCGTATCTTCATTTCCCCAAAAATAAGAGGAAGGACTTCTTTTTCACATCATATTCAAAACGATACTCAAATGGCCAATCCTTCAAAAGCTTGCTTCCTCCTCATGAGAATCCTCTACAGGCTTTTGGGCTGGGTTACAGGAGTCTCAGTCTCCAGGCTAGTGGGAGCTTCAGTCTCTGCACCAGGAATTCTCCTGCATTTCCGCCGGTTTCTGTTCCGGAATTTCCTAGCTTGGTCAGGAGTCTCAGAATTTCCCAAGTTTCAGTTTCTCCAGTGTCTCTGTGTGTTTCCACCAGGCTGGGTTGTATTCTCAGGAGTTCCCGGTGTTACAGTTTCACCGGTTTCTCTGCATTGTTTCCGCCATTCTCTGTTCCCGAGTTCTCTGTGGTAAGTGGTTCCCGATGTCTCGGTTGAATCTCGGATGTATTTGATTCCACTGTGGTAGCATTAGCTTCTGTCCGTAGATGCACCGGTTGCTCCACCGGCTGCATAGATTCACCGGCTGTACCTGCAGTTCCGCAGCACTTCCTCGGTTGCGTTCCTGTAGAGGTTCCAGCTTGTAGCTATTCCTGTAGCAGTTCGGGTGTG
>BNJS01002087.1_pt1 | contig 103816 bp, 111 predicted proteins | sample 8540461 | NCBI WGS metagenome assembly BNJS01 (sample SAMD00202454, study PRJDB9452) | human saliva metagenome | isolation source: human saliva | place: Japan
CATCAAAAGCCTGCATCTCTAATCATGATCTTGCAGGAATCCTCATCATCTCCACCAATGTCATTTAAGGCATGGTCCCCTGAAACGAATAGAAGAGGAACTAGCCAAACCTTGCGTGGCTTTAGTTCGCCAAGCTTTGATATTGCACGCTCGATGTCGAGTTCTCCCTCAATAGTTCCAACGATGAAGTTCTTGTGGCCGATGGAGGCTAGCTGATTTTCTAGCTTCAAATAAACGTCGTCGACCTCGTGATCACTTCCGTGTCCCATCAAAACAAGTGCATCTTCATCCTCAACAAAAGAGAAGATGTCTGCAAGAGCAGCTCCTACCTCGGCTATTGAAGCATCATCGTGAAGCAGGGCGTGTCCTAGCTTTATGCTTGCAAAATCTTCCTTGCCAGCCTCTAGCTGAGCTACGATTTTCGCATATTCTATACCTTCTAGGATATGTGATGGCTGTACTAGGATTTCATCAAAGCCGTCAGCCTTTATCTGCTCAAGCGCTTCGCTGACATTGTTTACCTTCATGTCATCACGCTTTAGGATTTTTCTCATAATCATTCCACTAGTCCATGCTCTGTAAACAGGCGCATTGTCAAAGTGCTCTCCTATAGTTTTCTCGAATCTTTCGATTGTTAGCTTTCGAGTTTCCTCATATGAGGTTCCGAAGCTGACCGCCATAATTGCTCTTTTTGACATAATACTTCCTTTCTCTTGGGCAGTGCCCCTTATAGATTTTTCTTCTTATATATAAAGTTCATTGAAATAAGTGAAAAAACGATTAAATAAATTATCAAAATGATAATTCCACTTAGCTCAAAACCCTCTCCTCTCGATATGGACCTCAGCATTTCACTCGCCTTAGAAAGTGGCAAAACCGAGATAAACTGCCTGAAGCCGTTAGGCATTTCATCATTTGAAAAGAAGGTGTTACACAGAAATGACATTGGCACTATTATAAAGGATGTATACCTAGGTGCATCTGTATAGCTCTTTGCCATAAATGAAAGCGTAAGTGCGATTGTGGCAAACACTGTTCCGTTTAAGAACATGACTAGAAGAGACCAGCCGTTCCAAACAAGTCCCGTTTTGAGTGGTAAGGTAAGTAGCAGAATCATTGCTGCCGAGTAGATGCCGCGCAGGCTTCCGCCTATGATTTGCCCCGTGATAAACTGCCAAAGCGGGGTAGGTGAGACCATTATTTGGTCGAGTGCCTTTTCGTAGAGCCTTTGGACGCTCATGTTTTGGGCAACAGCACCAAAGCTTCCCGTCATCGTCGACATAGCCACAAGTCCTGGAATGAGGAAGTTAATGTAGGGCTCTCCATGTGAGGTGGTCTTTATTCCCATTCCAAAGACAATCAAATATAGAAGAGGGGAGATCATCGCTGAAAGCGTTATCTTATAGAAATCCCTCTTAAATTCTGTCCATTTTTCCCAAAGAACGGTAACTATACCCATTTAAATCTCCATATCTCGATATCCGAGTTTAGCTTCTTACTTTCTTCCGAGTCCTCTTCCGATTCTCTCGATAAATACATCTTCTAGCGTCGTTTCCCTCATGCTAGCCTTCGTATCTGTATGGCTTAGATACTCAATTGCTCCGCTCTTTTCGGCAAAGTAACGACTTTTGATTTCCTCGTCAATTATCTCATCGATTGCATAGTTTCCAAGCTCGTCAATCAATGCCTGAGCGTATCCACGGTGTCTAGTCTTCCCTTGTTTATCAAAGCGATTCTATCGCAGAGAGACTGCGCTTCCTCTATGTAGTGCGTCGTCAATATGATGGTCATTTTGTTGCTGTTTATCTTTCTAAGCAGGTTCCACATCTGCCTTCTAGAAAATGCGTCCATACCCGCAGTCGGCTCATCGAGCAAAAGAATCTCAGGCTCAACCATCAAAGCCCTGCAGATCATGAGCTTGCGCTTCATTCCGCCCGAAAGGTGTCTTACAATCTTGTGCCTATACTCAAGAAGCCCTGTAAACTCAAGGAGCTCCTCCGTTTTCTGGCGAATGAGCTTCTTAGGCATGTAGTAGAGTCTGCCTTGATATTCCATGACCTCATCCATGGTCATGTCCTGCCTCATCGAGTACTCCTGAGTGATGACGCTGAGCCTGCGCTTTTGCGAAAGATTACGCCTAGTCAGCTCCTCTCCATCTATGAGAACCTTGCCATCGCTAGGCAAAAGAACAGTTGAAATCATACCGATGGTCGTAGTTTTACCCGCACCATTAGGTCCAAGCAGCCCAAAGAACTCCCCTGTCTCTATCTTGAGATTGAGATTATCTACAGCTATATGATCGCCGAAGCGCTTTGTTAGATTACAAAGTTCTATCATATTTGCATCTCCAAAAGTCTTTTATGATATAATCATAATATGAAAAAGATAAATTTATTAAAAACAAAAATATTTTGCCTGCTAACAATCTGCTTCTTGCTCATTCCGAGCAGTACTTTCGCCCTTGGCGATTACGACGAAGTAGAGGCAGAGTCCGCCCTGAAATACGGGATGACACCGATTTCGGCTTCCGAGGTAAAGGACGGTAGCTTTGATATTATGGTATTATCTAGCTCAAGGTTTTTCAAGCTAGAGCTATCTAGCATTACATCAAAGGATGGCGAGCTTACAGCGCTTGTAAACATCAAAAGCAAAAGCTACAAATACGTATATCTTGGAACTGCCGAAGAAGCCTCAAAGGCCGATGAGTCTAAGCTCATTCCTGTGACCATAGACGGGGAACACTCATATTTTGAGATTCCGCTAAAGAACCTTAACTCCGATGTTCCATGCGCAGCCTTCAGTATCAAAAGGCAAAAATGGTATAACAGAAATATAGTTTTCGATGCTTCAAGTCTTCCTGATAAGGCGCTAAACTTCAAAACGCCTAACTACGATTTAATTGAAAAATCAACGAAAGAATACATTGAGAAGCATAATCTCAGCAAGGATGTCCTCGGCGAAAAGCCTAAGCAAATCGAAACGACAGAGGATCAAAACACTGTCAAAAAGATACTCGCTGTCGCATTTGCAGTCATGATTGTAGGCGGTGTTTTGAACCACCTATTAAAGCGCAGGCGCAGGTAGAGGCCGCTGCGCGAGGGCCGCGCATCAAAGTCTTTTGACAAGCTAAGCGCGGGCCTGTCCATGGGCGCAGGTAGTGCCGCTGCGTACAAGGTCTCTAAAATATAGCCGGGGTCCCGGCTATATTTTTATTTTTCCTTGTTTTCTTTTGCGATTATCAAGGAAAAATAACCTGCGCCGTCAGGAATTTCCTCTACGCTGTAGTATTTATTTTCATTTGGAAGACCACAGTTTTCCACCATATTTACCTTGCGTCCACTTGCTTTAAGGATTTCCTTAACCTTAGGCATTTGCCTTCCGCTCTTCATCAGAACATAGCTTCCATCTAAAGCTAGTTTATCATCAAGTTGATGAACAGCAGGAATAACGTGAAGTGGCTCCTGCCACTCAGTTAGCGGAATACCTAGGCTTGCTGCAGCAGCGCAAAAAGAAGTGATTCCACTGATATACACAGTCTCAAAACCATGGTTCTTAACTATTTTCTCAAGATAGGAGAATGTCGAGTAAACCGTTGTATCTCCAAGTGTTATGAAGCCGACATTCTTGCCCTTTGCGAGGACCTTTTCTATTGTCTCAGCACCATGCTTGTGCGCTTTAACTAGAATCTCCTTATCCAAGGTCATCGGCATGTCGATAGGAAGCATCTCCTTTTGCTCGATCTCAGGCACAGCCTGAACTGCAATTCTGTATGCTAGCGTTTCCTTCACATCAGTTCCAGGTGCCGCAATAACATCGACTTCCTTCATCATTCTAACTGCCTTAAGCGTAATATGCTCTGGATCTCCAGGCCCTATACCTATTCCGTAGAAAATACCCTTCATTTTCCTCCAATTCGCTATGCGAAATCTATTTGTTATTAAGCTCGACAAGAAGCCTTCCAATACCTGAAACGGAATGCTCCTGAGCTACTGAAAACTCTCTGTCTGTCCTATTTCTGAGCTCTCTTGCAGTAACATCACCGATGCATATGATTTCAGCATCTGGAAGCTCGTGACTCTCAAAAAAGGCCCTTACACCTGCAGCACTTGCAAACACTAGATAGTGGCAGTCCTCAAACTTCTTAATATCAAAATCTGAGCCTGTCTGTACCGTGTCATAAATCTTTCTGTCATCAAAGCTTACACCTTTTTCCTCGAGCTTTTCGTTAAGCTCTGGTGAGCCGCCCAGTGCTCTTAGAATCAAGATTTTTTCTCCAGCACATTTCTCTGCCAGAAGCTCACCAAGGCTTGCAGCTGTATATTTTTCGGGCATTAAGTCTGCTATGATGCCGTGTTCTCTTAGCTTTGATGCTGTACCAGTACCTATGCAGGCAAATTTCAGCTGTCCTAGACACCTTATATCCACTCCCCCTTGCTTTGATTTCATCAAAGAAAATATCTATTCCATTTGCACTAGTGAAAACAATCCATCCGTAGTCACTAAAGTCTTCAGGAATTTCACCAGGATTTGGTGCAAGTTCAAGGCAAACCATACTTTCTACAAAAGCTCCAAGCTCTTCTAGATGCTCAGTGAGCCTAGAAGTAAAGGATCTAGTTCCCGTTATAGCTACGCGCTTTCCGTCAAGCGGCCCCTTACCCTTGCTTTCCATATGAAAACCTGCAACCTCGCCGACTACAAGAATTCCCGGTGATTCAGCAAGCTTAGCCTTCTCTGCGATATCGCCAAGACAGCCATCAATTCTCTTCTCTCTTCCCGAAAATCCTCTGCAAACTATAGAAGCGGGAAGCTCTGGTGATTTTCCATTTTTGATAAGATTTTCGCTAATCTCTGCAATTGAGTTTATTCCCATGAGAAAGACCAAGGTTCCATTTAGCTTAGCAAGTGCTTCGTAACTTTCAGTCTTACTACTTGCACTGTGCCCCGTTATGACCGTAAATGACTGCGCAATTCCGCGATGTGTCACAGGAATTCCAAGGCTTTCTGGTACTGCTATACAGGAACTGATTCCCGGGATTAGCTCACAGTCTATGCCCTCAGCCTCAAGCGCAAGATATTCCTCACCACCGCGACCGAATACAAAGCTGTCTCCACCCTTAAGCCTTGCAACTAGCTGTCCCTTTTTTGCTTCCTCTATCAAAATTTCGTTTATTTCAGGCTGGGTTTTGCTGTGCTTAGCAAAGCGCTTCCCCACATAAATCCTCTTACAATCATCCCTGACCTCGTCCAAAAGCTTTGTCGTCTATCAAGTCATCGTAAACGAGAACATCCGCCTTTTTCAGTGCCTTTAGAGCCTTAACTGAAATTAAACCTCTGCCACATCCAGCACCTATAAGCTGTACCTTACCTCTCATTAAATCTCCTCCGTAAGCATAGCTAAAGCCATCTCGGCAAGCTCCTGCCTATCCTCAAAGCTTCCATCTACGCAAACCTTTCTCTCATCCTTAAGAGCCATCAAAGTGAGCATGTCCCCTTCAATCTGCACATGCACACCGAGAGCCGACTTGCAGGAAGCCTTTAGCCTGCAAAATACACTTCTCTCTATATCAAAGCGTCTTTTCGTATCAAAGTCTGAAACCTCTCCTAGTAGTCTTACTATTTCCTTATCCTCACTACGGCATTCGATGGCTATGATTCCCTGACATGCAGCAGGAATCATCTCCTCGCTCGAAAACTCGTAAACATCATAAGGACTAAGGTCTATATTGAGCCTATCAAGAGCAGCTCTAGCAAGAATTATTGAATCATACTCGCCAGACTCAAGCTTCCCAAGCCTTGTTCCTATATTTCCCCTAAGGCTCTTAAACTCGACATTTCATCGATAGCTAAATACTCGCAAATTCTTCGCGGGCTTCCCGTTCCGATTACCTTCTTTGCACTATTTTCGGCTGTGCAAGTCCCATCGCCCTTAAGCGATATGAGACAATCTGCAGATGATGCTGCCTTCGGAACACCTGCAATTACAAGGCCTTTGGCAAGTTCATAAGGGAGATCCTTTGCCGAGTGAACTGCAATGTCAGCACTCTTGTCAAGCAAGGCCTTTTCGATTTCACGCACAAAAAGACCATCACCGCCGATTTCTTGAATCGGACGGTTTTGATCTTTATCACCCTTTGTTTTTACAATAAGAAGCTCGCACTCCATGCCCTTTTCTTCGATGAGCGCTTTTACCTGCTCAGCCTGAGTCAGGGCGAGTTTACTTCCTCTTGTCGCTAAAACTATTTTTCGCATCACAATACTCTTCCACGATTTTATCTACATCGATTTCATCAAAATTATCCATGCTCAAAAGCTCTGACATAACATAATTATATACAAGGCTGCGCTCCTTCTGAGATTCTACCTTTGATGGTAGGCTCTTTCGAAGCTCGCCCATGATGTCCAGCACCTTCTCGATATTGTCTGGTATCACGTCCTCTATTTGCTCTCTCAAATGCTTTGAGTAAGCAGGGCTCTTTCCTGATGTGGAAACGCTGACAACAAGATCTCCCCTTTTGATTATACCTGGGAGAAAGAAATCGCATTCATCTCTGTCATCTGCCGCGTTTACAGGTATTCCTCTAGATTTACAGGCTGCCACTATGGCCTCATCCTGCTCTCTGCTTCCAGTCGCTGTAATTACAAAATCCATCCCTTCAATGTCTTTCTCATCAAAGCACTTATTCACAATTTCAATGCCTTTGCCGAGTTTTTCTTCCGTGGGATCCTTTGTAATAATTTTGATATTACTCGTAAATTCGCTTATCGCCTTAAGCTTTCTTTTCGCAATCCTGCCATAGCCTACAATCAAAAAGCGTTTGTCCTCGAGATTTATACAAAGTGGAAATCTGTTCATATCCTTATCCTGTCACTACCTTTGCATTTTGCGCATAATAGGTACAAGTCTGTAAGCCAAAACTGCTGCAAGCATACAGATTACTGTGTCTGGAATAACTGTACTTAGGAACCATACGCTAAATAGCTGAGCTATACCGATGCCCTCAGTTCCTGAAATCACAAAATTAAACATTATGAAGTAGTAGATTAGTCCGCAAGCATAGTAAGCTATCTCGCCTACGAGCGCAGCAATTGCAAGCTTTGGAAGGCTTGGCTTTCCCGTTCTGCTAGAAAGCAGACCTGAAAATAGCGCCGCAAAAGCAAATCCAATCAGGAAGCCGAATGTAGGTCTAAGCAGATATCCTAGTCCTCCGCCGTGAGCAAATACAGGAATTCCTATAAGTCCTATAATCAAATATGTTAGAACCGACACAAATCCGTTTCTTGCTCCAAGCAAAAATCCAGCAAGCAGTGCAAAGAACACCTGTAGTGAAATTGTTACCTCAAAAACTCCTAGCGGCAGTGTAATTTTAATAAACGCTCCAACTGCCATAAGCGCTGTGAAGAGACCGCAGTAAATAACATCCTGTGTTCTAAAGCCTCTTGTAACATCTTTCTCTACATTACCCATAAAAACCTCCCTTTTATTAAATCTCTATAAATTTCTATATAAATGTCATTTTACAAACATAGATAGACTCCTATATTCACAAAATAGATATTATGGTCTTAGTGCTGTAATCGGTACAACAATAACGCCATCCTCTCTTTTATATGCCATGTTGCTCATTCCGGATATAACACATAGCACTTTAGGTACAGAGTCTCCTTTATGTTCCATCATTCTTTTAAAACTTAATAGTTCCTCTGCAGCTTTATCTATTTGATTTACACCTAACTTTATCTCAAAAGCTCCATACGTTCCATCTTGAAACTCTATTATTGCATCAACTTCCTTAGCTTTATCATCCCTGTAATGAAAAAGCTTGCCTCCGTAATATTCTGCATATATTTTTAGGTCATGTTCGCATAAGCTTTCAAAGATAAAACCAAATGTATTTAGGTCATTCAGCAGCATCTCTTTTGTGGCACCTATTGCTGCTACAGCAAGAGAGGGATCGACAAAATGCCTCTTTGCAGATTTCAAAATCCTTCTTTTTGACCGAAGTTCTGTGCTGAATGATGGTTGATTATCAATAATAAAAAGTCGGCTAAATATATTTAGATATTCTGTTACCGTGTCAGAATCAATACTTAATCCCTCTTTCTCCGCAATATCTTTTATAATTGTACTATTCTTTACGATTGTACTTTCATTCCTGCCAAGCGAATGTACAAGAGACCATACTTTATTTATATCTCTTCTAACCCCATCCACCTTGAACATATCGTCATCTATAACGGTCTTAAGGTATTCTTTTGCTAGATTTTCCGCATGGTCAGCAGATACTGAAATATTTTCCGGCCAGCCTCCACGCACAGAGTAATATATAAGCTCTTCTACACGTATATCACCTGTTATTTTCGGTTCTATATCTCCGTCAAACAGTTCCTTAAGAGATATAAGCCCTGATGAATCTCCAGTCTCATAAAGAGACATTGTATTCATTTTTACTTTACTTATTCGACCTGTTCCACTATGCATTACTCCTCTATGATTAGGAGTAGTCGATCCAGTAAGTATATATTTACCTTTACCACCATCAATATCGACATCAAATCTCACAGCATCCCATAAAGGCGGTACTTCTTGCCATTCATCTATAAGCCGAGGGACCTCACCCTTAAGAACAAGGTCCGGGCTCAACTGTGCCATAGTTCTCATTTGAAAATTATTTTGTGGGTCCCCTATAAATGCGGCACTCTTTGCTCTACTTCTAGCCGTCCATGTTTTTCCACAGTATTTAGGTCCTTCAATACATACAGCGCCAAAGCTATTCAGATATTCATCCAAATGCTTTTCTATCAATCTAGGTTTATACTCTTTTGGTTTTAGCATATCTTAACACCTCCATACAATAATATTGTATGTCTATTTGGCAATTTTCGCAAGTTCTATTCGGTATTTTTCTCTAATTCTATTCGGTATTTTTCTCTAATTCTATTCGGCAAATTTCGCAAGTTTTATTCGGTGTTTTTCTCTAAATTTGTTCTATGAGTTATACGGATAACTATATCAAATCATAAATAACTCCATTATATTAGCTAACGTTCTATACCATCGCGAGCCTTAACCCCGCTGGAATAGTAGTGCCTTGTCTCCTGAATCTCAGACACTAGATCTGCCTTCTCAATCATGTAATCAGGCGCATACCTTCCCGTCAAAACAAGCTCCGTCCATTCAGGCTTCGCTTCCATCAAAGCCAAAACATCAGCCTCAGCCAGAAGCTTAAAATAGCAGCAAATCGTAATCTCATCCAAAATCACAAGATCGTAGCTGCCATCGCGGAGAGCCTCCCTCGCCCTCGCAAGCCCATCCTCAGCGCTCCTATAATCGTTCTCACTCGGCACACCGCTCATCATACAGCCGTCAATACCGTAGAGCTCCACTGTGATTTCAGGAAAGCGCTCCTTTATGAGCTTGATTTCGCTATATTCTATGCTCTTAACAAACTGACCAATGTAAACCCTGAGCCCCGCACCTGCTGCTCTCACCGCAAGTCCAATCGCTGCCGTAGTCTTACCTTTGCCGTTTCCTGTGTACACTTGAATATACCCTTTTTCCACAAATTTTACTCCTTCATCGATGTAAAATAAAAAGCCCAGTTCTACTGATTTCTAGTAGTACAGGGCTTATCTTGGTGTCCCAGAGGCGATTCGAACACCCGACGCACGGTTTAGGAAACCGACGCTCTATCCACTGAGCTACTGAGACATATTGCTTACATATAATACCACGATAGAAGGCTTCTTTCAACTCTAACATTGCTGTTAAAAGGCCTATAAAGCACGCAGGATTATAAAGTACAAATTCACCGTAGCCATTGATTTCCAATAGCTACAGTGAATTTTATCAACACCCTATGTATTTATATTATATTATCTTGTCTTACACCTTATTTGGAGATTTTCTCCATAGCCTTAGACTACTTAATTTTAATTGTGTTCCAGATAACATCCTGATACATTGTTGGAGCGAGCTTTAGCTCTCCTAGTCTTGTATTGTATGTTATCTGTCTGTTTGGATAGTATAGAGGAATTGTAATTGCTTCATCGTTCATATACTTGAAGATAGCGTCATACTTTGCTGGTCTCTCATCTTCCTTGTATGTAGCAAGTACATCGTTAATCATCTCTGTTAGCTTATCGTCGCTCCAGTAAATGCCCTTTGCCTGCTCACTATTGTGGAATACGCTCTTTAGGAATCCGTGTGGGTTCCATGAATCCTCGTATGAGTAGCAGATGATTAAGTCGTAGTTTCTATTCTTCCAAATTGCATCGTAGTATGCGCTGACTTCCTTCTCCTCGAGCTGAATATCAACACCAATCTTCTTGTACTCTGACTTTAGGTACTGGCAAATTGTCTTCCAGTTTGCATACTCTCCTGTCTGGAAAACTAGTTTAAATGACAAAGTCTTGCCGTCCTTTTCTAGGATTCCATCCTTGTTTTCCTTATATCCTGCTTCCTTTAGAAGCTCCTTTGCCTTTTTGATATCATAAGCATATCCAGGGCTGTTCTCCTCGCTTACATAAGGGACTTTATTTGAGAAAACGCCCTTTGCTGGAACTCCATCGTTATTTATAAGCTCTTTAACCATTGAATCTTTGTTTGTAGCATAGTTTAGAGCCTGTCTAACTTTTACATCTTGAAGAGCAGGGTTATCATAGTTGATTCCTAGGAAGAATGACTGTGTTGACTCCTCCTTAAGGGTTGCTAACTCCTTATCCTCTTCAATTTTCTTCATATCCTCTGAAGGAATGTCAGCAAGGCTCAAATCAGCCTCTCCGCTCTGAAGCGCCATTGTTCTTGCCTGTCCATCCTTTACTTCCTTGAGAACTAGCTTTTCAAAAGCAGGCTTCTCTCCCCAATAATTAGGATTTGGTACTAGCGTTACTTCTGAACCTGACTTATAGTCTTTGACCATCCACTGTCCGGTTCCAATCGGCTCCTTAAACTTTCCATCAGAGTCGATGCTTGCCTTAGCTAGCATTCTAAATGGTCTTGGATATGTGAACTCTATAAGGATTGGATATGCTGCCTTCTCAAAGTAAACTGAACTGTATAATCGTCAAGTTTCTTTACATCTAGAAGCTTTGCTGAGAAGTTTGAGCGAACTTTTTCATTCCAACGATCTGTATTAAACAAAACGTTGTCAGCATTGAAATCTTCGCCATTGCTGAACTTAACACCTTTTCTAAGCTTAAATGTGTAAACTGTACCATCCTCGCTAATCTCATATGATTCAGCAAGAGCTGGTTCGATTTTACCATCTACACCATATCTTACTAGTGGATCATAGACAAGTTCATAGAACTTAATCGCATCTGAGTATGTGTCCACAGCATCAACTGTCTCAGGCTTTAGGTCGCCGGACATCATAGCAGTGACAGTCTTGCTGCTCTTGTCAGCCTTCTTTGTCTCCTTGTTGTCCTTGCAAGCCATCAAACCAAATGCCATTGCACAAATAATCGCCATTACTGTAGTAACTTTTAAAAGTCTTTTCTTTCTCATTTTCTCTTTGTCTCCTTTCAACGATTAAACTTAATACAAGCGATAAAATTGTTATCTTCAATTTCCCTTAGAATAGGCCTGTTATGTTCGCAAATCGCCTCACGCTGGGTGCAGCGATTCTTATATATGCATCCTTCGAGCGTCTCTTCAGTGGAATCATATTCCCTCACTGGCTCATTGATAAAGCTCCTCTTTCGAGGATCTGCGCAAGGTATTGATTTGAATAAATCTATCGAATATGGATGCTTCACTATTTTCTCTAAATCAGTTTCGACGCTTGCAAGCTCAACTACATTTCCCTTATACATGATTGCCACATCCTGGCAAAGGTCCTTCACATTTGATAGGTCGTGAGTTATCAAAAGGTAGGTTATATCCGTCGTCTTTCTTATCTCCTGTAGCAATTCGAGAATCTGATGTCGAATAGCATAGTCTAGGCTCGCCACAGGCTCATCGCATATCAAAAGCTTCGGCTTAAGTATCAAAGATCTTGCTATATTAGCTCTCTGGCACTGTCCACCCGAAAGCTGAGATACATATTTATTCTGGAAGCTCTTTGGAAGCTTCACTATCTCAAATATCTCATCTAGCCTTCTCTGACAATCTTTATGACTGAACTTCTCATGTGCAAGCAAGACCTCTCTAATGCTGTCACCAACCGTATAGCTAGGGTTGAAAACAGACTTGCTGTACTGAAATATCATTTGTACATTTTTTCTCAGTGCCCTTAGCTCGCCCTCTCTAAGCTCTGCTATATCTTTACCATCAAAGATAATCTCTCCCTTTGTTGGCTTCTCCAGCCCCATAATCAGCTTAGCTAGTGTGGTCTTACCACAACCGCTTTCACCAATCAATGCTAGGGACTTGTTTTGGTTTATTACTAGAGAAGTGTCACAAACTGCGGGCATCTTATCATTCTTGCTATAAAACTTTGTTAGATTCCTTATTTCTAAAAGTGCTTTCGTCATATTGACACCTAAATTTTTCCTGCTATAAGATGTTTTGTGTATTCATTCTTTGGCTTATCAAAGACCTCAAATATATCGCCTTCTTCGACAAGCTCTCCATCCTTCATCACATAGATGTAGTCTGCAATCTCAGCTACCGCTGCAAGATCGTGAGTTATGAAGAGAATTCCAATATTCTTTTCCCTGCTAAGCTTGTATAGTTGTATCAAAATTTGCTTTTGTATGGTTACATCAAGCGCCGTTGTCGGCTCATCCGCTATCAGGTATTCAACCTCCTGAACGAGGACACTTGCTATCATCACTCTTTGACACATTCCTCCGCTAAGCTCATGTGGGTACTTTATTTAATATATCTGCCGGGTTCTGAAAGTTCATGCTCTGAAGGCCCTTGCTAATGATCTCAAGTCCTTCACTTTTGCTGACCTTTCTGTGCTTACGAAGACCCTCCATCATCTGTTTCTTTATGGTAAACAGGGGATCTAGCGCTTCTACAGGCTCTTGGAATATCATTCCAAAGAGTCTTCCATTACAGTTCTGCCTCTGCTTTTCAGACATTTGATGTATAGCCTCTCCATTGCAGAAAATTTCTCCACTGAATTTTGCATTTTCCTTGAGCAAGTTCATTACTGCAAGGCTTGTCACTGTCTTTCCACAGCCCGATTCTCCCACTAGAGCTACGATTTTTCCTTTTGGTAATGTTAGATTTAAGCCTTTGACAGCCTGAGTTTCCCTCTTCGTGTAGTCGCTGAAGCTGATTCTTAGGTTTTTGAGCTCAAGGCTATTTTTTTGATAATCCATCTTGAACTCCTTCTCCTAATATATTTACTCCAAAGACTATAAGCATTATGGTTAGCCCAGGATACATCATCAGCTGTGGGAATGTCTGAATAAAAGGCTTGCTCTCGCTCAGCATGATTCCCCATTCTGGATTAGGTGCCTGCACTCCGAGTCCTATAAATGAAAATCCTGCGATTGCAAGTATTATCGTTCCTATTTCCACCGTTGCTAGGGCGATTATAGAAGGCATGATATTCCTCAGCACATGCTTGAATATTATTCTCGTATGGCTTAGGCCGCCTGCTTTAAGTGCCTGAAAATAACTTTCACCTTTGATCTTCAGTGTCAAAGCCCTGCTCACCCTCGCATAGTTTGCCCAGTAGGATAGGGACATTGCTAGAATCAGGTTTTTACCACTTGTCCCAAAGCTTCCCGCAATTGCAAGTACAATGATAAAAGAAGGCATAGCAAGGAATATATCTATAACTCGCATTATTGCCGTATCCCATTTACCACCTACATAGCCCGAAATCATTCCTATTGGCAGCCCGATAATCAAAGTGATTGCAAGCACTGTAAAGCTGTAAAACAGGGAATACCTACTTCCGCATACTATCCTTGAAAACACACATCTTCCCAGCTGATCGGTTCCAAATGGATATTTAAGGCTAGGGTTTTGTAATTTTACTGTGACATCTACTAGAGTCGGATTGTTTGGCGCAATCAGTGGCGCAAATATAGCAACTAAAATGAACAAGATTGCGATAGCTAGACCTACTTGGGTCTTTCTTTGACGCATGATGCGGTTTAGCGACAGATTCCCATTTTGCTCTAGTAGAGTTTCGACTTTCTTTTTTCTACGAAACATCTTAACCCCCTACTGCAATTTGATTCTCTTATCCAAAACTGAATATGAGATATCTATCGCTAGATTTATAACTATTACTAAAAACGAAACGACTATTATGTAGCACTGAATCACCGGTAAATCCTTAAATGATATTGCATTTAGTGCTAGATATCCTACGCCCTTGATTGAGAAAATGGTTTCTATAACTGCAGACCCTGTTACAACTTCCAATATTATGGACGATGACCTTGTTATCACTGGAATCAGCGCATTCTTGAGCCCATGAACAAAGAAAATTCTTGCAGTTCCAAGCCCTTTAGCGCGACAGGCTCTTATGAAGTCCTTGTTCATAACCTCAACAAGGTTTGCCCTAATCAGTCTGATCATGACTCCAAAGAATCCAAAGTCTAAAACGAAGGCTGCAATTACTGGTATTCCCTCTGTATCAGCACCTATGACCGATATTATTCCAAGCTTTACTCCAAATACATAAAGAGCTAGAAGTCCCAGCCAAAAGCTTGGCATGGATACGCTTATATATGAAAAAAGCTTAATGATCTTATCAATTAGTCGATTCTCAAAGACGACGGAAAATACTCCAAGCGGTACCGAAATCAAAACAAGCAGCACAAGTCCGATTAGCCCTAGCTTTAGCGTGGGTTTAAAGTGTGTTAAAAGCTCCTCAATAGCTGGTTCTCCTGAATCTATCGAGTTTCCGAAATCCCCTTTTATAACTTTCTTAAGCCACCTGCCATACTGTATGTGTAGTGGCAAATCAAGACCTTCTTCGTGCCTGATTTCCTCTATTTGATTTACTGTTGGATGATTATATACTTTTTCTGCTAGTATTCTTGCGGTGTCCCCAGCCGAGAACGAAGTCAAAACAAATGTGATGACCGTGATCCCCAAAATTACTGGAATCACAAGAACTAGTCTCTTACAAATATACTTAATCAACGCATACTTCCTTAATTTCTCTATAACTATTTCTTAAATTACTTCTTAGCGACTATCATAAACTGAGGCGTTGGGCCATTTACTTCTTTGTTCATCTCATCCCAAACAAGCTCAGTTATATCAACATCTGCCATAACTTCCTTGAAGCCTAGGTCGATTAAATTTACTAGATCCCAGCCAGGTCTTCTCTTATCACTCATAAAAAGCTCCTCGCCTAATCTCTTCACATCATCTGGGTTTGTATGCTGATGAATCCTTCTGCCGTATTTCTCCTTAACCCTCTTTTCATTTTCTCTATAGATTTTCTCTAGGTCCTTATCGTAGTTCCATAGATACCAGCATGCATCAAAGATTATCAGTGATCCACCCGGCTTAAGAACCCTCATCCACTCCTTGTAAGCATCTTTAGGATTCTCTAAAGTCCATGTCACATTTCTATTTACAATTACATCAAAGCTGTTGTCCTCAAAATCAAGCTTATGAGTGTCCATTGTCAAAAGCGTAGCTTCAACACCGCAATTCTCAGCGTTGTGCTTAGCCCACTTTATCATATTCTCTGTTACATCGATTCCCGTAACATCATGTCCTTCTTGAGCTAGTAGAACAGGAAAGAATCCCGGTCCAGTTCCGATATCCAAAACCTTAAGTCTATCTGCCTTAGGGGAATTATCTAAGATTAATTTTTTCCACTGCGGAGCAAACTTTCCCTTTAACTCTTCCTTTATAGCCTCATCGTAAATCTGCGCTTCGCCTTCCCAAAAATCTTTGATCTTTATCATTTTCTTCACCTTTCTTAAACAACAAAAAGAAGCTGCATAAATCAATGCAACTTCTATATAGTACGAAAAAACAATGCAACAAAATAATCTGCCTACAATGAATCGCTCTCCAAGAAGCTACATTGAAATTCTCAGCAGGTTTCCTGACTTGCAAATCGTCACTCCTCTTCTCCTTCTCATGCTAATGCACAATGGATCCCGAAAAGGAACTCCTTGCTTACAGTGACCGGATCGCTCAGGATTCTCACCTGATTCCCTTTTAACTTTAGGTATGCGAGTAAATATTCTCGCGCATTAAAGCACTGAAAACTTTTCTCAAATATATCATTAAGCACATTTCTTGTCAATATTGCTAGAAGACGTGATATTATTCTGTGATAATTGACTCTATTGGCTAAAAAGTGGAATATTCCCTTGTTTATCGAAGCTCTACCTGTTTCTTTCCTCTTTGCTATACTAATCATTAAAAATATTTATAATGACATGTTTTTCATTAAAATCATTACTATATATTGTTAAAAAGGCTTGCATGTATACAAATTATATAGTAAAAATTCTAGTACGATTGTTAAATAATAATCAATATATTCGGTTAATTGATTCTCTTACATTTTGAGACTACGATTAACACAGCATAACTTATTTATGGAGGTAATTTCTATGAGCGCAGTAAGCGATGTTCGTAAGCAATATCAGGACAAACTTATCACTGCCGATCAAGCAGCGGCAAAAATAGAAAACAATTTAGAGTACATTTCGGTACCGGACTTGGCTCAGTCGTTGATATCGACGAAGCTCTATCTAAGAGAGCAAACGAGCTAAAGGGCGTTACAATAATAACAAACGTAGCTATCAGAAGGGAAGCATTCAAGACTTACCAGGCAACAAGCTCAAACGAGAACGTAAGATTCCACTCTTCACACTTCACAGGTGCAGATAGAGCAATGAGCAAAACAGGACGTCAGTGGTACATCCCAATGCTATTCCGTGAGCTTCCAAGCTACTGGGATCAGAACGATAACCAGTTCGACATGGCATGTTTTCAGGTTACACCAATGGATGAGCACGGAAACTTCAATATCGGACCTCAGGTTGCTGAAATGTTAGGAATAATCAAGGCTTCTAAACAGATTATTGTAGAAGTTAATGAAAATATGCCTTTTGCAAATGGAGAAACGGCTCTTCTTAATATTGCAGATGTTGACTTCATTGTAGAAGGTTCAAACTCAATTCCAGCTGAGATTCCAGCAAAGGCACCAAACGAAGTTGAAACTCAGATTGCTCACCATGTAGTTAATTTGATGACCGATCACTGTACACTTCAGCTAGGAATCGGTGCTCTTCCATGCGGTATCGGAAGCATGCTTGCAGAGTCAGATTTTAAGGACATAAGCTGTCATACAGAAATGCTCGTTGACTCATATGTTGATCTCTTCAATGCTGGCAAGCTATCAGCAGGAAAGGGTCCTGACGACAAGAAGGCGGTTTACGCATTTGCGGGCGGAACAAGAAACTTTATGACTTTATCCACAACAATCCACTTTGCTATATCGCTCCAGTCGACTACGTTAACGATATTCATGTAATCAGAAGTATAGATAATTTCTATTCAGTTAACAGCTGTATCCAGCTAGACCTCTATGGACAGGTTTGCTCAGAAAGTGCCGGCTACCAGCATGTCAGCGGTACAGGCGGACAGCTTGACTTCGTTATGGGCGCTTACCTATCAAAGGGAGGAAAGAGCTTTATCTGCACGCCTTCAACAAGACAGCTAAAGTCAGGCGAGCTAGAAACACTGATTAAACCAGGTCTAACACCAGGTTCAATCGTAACGACTCCTAGAATGTCAACTCACTACATCGTAACTGAGTACGGTGCTGCAAACCTCAAGGGAAAGAGCACATGGGAACGCGCTGAGAAGCTAATCAACATCGCTCACCCTCAGTTCAGAGATGAGCTCATCAAAGAAGCTGAGAAGATGGGAATTTGGACTAAGACAAGCAAGATTTCTCTATAGTTCACTCGGCTACAAATCACCTTTAACAAAAATAAAAAGTGTAGTATAATACACCTAGCATACCGATGTGGCATAGCTGCATCGGTATTTTTGAGGGGGAATTTATGAACAAATTTTTAGATAGCAAAACAGGAAATATCATCATGGTGCTAGTGGGAATAGCTTGCGACGCATTCAGCTTTGCAGCATTCGTGCTCCCACACAAGTTTATCGCTGGAGGCGTAACTGGCATCGGCCGAGTTTTCTCGCACTACTTTGGATTTGAGGTTTCAATAGTTGTCGCCATCATAAGCATATCGCTTTTGGTACTCGGCTTCCTTTTGCTCGGAAAGCTCTTTGCACTCAGCATAGTTGCAGGTTCAGTTCTATTTCCACTGTTCCTAAATGTGTTTAACCGATTTGATGCTCTTAAGCAGTTAACAGATCAGCCAATGCTTGCAGCTATCATCGGAGGCGTACTCATGGGCTTTGGACTAGGGCTCATAATAAGGGCTGGTGCATCATCAGGCGGAAGCGATGTAATTCCAATCATCTTAAACCGCAAGCTCGGAATCCCAGTAGCTCCACTCATCTATATTGCCGACTTCACAATAATGATTCTGCAGCTACCTTTGCAAATACAAACGACGTGCTATTTGGTATTATCGTAGCAATGCTTTGCACCATCACGCTCAACAAGGTCGTACTCTTTGGTTCAAGCAATGTTCAGTTCACGATAATAAGCCATAAGTACAAAGAGATTAACGAAGCTCTCCAGAACGACCTAGACGTAGGTTCCACTCTTACACATGGTGTCACAGGCCACTGCAATAATCCGCTAGATGTTATCATCTGTGTTGTAAGTCACGAGAGCGTACACCGTGTAAGGACAACGGTCCTCGATATAGACGAGGAAGCTTTCATGACCATGGTCGATGTAAGCGGCGTAAACGGACGCGGCTTTACAATGGCAAGAAAATATTAGTTTATATATCGGTATAATCATTTGATTATGCCGATTTTTATTGCGTGAATACAAGAATACCGCCCATGAAATTGGTTTACAAGAGAGCTTGGATAATTGACATTTGCCCTATTTTTTAGTATCATTATTGTTAACTGAATAATATGTGTTCTTTTAATTAAAAGCGAAGATGGAAACAGGTTAAAGTCCTGTGCGGTACCGCCACCGTAAGCGTGTAGTTTCTCTATATATCACTGAGAGATTGGGAAGATTGAGAAATGTAAATGCGTAAGCCGGGAGACATGCACAAAAATTATCTTGTATTTGAGCGGATTTCTCAAAAGATAATATGATATTGTAATTCTGGAGCACACATTTTTGTGTGCTTTTTCCATTCCTGCTTTTACTTAAGAGAGAAAACGGGAGGAAACATGAAAACCTTATTGACTAAATCTAAGCTTTACGCTCTGATTTTGGCATTTTTCTTGGTAGTATCTACCATGCCAATGACAGCTCAGAACGTATTTGCAGACACAACACTTGGCGTAGATAGCGACGGCTATTTGCTCATCACAAGCGAGGACGAGCTCGTCGAGCATTTGATGAGTGCTAACAAAGCATATAAGCCTGAGCTGTCCAAGAATTTTAGGTTAACCAAGGACCTGGATCTGTCAAAGTACACCAAGCTAAGAAACATTGGAAGAAGTGGAAACTACGAAAGCAATCCACTCTTTAAGGGAAACTTTGATGGAAATGGTCATACAATCAGAAATGCCAATCTTAACGAAGGCGGTATATTCAGCAATATCGACACTAATGCGAGCGTAAGAAATCTAACCATTGAAAACGCAAGCGTAAGTGCAAAGAGCACTGAATATCCAGGCATAATCGCTAGCAAAAACCTAGGCAGCATAGAAAACTGCAGAGTTGTAAACTCAAACATTAACTCAAGTCAGAGCGGTACAGGTGGTTTTGTTGGTCAAAACGCAGGCACCATATCAAAGAGTGCTGTAATCAATACTAATGTAAGTGCTGAAAAATCCATGCAGGTAGGCGGTTTTTGCTGGATTTAATGGCTACGCAGGTAAAGTTGGAACTATAGACCAGTGCTTTGCCGATGCAAATGTTGTAGGAGCTTCTAACGTAGGTGGCTTTGTTGGAAAAAGCTGAGAAAGGAAATATCTCAAACTCCTATGCACTTGGAAGCATCAAAGCTAACTCAAACGAGAAAATAGGTGGCTTTGCCGGCATCCTTGCAAGCCCATCACAGCTTAAGAATGTATATGTAGCGCTGATGTAAATGCAAACTCAGGAGGCGCAGTCGCTGGTTGGAAGGGCTCGAGCTTTGCTAGCCCTGGCGAAGTAGTCAATGGCTACTATAACAGTGAAAAAAAGCAAAAGCCAGCTACAGAAATGCAGGAATACAGTGGTATTACAGCAAAGACAGCAGCTGAAATGTCATCACCTAGATTCCTTGGAGAGATAGCAGGTAGCACAAGCGGAGTTTGGGCACAGGATGCAAGCCATAACAATGGAATGCCTTATCTTGCAGCAGTGCCTACACCAGAGACGGCACCTGTAGTTCCACCTAAGGATCCGGTTAAGTTTGTAATTTGTAACTATAACAAGGATACCAATACCTTTAAGAAGCTCAAAGAATTCACGGTTCAGCCAGAGAAAGAAGACAATGTGGTTTTGGATCTAATGAAAAGAGCTAGAGATGAAAATAAGTTCAGCTTCACAAGCGAAGAAAGCAGCTGGGGCGAATTTGTAACAAGCATAGACGATATCCAGGCTCCAAAGCCAGACGGATGGATGTTTAATGTAAACGACGTGCAGTCGCCAGTAGGTGTAAGCACAGCAAGCTTTGATGGCGGAGAAACCATACTTTGGTTCTACGGCTGTGACCAGAACCACTACAAGGCTCCTCCACTAGCAGAGATTGAAAATCCAGCAGAAGAGTTTGTGGAGATAAACTCCAAGGAAGACCTTATGAAGCTTTCAGGAACAACTGATGACCAGCTTCTAAGCAAGAACTACAAACTAAACAAGGACATAGACCTAGAGGGCGTAAAGTTTGAGCCTATAGGAAGTCTAGAGCATCCTTTCACTGGTAAGTTCTACGGTGAAAAGCATACCATCAAGAACCTCACCATAGAAAAGGATAAGAACACAAAGGGCGTCGGCTTCTTTTCAGCAATCAAGGGTTCTACAGTAAAGGATCTAAACATTGAAAACGCAAAGATTAAGGGCGGTGCAGTAATAGGAGTTTTGGTCGGTGAAGCTCAGGTAGATGCAGCTGTAGGCAAGAACAACCTAATCGCTCACTGTAAGGTTTCAGGTACAGTCGAAGCAAAGGGCGAAAGAGTTATAAAGGTTGCAGATGCTGGCGGACTTGTTGGTGCAGCTCAGGAAAAGACAGATCCTAACACCTACGATTATGCGACAACAACCATCTTTGATGCACATGCAGACGTAAAAGTTATCGCAGACACGGGTGCAAGCGACAAAGCAACCTCAGGCCACGTAGGTGGACTCGTAGGACACAATAAGGGTAAGATCATCGATTCTACATCAAAAGGTGATGTCCTCGGCGGAAACACCACAGGTGGTCTCGTAGGATATAACGATGGTTCTGTAAGAGGATCAAGTGCTACAGGAAATGTAAAGGGTGCATTTAATGTCGGTGGTTTCCTCGGTGGCTCAGGTCCTTACAGTGCAACAAAGGACAGCTACTCAACAGGCGATGTAAAACCAGTTGAAGGCTCCAAGGCTGAGTTTATCGGAGGCTTTGCAGGAACAGTTTCTGGCAAGGTAGAAAACTGCGTAAGCACAGGAACAGTAACACCAGGCTGGTCTTGGAACGGAGGCTTTGCAGGAAAGATAGACGGACCTATAACAGGTCCAAATGCTGCAGTCAAGGATTGCTACGGAAACTGCAATGATTTCAACAATGAAACTCTAAAGGCATTCGGAAGCTACTTACCAAATCCATCAGACACAGCACTTACAGAAGCAGCTGAGAAGATGCAGGTAGACAAGAAGACAGCTGAAGACCTTGCAAACGACAAGTTTGGAGCAAACATCAACCACGAAGAAACTCAGAGCAAGCTAGACATCGAAAGAGTCGAATCAAAGATAATAGTTCCAAATCCTGTTTTGTTAGACAGTGAAGATGTTCTAAGTAGCTCTAGAGCTGCTGTTGATAGCCTAACAAAGGAACAGCAGAAGAAGCTCAATAAGGAGAAGTTAGAGGCACTAGAAAAAGCCGAAAAGACTCTAAACAAGATTAAGACAGAGCCTACACTAGACTTCCTTGATTCTACATCACTAAACAGCGGATTCAATGTAGAGTTTGACGGTGGCTTTGGAAAGGTAAAATTCGAAGAAGCCAAGGCAGAAGGTCTAAAGCTCAGAGTTGATTCAGACTATAGGTACTTTGCAGACGCGAGCGGAAATCTCCATCCAAATGCAAAGGTAAGCATCAATATAGACGGTGTAGAAAAGACTCTTGTTTACGGTACAGACTATACTTCCGAAGAAGGTAGTACAATTATAAGCTTTGCACCTACTTTCCTAAAATCACTAAAGCCAGGAAGTTATGTAGGAAAGATCCAGACAAATGCTGGATTTGCAGAGTTCTCTCTATCAGTTCAGAGCAAGAGAGTTGTAATTGCTCAAACTACTGGAACTGGAGCTACAAGCAAAGCTAGACTTGGCAGAATAAACACAGGTGATAGCACAAATACAATGGCATTTGTAATCTTCCCAGCCGCTACATTGGCTGCAATAGGTATTGCATTAGGAAGAAGAAAATTCCACAAATAAGTTAACCCCAAGCTAAATATCCATTTAGAGAAAACTGCCCATGCTTTTAACAGCGTGGGCAGTTTTATATTTTGCTATTTAGTTTGTATCCAATTAGCTGATATCATTTCTTGCAAGTATTGCCGCCGGAGTCTTACGAAGTGTTGTAAACACAGGGAATAGTCCTGCTAGCATATTGAATCCTAAAACGATTAAGAAGCTTATGCCAAATACAATCGGATTCATCCTATACATATTATTGAATAACTCAATGCTTGTCATAGCGTTTATAAAGTAGGCCATGAGACCCATTCCAGGAATTGCAGTTACTAGTGTAATTGCCAGAACCTCACCTGTAAACATTCTGTAGATATCTCCCTTTTTGAGGCCGATGGCTCTGAGAACACCTACCTCCTTTATTCTCGATAGGAAGGATGCTCTGAGCATCAAATAGATCTCAATAAGTGATACGAAAACTATTACGCCTGAAACAGCGATGGTCTTCCATATACCCTTGCTTATGCTGTTTACATAGTTCCTCTTGTTTTCCTTGTAAATATCGATAACCCTAACATCTGATCCCTGAAGGCTGTCAATAAAAGCAGCCTTATCCTTAGGAGCTATGGTCAAAGTCTTATACTTAGATATCGCGTTAATAAAATTGGTATTATCTGAGACATATAGTCCACCAGCCTTGCGATCATCGTGGTAATATCCGCAAACGATTAGATAATTTCCATTTATCTTTACATTGATAGGCTTACCTATGGCTACCTCTTCCTTTAGTGATTCTGGAACAAGTACCTCAAAATCCTTTGATGGAGCTTCACCTTTTACAACCTGGATGTTACCGGCATTTGCATACTCGCTGTAAGGCAAAACAGCATCAGTCTCCGTTGCATACTGTGGATTTTGTATTGCTTCAACTGCATTTTGTCCAGGGTCATGCAAGATTAGAGGAATCATTTTTGACCTTTCAACATAGATGCTAGGTGACTGTTTATTAGTTATTCCGACAATCTTAATATCTGGCATATTTGGTTGCTTTAAGGTTCTTTCTAGGACGTCTTTACCAGTCTTTATGCCAAGCTCTCTAGCGTTAGCATTCTTTATCATGTTCTTAACAACCATCTCGTCAACAACTACCTCATTTGGATTTTCAGGCAGTCTTCCGGCCGTAATATCTGATTTCTTAAGCTTTGCTACGTCTGATAGCGAACCGCTAACCAAAAGTCCTTGCGCCTGATAGTATTCCTCAAATGTCATCGCAAAGTTTACTATAGAGTTTCCTGGCAATGCGTAGTCGACATTTTCCATTGTCGCGTACTTGTGATAGGTTTCTGCTGAAAGTTTACCAGTCTTTACGCTTACATAGTCCTTATCCATTGTTGTAAATCTATCATCAGTATAGTGAGTTATTCCCGCTACATTGCTGACAGCATATATTACAAACATTGAGGCAAGCACAAATCCGAGCAAGAGTATTTTCTTGATTTTTGAATATCTACGGATTTCCTAAAGCCCGATCCAAAAGATGAGAACGGTCCATAGATACTGCAGTATTTCATCTTGGCAGGCTTTCCGCTTTTTGATAGGCCTTCCTTTTCCTCTGCATGCTCAAAGTAATCGCTGTAGTCAAAGTTATACTTCTCGTATATCTCCTTGGTCATTGCCTGATAGTGGTCGTCTATGATTTCAACACCATCTGCACCCATGGAGAGATTGTCATCAGTCTTGATATATATGTTGTTGTTCTTGACTACGATTTCTATCTTCGGTAGCTTTTGATTGCTATCGCTGTAGAAGTTTACATCAAAAGGTCCCTCTGAAAACTCCTTATGTATAGGCATATCCTTAAGGAAAATCTTGCTATCCATACGGTAATCAAGCTTTCCATCATGTGAGTTCTCCCTGTCATCAACTATCTTACCGTCGACGATTTCGATTACTCTATCAGCATAAAATTCTGCAATATCCCTCTCATGTGTTACTAGAATTACAAGCTTCTGCTTTGATATAGCCTTGATGATGTTCATTACATCGATGGTGTTGCTGCTATCGAGATTTCCCGTAGGCTCATCAGCTATGATAATCTGTGGGTTTTTAACAAGGGCACGAGCGATGCCAACTCTCTGACGCTCACCACCAGAAAGCATGTTTGCCGGACGGTTACGATACTTTGCTATGCCAACTTTGTCCAGTATGTACATAACTCTGCGTTCTATCGCATCCTTATCCTTAAAGCCAATCATCTTTAGAACTAGCGCCACGTTTTCGAACACAGTCGCATCCTCGATTAAATTATAGTTCTGGAAGATATAGCCTATTCTAAGATTTCTAATTTCATCTAGTTTATTGCTAAGTCTACGAGTGATTCTCTGGTCATCTATGAAAATCTGACCCTTGTCCACGCGATCAAGTCCACCTATGGCATTTAGAAGTGTAGTCTTACCACATCCCGAGTTTCCTAGGAAGGTCACAAGGCCAGAATCTGCTAGCTCGATGCTTGTATTATCTATTGCACGAATCTCATTTGATTTATGCTTGTTAAATGACTTTTTACATTTAATAATCTAATCATCGTCTACACCTCCTCCTTGTATGCATTCATAGCTGTTTTGCTGAACATCTGGCTTGAGTATCTGAGTGCCAGGAACAAAGTCATAACCAAAATGATTACATAAAGAATCAAAATGTCTCTTGGTTCAATATAGAGGAAGTTCCTATTTAGGAACTCAAATGAATTTATCGTTCCATCCTTAACCTTGATTATCAGTCCAGCAACGGCAGCAAAGGCTATATGAAATACCAAAAGCATCTCTGTGAGTATCATGCCCGAGCATGCGAAACTGCTTCCTCCAAGCATTCTAACGGTCGAGAAGTAAACATTTCTCGATTTGAATATTAGCTTGATTATGAAATAGCTTATGAAGAATAGCACTGCTAGGAAGATTGCTAGGAGTACCTTTCTGATTCCACTTAGAACTATGGTGATAGGATTTCCAGCTTCGCTAGATGTGTCGTTCAAGTACAAAACCTTATACCCCTGCTTTTCCAAAGTGGAAATAGTTTCCTTAGCATACTTGTTTTCTTTTATATTTACTGTAACCTGGAAGTTGCTACCATCCTCATATAGCCTTCTTATATCTTCCCCATTCATATATATTGCTTCGCTGTTTATATCGTCGATAGACTTTCCAAGAAGCGAATTAACATTGTTCTTATTATATACAGAAGCTATGGAAAGGGTTAAACTTCTTTGCCCGTTTCTATTTAGTGTAAGATCAAGAGTCTTACCAGATGTATTTCCGTATGGGAACTCCTGTGCAAGTGATTCCGGAATATAGGCCTTACCCTCTTCAACCAAATGTGATGCAACTATAGGATGTGTTGCAGTTGGGTACACCTGCATCGTGCTCTTATTTATTCTAAGTTCAAGGTCTGTCTTTCCAGCTGTTATCAAAGACTGCATATGCTCTAAAGTTGAGTCTGAGCAGCATACGATTCCCTCATAAAACTGTCCGTTGAACTGCCTTGCATGCTCCTCTTCCTCTGTCAAGTATCCATAGCCAACGATGGTTAAAGAATCGTAGATACCATCTGCGTAATTAACAGGTTCTCCCTTCTTGTTCATTAGTTTCCATAAGGGAACTCGCACCTATAGAACATTGGGATTTCCGGATTATTTCCTAGCGAAGATAAAATATAGTCGTCTTCTTTACCAACCATCAAAATAACTTCGTTTGGCTTTTCTGGAAGCCTACCTGAAACTAGGCGCTTCTCATAGCCTTTGATTGACTTTGCCTTTAGCTGAAGATATGTCTGATTGTCAGCATTTCCATCATCACTAATCGCATCAAAAGGAATATTGCTAAAGCCTACAAGAAAGTCTGTTAAAAGTCCGTACTTTTCAATTTCTTTTACATTGCTAAGCTTTGATATAGCTGCGTAATCCTCTTCAGTGAATGCACTCTTATCCTGCTTTGTTACAACTAAACGTTTGGAGCTTGCATCTGGGAAAACAGAATTGAAGACCGCATCATTTACTGAAAGTCTCATATTCTGCATAGTTCCATACGATGCGGCAGTTCCCGTACACATGAAGATAAACACAAATAGTAAAAGGACTAGCTTTGCTGGTAAGCTGAAGGTATTTCTCACTCCAAGTCTGAGCGTATTTCCAAATCTAAGTCCATCGTGCTTTGCGAGCTCAACCCTGTCGTTTCCACTTCCCGTATCTTTCTGTTTTTTGCTTGGAGAAACATTGATTTCGCTGAGCCCAGCCATCTTTTCCTGAGCCTCAAGCAGCATAGGACTAGCAAAGCGCTTGTCCTCGCTAAGCTTTCCATCTCTCATCGTAATCTTTCTAGTAGCATACATCTCAACCTGCTCATAGTTGTGAGTTACGATGATGACAAGCTTATCCTTTGATAGGCTAGCCAAAAGCTCAATTATACCCTCAGCAGACTTCTTGTCGAGATTTCCTGTCGGCTCGTCTGCAACGATTATTGGAGTTTCCTTAGCAAGAGCACGAGCTATAGCTACACGCTGCTTCTGTCCTCCACTGAGCTTTGAAGCCTTAGTATTTCTATAATCCTTCAGACCTACACGCTCTATAAGCTCATCGACTCTGCCTTTTACCTCGCTCTTTTTATAGCCGCTCAAAAGCAAAACGAGCTCTATATTCTGATAAACTGTGTAGTTATTTATTAGGTTAAAGGTTTGAAATATGTTTCCGATATACTTCTTGCGGTAGGCCTCCATTTCTTCTTTGCCGTATCCGCTTGTTGGCTGGTCAAAAATGTACATCTCGCCTTCTTCGTAAGAATCCAGTCCTGAAATTACATTTAGCAGCGTTGATTTTCCGCTTCCGCTTTCTCCAGTGATAGCCACAAACTCTCCTACATCAAAGTTTAGGCTTATCTTACTGAATCCCGAAGTAACAACGCCACCAGCCGAATAAAATTTTGATACCTTATCCAGTTTTAGCATATTTTTCTCCTCAAAAATTCTCATAAAATTACTTCTATGGCTCAGATTTTACCAACAAAAATATCCAGTGTCTATACGATAGCAAAAGCCTTAAATTATTATCGAACAAATTTAAGAAGATCGTGTTTTTTTGTTAAGAATTGTAATAAATTTCACATAGCGACTGAGTGAATTTCCTTATTTTTAAAGCCTCTTCAAGCCCTCTGAAATGTTGAACTAAAGAGCTAATGGTGATATAATTCTAAGGTAAAAGTGATTTGTTAGCTTTCATAGGAGGAAATCATGCAGGAGACCAATTACACGAGTCCATTATCCGAACGTTATCCAAGTAATGAGATGAAATATCTCTTTTCACCTGAGATGAAATTCCGCACATGGCGCAAGCTTTGGGTTGCACTAGCGGAAGCTGAGATGGAGCTCGGCCTTGATATAACACAGTCTCAGATTGATGAGTTGAAATCGCAAATAAACGATATTAACTACGATGTCGCTAAAGAGCGTGAGAAAATAGTTCGTCATGACGTTATGAGCCATGTATATGCTTACGGACTTCAGTGCCCTAATGCAAAAGGAATTATTCACCTTGGTGCTACATCTTGTTATGTAGGCGACAACACCGATATGATTATCATGTCAGAAGGTCTTAAGCTAATCAGAAAAAAGATTATCAATACTATAGCAAAGCTTGCAGAGTTTGCAGATGAATATAAGGCAATGCCTACACTAGGTTTTACCCACTATCAGGCTGCTCAGCCAACTACTGTAGGAAAGCGCGCAAGTCTTTGGCTAAACGATTTAGTTCTAGACCTTGAGGACCTAGATTATGTGCTAAATTCACTTAAGCTTCTCGGATCTAAGGGTACGACTGGTACTCAGGCATCCTTCCTAGAACTTTTCTCTGGAGACCACGAGAAGTGCAAGAAGCTCGACCAGCTCATCGCTGAGAAGATGGGATTTTCATCCTGCTATCCAGTGTCTGGTCAGACCTATTCACGTAAGGTTGATAGCCGCGTGCTAAATGTCCTTGCAGGTATCGCGCAGTCTGCTCACAAATTCTCCAACGACATTCGTCTTCTTCAGCACATGAAGGAAGTAGAAGAACCGTTTGAGAAGAACCAAATAGGCTCATCAGCTATGGCATACAAGCGTAACCCTATGCGTTCAGAGCGTATGGCTTCTCTTGCTAACTACGTAATGAGCACATCCATGAATCCCTCAGATAACTGCTGCAACTCAGTGGTTTGAGCGTACGCTTGACGATTCAGCTAACAAGAGGATTTCTGTAAGCGAGGCCTTCCTTGCAACGGACAGCATCCTTGAACTATACATCAACATCTCAGACGGACTAGTTGTCTATCCACAGGTTATCAAATCACATTTGATGGCAGAGCTACCTTTCATGGCATCAGAGAATATCATGATGGATGCTGTTAAAGCTGGTGGAGACAGACAGGAACTTCACGAGAGAATTAGGGTTCACTCCATGGCAGCTGCTAAGGTTGTCAAGGAGGAGGGCAAGCCTAACGATTTGTTAGACAGAATTGCTGCTGATCCTTTATTCAATATAACCAAAGAGGCTTTACAGAAGGTTTTGAAACCCGAAAATTATATCGGTAGGGCAGATGTCCAGACCGAAGAGTTTCTGGACGGGGTCATAAAGCCAATTCTTAGCGCAAATGCTGACATCATCGGCATGGAGGCTAAAATTAACATTTAATGCTATTAAGCATGGAGGTATTTATGATTAAAGCTATTGTTGGTGCTAACTGGGGTGACGAAGGCAAGGGAAAGATCACAGATCTTCTCGCTGCCGAAAGCGATATCGTAATTCGTTTTCAAGGTGGAAGCAACGCTGGCCACACTATCAAACGATTATGGAAAGTTCGCGCTCCACATGCTACCGTCCGGGGTTTTCTATGACCACATTACAAATGTAATCGGTAATGGTGTAGCCCTAAACATTCCTAAGCTCATCGAGGAAATAAAGGACCTCACAGATCAGGGCGTTCCAGCCCCTAAGCTCTTAGTTTCTGATAGAGCGCAGATTGTAATGTCCTATCACATTTTGCTAGATACCTATGAGGAGGAGAGGCTCGGAGGAAAGTCCTTCGGCTCAACCAAATCCGGTATCGCGCCTTGCTACTCAGACAAGTATTCTAAGATAGGGTTTCAGGTTAATGAGCTTTTCAATGACAAGGAATTTTTGATTGAGAAGCTCGAGAATATCTGTACTATTAAGAATGTGCTTCTTAAAAACCTATATGGTAAGCCGGAGCTCAAGGTAGAAGAACTTTATGAAGAACTTATAGAGTACAGAGATATGATCAAGCCTTATGTTCGCAACACTGAGAGCTTCCTGCACCGCAGTCTAGCAGAGGGTAAGCAATTGCTTCTCGAAGGACAGCTTGGAGCCATGAAGGACCCAGATCACGGAATCTATCCTATGGTAACTTCATCATCTACACTTGCAGGCTTTGGAAGCATAGGCGCTGGCGTTCCACCTTACGAGATTAAAAGCGTAGTTACAGTCTGCAAGGCTTACTCATCAGCTGTTGGAGCAGGTGCCTTTGTCAGCGAAATCTTTGGTGATGAAGCAGATGAGCTAAGACGTCGCGGTGGAGATGGCGGTGAGTTTGGCGCTACAACAGGAAGACCAAGGCGTGTTGGCTGGTTTGATGCTGTTGCAACCAGATACGGCTGCATGATGCAGGGAACAACAGAAGTTGCTTTGACGGTCCTAGACCCACTAGGTTATCTTGATGAAATACCGGTTTGCATAGGATATGAAATCGACGGTGTTAAGCACGATGACTTCCCAAATACCACAGATTTGAACAGGGCAAAGCCTATATTTAAGACTCTTCCTGGTTGGAAGTGCGATATAACCGGAATCCGTTGCTTTGAGGACCTTCCTAAGGCAGCTCAGAACTACGTAAACGAGCTAGAAGTTTGATCGGATATCCAATAACCATAGTTACAAACGGTCCAAACCGTAATGATTTTATAAAGAGAAGACCAAACATATAAACTTACGAGGAGAAAGGAAAAACAAATGTACAAAGAAGCTATTAGACCTGCATGGGTTGAGGTTAATCTAAGCAACCTAGACTACAATATCAAACAGATCAAAGAGAAGGCAAATGGTAGAGACCTAATCGGCGTTATCAAGGCTGATGCTTATGGACACGGTTCTGTAAAGTGCGCTGAGGTTCTTAGAAAGAACGGAGTTAAGACTTTTGCAATCGCAACACTTCAGGAAGCTCTAACACTTAGAGAGGCTGGAGCAAAGGAAGAAATCATCTGCCTAGGACTTACACCTGACATGTATGCTGATGTAATCGTAGAGCACGATCTAACACCTGTAGTATGTGACTCATCAAATGCTAAGGCTATCAGTGATGCAGCAGTTGCAGCAGGAAAGATTGTATCAGGACTTATCGCAGTTGACACAGGAATGGGAAGAATAGGATACCTCGCTGATGATACAGATTTTGCAATAGAGGATGTTCGCAAGATTGCAGCTCTTCCAGGATTTAAGATTAAGGGTATGTTCTCACACATGTCTACAGCTGATGCAGCAGACAAGACATACTCACACGAGCAGGAAGCTAAGTACAACGCATTCTACGAGGCTCTAACAAAGGCTAACATCAAGATTCCTTTCCGCACACTAGCAAACAGTGCATCAATCATGGAGCTTCCAGAAATCTACTTTGATGCTGTAAGACCAGGAATCATTCTATATGGTTGCTACCCTTCAGACGAGGTTGAGCGCGCTCAGCTTTCAATCAAGCCTGTAATGTCAGTAAAGGCAAATATCATTCACCTAAAGGATGTTCCAGCAAACTTCTCAGTTGGCTACGGACGCAAGTACATTTCAACAAAGCCTGCAAGAATCGCAACTCTTGCTCTCGGATATGCAGATGGATATCCAAGACCATTCTCAGCAAATGCAAAGGTTATCGTAAACGGAGTTGTTTGCCCAATCGCAGGAAACATCTGCATGGATCAGTGCATGGTAGACGTTTCAACAGTTCCTAATGTAAAGCTAGGAGACGAAGTAATCGTTATGGGTTCAGACGGCGTAAACTCAGTTACAGCTGATGACATCGCAAACGCAACAGGAACAATCAACTACGAAATCTGCTGTGCTTTCGGACAGAGACTTCCAAAGGTATATGTTGACTAATATCAAGATACCAAAGCTTGAAAACCTGTATATAACTAAGTAATCGTCTAATTACGATTCACATATTTAGTATAATTTACAAACAAAAACAGCGAAATTTGGATTTCCAAGCTTCGCTGTTTTTTAATTCGCTTTGATATCGCAGATTCTACTGTATCAATGAGCGCAGTTTATTCGCATTCTCAGACTGCAAATTTTCTATTATAGGTTCGCACAAAAGAAGAACCTTATAAGAATAATAGTAGAAACTGTAGAACAGATCATCTGGGAAAGGATTTTCCTCATATCTAAGTTCATCCTCTTCCTCATCGTATTCCTCAGGCCACAGATACTCCTCTTTAAGCATGTCGGCAAAATGAGGAAATTCATCTGCGTGATCGCATTGGAAGGCATCACTTATAGCCTCGGCTATATACATGAAGAGTTCAAGCAGTTCATCAAAAAGCCTTCTCGCAATATCATTTGTATCCCTTTGTTCATATGCCTTTTTAAAAATTCTTAGAAGAAATACCATAGCAAATGGCGTCGCATGTAGCAAAGTGCCCTGATGCTCTATATTCATAGCTATCTCCTCGCCGCATTGCATTATATCATCCATGCTATCCATTTTAGATAAAGTCTCTAGATACCTAGGAAAATTAGTCGCCCTGCCGTATATCGTTGGCAGTCTATTCCAAGGGACATCGCTTATTTTTTTAAATTCTCTATATAGTTTCTTGTCTCTTTATCAATAGTTTTCAATCCATCATCTCCTAAAATTATCAAGTTAGACGAAAAAAGAGAGCCTGTGGAATGAATCCTCTAGACTCTCTGATTTACTTAGATTAGTCAGCTACATATGGAAGTAGAGCTACGATTCTTGCTCTCTTAACTGCAACTGTGATATCTCTCTGATGTAGTGCGCATGTTCCTGTCACTCTTCTTGGAAGGATCTTGCCTCTCTCAGAAATATACTTTCTTAGCTTATCTACATCCTTGTAATCGATTTTTTCTGCTTTATCTGCACAGAACTGGCATACTTTTTTTCTTCTCATGCCACCATGTCTTCTCTCTGCCATGTTTATCTCCTCTCTTTAGAACGGTACATCTTCGTCAATTGCCTGGAATGAATCCGGCATCTCCTCATCAAAGCCGCCGCTTACGCCTGCTGGCTCAGATGCATGTGTTTGCTGTGGTCTTGGTGCGCTGCCCTGTGGTCTATCTCCCCATTCTAGGAATTCAACACGATCGGCAACAACATCAGTGGTGTAAACTGTAGCTCCGTCCTTATTGGTATAGCTTCCTGTCTGAAGTCTTCCCTGGACAGCTGCCATACGGCCTTTAGCAAGATACTTTTCGCAGTTTTCTGCCTGCTTGCCAAATACAGTTACGCGTGGAAAGTCTGTTTCTCTCTCCTTGCCTGCACGAACGGGCCTATCAATAGCCAAGCTAAATGTTGCTACAGCCATCTGAGATGTGGTGTATCTAAGTTCAGGATCCCTTGTAAGTCTTCCTATTAGTACTACACTATTCACTATCTACACCTCTTTCTTATTCAGCATCCTTATTAACGATGATATGTCTCATGAAATCTTCTGAAATCTTGAGTCTTCTATCGAGCTCTGCTGGCAATGTTGGTTCTGCCTTGAAGTCGATGACAACATAGTAGCCCTCGTTCTTCTTCTGGATTGGGTAAGCCAACTTTCTTAGGCCCCAAACATCAACATTTCCTACTTCTCCTTCAGCTGCGATGATGCCTTTAACTCTCTCAACAGCTGCGTCCTTCTTCTCATCATCCAACATTGGATCGATGATGAACATTACCTCGTAGTTAATCATTTGTTTCACCTCCCTATGGTCTTAAATGGCGCTATTCCTATAGCGCAGAGATCGTATGCATAGTTACATACCCTAATATTATATACTAAATAATTTAAAAATCAAGGTAAATAGCCAGATTTCTTATTATATAGTGTGTAGCTTTACAATAGATGTGAGACCTTGGGTATAGAAAAAAGCGATTGAGTCCGTTAGAATGGTTTTACCACAAAATCAACTAACGAAAGGACATTCAATCGCTCATGAACAGTATAACACATTCTCAACGATATTTGCCACATACTATCGATACCAGATTTTTATGCTGTAAAAACTATACCGTGGTGGTAGCTCTGTACAGTTTGTCTGCCGAAAATACCATATATCCAAAGCTTCCCTAATGCGCTGGAACAAACGATTTGACGGAAACAGAGACTCTCTTAGAGATAAGTCTCATCGACCTCTCAGTTCTCATCCCAATGCTCATACCGATTTAGAACTAAAGTGGATCCATGATTTGCACCGCAGAAATCCTCATATCTCCATATGCGAGATGTATGGCAAGCTTCGCTCACAAAAAGAATTACTCAAGGCATCCTGGCTCACTTTACAGGATATACAAGGCTCTTGGCTTTTCTTCTAAGGCTCCTTCAACCAAGAAGAAACGTAAACCACAGAAATATCACACGCCTGAATCATTAGGTGTAAAATGGCAGCTTGATGTTAAATACATTCCAAGTGTCTGCTATGTCGGAGAAATGCCTGATAAGTTCTATCAATATACGATAATTGACGAAGCTTCAGAGAGAGATTCATATATCCATATCGTGAACAAAGTAGCTACAGCACTATTGATTTTTGTAAAGCGGGCGATTGCTTACTTTTGGTTACTTACCTGAAGTAATTCAAACAGACAACGGATTTGAATTCACATATTCTAAAGAGTACAAGCGTAAGCATCCTTTCGACATATTCTGCGATAAAGTTGGCATAAATCATAAACTTATTAGACCTCGCACACCTTGGCACAATGGAAAGGTTGAACGTAGCCACAGAAACGATCAGGAGCGATTCTATAACTTTCTGAGCTTCTACTCTTTCAATGATCTGAAAGAGCAGATGTACAGATATATGCGTCGCTCAAATCAAATTCCTATGGCCGTGCTCGGCTGGATATCTCCTGTTGAAAGGCGTTCACAATTGGAGATTTAGCTTATATATTTTGATGTTATCACTCGTTTTGGTAAAACAATTCAATGATATCATATGGCTTTTTTCTTTTTACAGATTTGGTCTCACATCATTGACTAATGTACAAATAGCCAGATTTCTTATTATATAGTCACATGTTTTTTTATTATCAATCATAACATATTGACATATGCTGAAATACTCTCTGAAAAAAATTTATTATTGGTTTGAAGTATGGAAAACTTAATAAAGTTAAACCATCAAAAAAACCAAAAGCAAATCAATATTATTTACCTTGGTTTTTTTAGTGTTAAGTTCTATTTACTTATAACTTCATTTGCTATGTAATCTGACAGTCCACCAACAACAACCGCTTTAGTTATATTTTTTTATTTTTTTAAATATTCTTTTGAGTATTCAAGGTTATTATTATTCACTATCAAAAATAGGTCCATCTTCTAATTGTGAAGCAACAAGTCCATCCACCTCATTGTCAACAAGTGTTATTTTTTTGAAGTATTAGGGAAGAAATATTTCGCAACTTCGACACTTGTTTCATATCTATTTCTACCTTCAATCCTCATAACTTTTCCGATTTCAGCTAATTGCTTTGCAACAATAGAATTGACAACATCTATTGATCCGACAATAATAAATTCAAGACCTTTCTTTCTAGATAAAAAATCTAGTTGGTAAAAATGCACAAAATCCTCAACAAGAAGAATAGGCAAACCAGTGGCTGCTGCAGATATTCCATCAATGTACTGCGCACCCGAAATTACCAAGATTCTTTTTTCATCACCAAGTGCGTGTTTTAGCACTTCAAAATTAGTCAGATATCTATCATCTCCTGTTAATATTTTTTTATATTCGAGTTATAATCTATATCACCACCTACCTGAAATAGCGCATCTTTTTTCAATAGAATAGTCAAATATTATAGATGCATTATATTTTTCTTGCTAAAAAAATGTAGATGATAATCCATCAATTATACTCTTACCATTCACATTTACATACTTATATTTATTAGTTGCGTTTCTAACTATTTCCGCAGTCTCGTTTCTATCTCCCCCTCTATATATTGTTAGATTACACATTGGTTTAACAACTTTATGGTCAATAAAGTCAATAGGTGGATATATAAAACCCATAAAATCTAAACCGGGCTCTGAATTTGTGTATGGTGGGTGATATTTCCTTATGTAAAATCTTGATGATCCATAGTCAGATGCAGACACTGTAATTTCACCATTTGTTCCAATCGACTCAACAACAGCCACATGTCCTGCACCATCACCACCATATCCTACAACCCCCTTTTTCCAACACATAACAGCACCTAGTCTTGGACTCGCGCCTCTTTGGTACCCATCATTGTTCCAATACCAATCCTCTGCATTTGACCTACTTAGTCTATGATTGTACCCGAGAAGTTCTCGCCATCTCCCCCAAGCATAACCAACACAGTTTGGGATGCACTCACCATCCGATGTTATTCTTATACAATTGTTATATCCTCCAGCTGACGAATGCAGCCAGTTTTTATTATGATATTCTGGTGCTGTTAATCTTTTAATATATATTTCACTCATTTTTGTCCTCCTCTTTTTTCACATCTTCATTTGTGATTTGATTTGAATTTTTCTTTAGTATTTTTGCAACATGCTCTATAATAGGCACGGTATCTAACCCCATTAACGATATGTTCTCACTTATAGAAATAATTTCATTAGATAGATAGCAAACCGTAACAACGTTCTTAATAAACCCTGAACCTATCACATTATCCAACTGTGCCCCAACAAGAATTACAAGCAAAATTGTGCCTTTTCTACACAATCCTTTAAACCCTGCTCTTGATTCAAGCTTTCCATTTTCACTCTTCTTACTTTTTTTAAATACTCCTGCAACGATTATTCCCGTTATATAATCTATCATCATACAAATTATTAGGGCTTTTAGACTTATTGGCCATAATTTTATTCTTGTAATTATATTTAAGATATCAGTTGGCATTTTCCTTATTACACCTCCTTTACACCTATTTATAATATTGCGCATTATTATAGATTTTTAAATCTACTATATTGTATTTTTTTATTGGCTGACAAATAGCAGTTAAAATTAAACTCGTCTATTTTTCAGCCTTTAGTAGATTATAAATCTATTATAGCTTCTGTAGATTATTTGTCAACTATTTTTTTATTTTGTTGAATATAAATCCACTTAATGATATACTAGCCACATGAGGAGATAGTTTAATGAGCATAGGGAAAAAAATAAAAGAAAAACGTATACTTCTAGGTTTGACTCAAGAAGAATTAGCGCATCGATTAGGTTATAAATCGAAATCAACCATCAATAAAATTGAACTTGGCATAAACGATATCCCACAAAGTAGAGTAGTTGAATTTGCAAATGCACTAAATACTACCCCTGCATTTCTTATGGGGTTAGATACAGATTCAAATCATAATAAGTATATACGTACATTAAGAATACCAGTACTTGGAATGGTTCATGCTGGTTATCCTATGGATGCAATTGAAGACTTCATCGATTGGGAGGAAATCACTCCTGATATGGCAAGTCGTGGAGAAATAATGGCCTTGAAAATAGTAGGTGATTGTATGGAACCTAAATTTCAGATGGTGATATAGTCATTGTTTTATGCCAATCCCATGCTGAGACAGGAGATATTGCCATAGTAATGGTAAATCACGATGAAGCAGAGATGAGAAAAATTAAGAAGTTCCCAGACGGGTCAATAAATTTAATTCCTCTTAATCCAGCTTACCAAGTTAAATCATATAGTCCAAAAGAGATAGAAAGTCTACCAGTACGAATATTAGGCAAAGTTATAGAACTTAGGGCTAAGTTCTAAATTCAGTAAGTTTTCATTTAGGAGAAACCGCATGTCGAATTTACAAGTAAATTCATCAGCTAAGGAGACTCAAGCATTTCAGGCTGGTTCGGAAAATAGAATAGAGTATTTTGATGGACTCAGAGCCTTTGCAACGATAGCTGTCATTATGCTGCATGTTTGTGCTGCTAATTGGTATGCACGGCCTGTAACATCTTCCTCTTGGATTGTATGTTCCGCCTATGATAGTATTGTAAGATGGTGTGTTCCTTGCTTCATAATGATTAGTGGCGCACTATTCTTAGACAAAAAGATTAATTTGAAGCGTCTGTATTCTAAAAATATATTTCGCATCGTTGTAGCCTTTGTATTTTGGTCGGCTATATATACTTTTGTGCCTAGTCTAATTAACAATGGAGAAAACAAGCTTCTTACATTTCTCGAAGGGCACTATCATATGTGGTTCTTATTTACCATTATTGGACTATATATAATCTCACCTATAATTTGGAGTGTCAAAGGGAATATAAATGCTTTAAGATATACAGTAGTATTCATGTTCATATCAGCCATACTTATACCAAATGCAGTTGCAATACTAGGCCTATTTATGCCTAATTTTTCTATAATGCTAAGTCAATATCTAGGTAAATTTGGTGGGGGGGGGAGTGAATTCTTTAATGTAAGATTCATTTTCTACTTTGTTTTAGGCTATTATTTAAACTCCATTAACCTTAGTCGTAAGATGAGAATTTCAATATACATATTCGGTATTTTAGGCTTTATAGCAACAATAGTTTGTACCATCTACTATTCAATACGCACAAATACTCCAAACGATTTTTTCTACGCCTACCTATCGGTTAATGTTTTACTTGAATCAGTTACTGTATTTGTATTTCTTAAGTACAACTTTGATTTAAAGAGCTTTGGTAAGACGGCTAGGACTATTATTGTTTTTATATCAAAATACAGCTTCGGAATATATCTTGTGCATCCTTTGTTTATAGAACAAGCAAAATATCATTTCAATTTCACTATGCTTCCATTTAGTTCAGTAATTGGAATTCCAATTCTTACTATCATATATCTAACTTTATCTGCAGTAGCTGCTTACATTTTAAGAAAGCTCCCGGGGATAGGTAAGCTCATAGTATAAAAAAAGGATGCTATTCGTAATAGATAGCATCCTTCTACTATATATATTGATTAAAAATTATATTATCTTTACAAACTAGCCTCTTATATAATTTGCTATTTCATCGCTGATTGAGAGCTTTCCACCTAGTAAAATCAAACTCTTAGTACCATTTTCTGAAACAAATTTTTTCGCATTATAAGCATCTGCAAAATCTGGCCCCACAAGTAGAACTGGAACTCTGGTATCCTGATTGAAAGCTCCGCCCACAAGAGCGTCTGGGAAGTTAAGTCCCGAAGCTAATATAACTCTATCTTGATGACTTGGGAAAAGATTTTCTGCAATAAGTCTTGATGTCTCGAATCTATCCGATCCTGCAAGTCTTACAGTATTACCTGTGAATTCGTCGCGTACTTCCTTTGGAACTGCCTTATCTCCTCCAATAAAGTATACCTTTAGCGGATCTATTGTTGAAAGATAGTTCTTTTGACTTACACTAAGTTTATCATCAGCTAGCAAAATAGGCCTATTTGCTGCAGAAGCCGAAACAGCATCCGGAAAGTTCAAACCTGAGCATACGATAAGCTCTTCACCATGCACTCTCGCTTCCTTTAGAATCAAAAGATTAGTTTCAAATCTATCAGAACCTCCGATTCTCTTAATATTAATTCCCCGAAGCTTCTGCTCTAAGCTTGCTGGAACAGCGCTTGTCTGTCCTAAAATGTATACTGTACCATTAGGTTCAATACTATTCTTTATATACTCAGCAGTATTGTCTACTTCGTATTGGTTTGTCAAAAGCATAGGAGCATTTTTTGTGAAAGCAAGATAGTTACCTGAAAGTGCATCTGGATAGTTATCGCCTGATGCAACTACTACGTTTTTGAACTTTGATTCGCCCTTATTTAGCTTCATCTGCTCAGCAACAGCGTAAGCAGTCTCATATCTATCGCTTCCTGCAAGTCTTATCTGCTTGTTAGCATCAAGATTTGCCTGAGCTTTTTCTAGATTTTCTCTTGCTTGCTTTGTTCTCTGAATAGCTGCGTTTACTGCTGCATTACTATCAGTTCTGTCAGCATTAGCTAGCTCGGCTTCCTTCTTTGCGATTTCCTCGTCTATTTCACTTTGAAGCTTTCTAATCTCGTTCTTAAATTCCTCAAGACTTAGGTATGTTTTATTTACGCCTAGTCCTCCGAAGCACTGCTCACTTGTCGGTGAACCCTTCTTAAGATTATTCACAGTCAGCCCTGTGATTTTGTGTGCATCGCTCATCAAAGATTTATAATGAGCAATCTCATATTCTGAGCCATATGCACCAGTTACATACTTCTGCCTCTCCATGTCAAACCAGAAATTGAAAGGATCCTTATAAATTAGAGCTAAGTTTTCGCTAGATCCTGAATTGAATATATTTGACATGAATGTGCGTTGTGATGAAATCAGTGCCATGAAGTAATCGTGATTAATATATCCAGTCTTTTCGTACTGCACAGTAAATAATGCGTTGCTTACCGCTGAAAACATCATCAAATCTGTAGATACCTTAATATCTCCATTTGGGACCGCTGGTAACTGAGGTCTAATTGCAGATGATGTATCATATGATCTAACATCTGGATTTCTCCTAATGTCATTTGCCATCTGCATAAGCTCAATTGATCTATTAATGTTCTCGAATGAAAGAGATTCCTCTACAAGGGATTTCACCTTTGCCTTATCAGCTGCAGTGAGGTTTAGTCCCATCAAACTAGGCTCTGTATCTAGGAACTTGAGAAGCTTATCTATTGTCAAAGCACTTTCATACTGCTTGCTTCGGTTCTCTAGAAAATAATTTACTGTATATGCCCTGGATTCCTTTAGATGTTCTAATTCTGCCTTGATTTCCTCAGCATACTTAACATTTCCATTTTCTGCTCTTACCCGTTTTTCGTTTTCCTGAGCTGCTGCAAGCTCAGCCTTTGCATTTTCTAGTGCAAGTCCTAGAGCACGCTCATTATCATCGTAGCTTGCTGACAAGCTTATATGTGGCTTTGATTGTGCCATTGATGAAACCGCCTGCATCAAAGCGAATATTAGACACGCCAAAATCAAAAAAACTCTGCTTGTAATTTTTCTACTCATCTATTCTCTTATCTCCATAATATTTCTGGATAAAGACCTTTGTCCTTCATTGAGCGAAGTGCGCTGACAACGCCCTGTTTGTCCTCTTTATATGTTACACCATACCATTTATCCTGTGAGGTCAAAACCTTAACCGTAGCTTTATCCTCAGCTAAAAGACCTGAAACTACGCCCGGAAGGAAGTACTCTGCCTTCAGTGGGTTTTCAACCACGCTAGTCTCAAAGAATTTTGGGAAATTCTTCTCAAGTTCATTCATCATAGACTTTGTGAAGCCCCAGAAATTCATGGAAACTATAGTATCACCTGCAACCTCTGTCCAGGTTTCTCCGTCATCTTCGGTAAATGCAACTGCATCGCCTCTTCTCATAATCTTTGTTCTTTCAACGACAGACACAAGCTCATGCTTTTCATCAACTGTGCAAATACCTCTTGCTACATGGCCGTTTTCCGTCAAAGTCTTATCTAGCCTATATCCGACCATGGAATATCTATACTTATCGTCATCCTTTGCATTCTCAAGAAAATCGTACATGGTCTGGAATGCTCCAGCGCCGTAGTAGTCATCTGCATTTATTACAGCAAAAGGTGCATCTATAAGCTTGCGGGCTGCAAGCACCGCATGTCCCGTACCCCAAGGCTTTTCGCGTCCCTCAGGAATCTCACAGCCCTCTGGAATATCAGCTATATCCTGGAATGCGTAGTGAATGTTTAGTGCTTTCCGCTTCTCTCATCTATCAAAGCTCTAAAGTCCTGCTCATTCTCCTTCTTGATTATGAAAACAATCTCCTCAAAACCTGCCATCATAGCATCATATAGAGAGAAATCCAAAATTATCTCGCCCTCGTCACTTATTGGATCTATCTGCTTTAGTCCTCCATACCTGCTTCCCATACCTGCTGCCATTACTATAAGAGCAGGCTTATCTATCTTTTTTTCGGAAATACTCATAATTTACCTCTCCTCTTGATTCAAACAATAGTATTTAAATTATATCATATGATATAATATTCTCAAAGGAGACTAAGATTTATGATTAAAAATATGAAGGATGCCGAAAGGGATGCAGCTTTCAGAGTCGCTGATGCCATGTGCGCTGCTGCTCACACTGCCCCAAAGGCAAATGGACTAGACAAGATTAGAACCCTGATTATTTCAGGTGAAGATATAGAGCCTTTAGCAAAAGAAATGGAAGTGGCGGGAAAGGAATACGGCCTCGAGTTCTTTTGCCGCGACGCAGACAACATTAGAAACAGCCACTGCGTCGTTCTAATTGCCGCTATGGGAACAGCCAGCGGCGTTCCACATTGCGCTATGTGCGGTTTTGAGAACTGCGCTGAAATGAGCAAGGCTGACGCCTGTTGCTCATTCAGTGCGACGGACCTCGGCATCGCCATCGGCTCGGCCGTCGCACTTGCGGCCGATAACCGCATCGACAACCGCGTCATGTACTCCATCGGCCGCTCAGCGCTCAGGCTCAAGCTCTTCGCCGACAATGTTAAGCTTTGCTATGGAATACCTCTGTCCACAGGGGCGAAGAGCAACTACTTCGACAGAGCACCAGGCTCCGTACTTCTGTAGCTTTTGCTCTGTCACAGTTTTGCCCGCAGGGCAAAACAAACTCTAATCCGAGGCAAATCTCTAAGGATTTGCTCACCACCCTCAAGAAAAAATCCGCGGGCTTCTTACTGCATAACAGTGAAGTCCGCGGATTTTATTTACTCTTTATATTGCTGAGCTTAAGATTTATTTCTCTTCGAAAACGTCCTTGCCCATGCCGCAGATAGGACATGTCCAATCTTCTGGAAGATCCTCAAATGCTGTTCCTGGCTGGATTCCGTTATCTGGATCACCTACTGCTGGATCATACTCATAGCCACATGCACCGCATACATATTCTTCATCTTTTTTCTCCTTTTGTTCTTAACTTTATTCTTTATATTTATCATTAACTATAACGATTTAACAAATAGATTTTTATCGCTGTGGTCAGATTTGTAAAGAAATCTGCCTCCGTTGCGACCGGATCCAGCTTCTCCTGGATCTTGTTTATCCTATACCTAATGGTATTCTTATGGCAAAACATCTTATTTGCTACCAGATTAGCATCACCACCAGCAAAGACATAAGCTATGCCTGTTTGCAAGAGTTCATTGTCCTTGCCATCCTCTTCAAGTATTGGTTTTAGATAGTTATAGGCAAATTCTAAAGTCTCTTTATCACCTGAATGGTGTGCTATTAATTTGTATATACCCACATTTTCGTAATACTTAACTTTTTCATCTTCAATTTTTGCAATATTTTCTGCCCAGTAAGCTTCACGAATCAGATCCGTAATTTTTTCCTTGTCTGAATCTATTCTACTCCAGCCCTTGTGAGCCTCGTTTATCATCTCAAGGCTGAGGTTGTAGAAGGAAGCAATCTCATAAATTGTGTTTAAAAATATATCTCTCTTGTCTTCCTCCTGGGCTATGACAATCATCAGTCTTTCGTTATAGAGGCCTATGAAAACATGTCTTTTTATATACTGACCAACTATTGAAAACTTCAGCTTTTCCTCTATAGATTTGACATCCTTTACGCCTATGCAAATAACCGAAGCGTAGCAATATCTCTCGTTCATTATTTGATTTATAATTGGAGTCTCCTCGCGGCTACCTTTGATGACCGACTCTAGTATTAGACTTTTGATAGATTCGCTATGATCTTTTAGGTTTGCACTGTTTATCTCTAGAATTATATTCTCCATGTAAACATCGTTCTCAAAGACAAATATAGGAAAATTCATTGCGTCTGCGATTTCTAGAGCTTCCTTTGGAAGTGTTTTGAACACGACCGGCTTATATGCAAGCGCATGCACATCGCATTTAATCAGCTTTTTTATGGAATCAACGACTAAATCAGGTCTTCCCTTTGCGTAGATAAAGCTTGTGAGAACTAGGCTGTTTCCATCAAAAGCTCTCTTCTTCCTATAGTTTTGCCCCTCGTCATCAAACTCAAAGTCAAGTATTTCCGTGCAATCTATGGTCTTCTCAAGTCCCCCAGCACCAGCGACGAGTTTAAAATTCTTCGTTGTCTCTAGCTTTGATAACATGCTAATCTTAAGAGCCATTACCTATCCTTTCACCTGCATCAGCCTTCGCTTCTGCTATCAAATTTTTCAAATACGTAAATCATCGCTACAAGCACTGCAATTCCTAGGCTCCAGCCACCAATGATATCCGTAGGGTAGTGGACACCGACATAGACCCTGCTGAATCCAATCAAAATTGTAAGCAGTCCAAGTCCAACAGAAAGAATCTTCGCAAGCCTTCTGTTTTCGCAATACTTCAGAAGTAAATAAATCAAAATTCCATAGCTCACAAGGCAGTTCATCGAGTGACCGCTTGGAAATGAGTATCCACCCTGCTCAATTAGTCTTAAAGCAAGATCTGGCCTTGGTCTTTGGAAAATATACTTCATTATCTGGTAAAGTGCAGTCGAAGAGAGTGCTGCTATTGCAAACTTAACTCCGTACTTTTCTCTCAGCGATTTCATCAAAAGTAGTATAACGCCAAGCAGGATAACTACATACCTATCACCACTATGCGTTATGAACTTCCAAAACGCCGTTAGCTTATCGCTTCTCATACTGTAAACACGGTATCGCACTGCATCGTCAAAAGCATCTAGATAGCCCGTCTGAACGCCCACTGCAACTCCGATGAAGACTAGAGTAGCGATAAATATTACTAATCCATATATCTTAAATTTATTATTCTTCATATTTGTCCCAAACCTTTTCATATATTATAACCTAAAATATGGATATTACCATATCATTTATGGTATATTATTATGGAGTAAAATCGGAGGTTTAAAGTGAACAAAACAAGAAATTTAGGTGCAATTTTATTCCTAATTTGGTCAGGAATAAAGTTTTTACCTTTTAGAAGCAAAATAAAAAAAGCCAGAGCAGCTGGCAATCAGGCAGAAGAAACAAGACTTATCGCGGAAGTTACAGCAAGATGGTCTGCATATGTATCCAAGCATTTTGATATAAGATATGAGGTAATCGGCAAGGAAAATCTTCCAGAAGGTCCTTGTGTATTCATAGCAAACCATCAGGCATACTTTGATATAATGGCAGTTCTATACGCTGTAAGTGGCAAACAGACTGGATTCATCGCAAAGAACGAGTTCAGCAAGGTTCCTCTACTAGGCAAGTGGATTTATGCAATCAGAGGACTTTTCATCAAAAGAGGAGATGTCAGAGAGAGTCTCAAGATCATAAACGAGGGCGCAGAGCTCATAAATCAAGGTTTTTCGCTCGTCATTTTCCCAGAGGGAACACGTAGCCAAAAGCGTGAAATGGCAGACTTTAAGCCAGGAAGCTTCAAGCTAGCATCAAAGGCCAAGGCCCCTGTTGTTCCAATTGTAATTGACGGAACCTATAAGGTCTTCGAACAAAAAAGAAAGGTATCAAAGGGTGAAACTGTCAGAGTTACAATTCTACCTGCCATAGATACAGCATCCCTTGATAGAAAGTCACTAGCAGCTCTTCCAAACCAGATTGAGGAAGCAATAAAAGAACGTCTAGCTGCTGATGCAAATTAGGATGTTAAAATGCCAATAGTATTCATAATTTTAGTTTTACTTTTTTCAGCCTTATTTGTATGGCTTATGCACTATAATTTAAGAGTGTATGATGCAAAAACGCGAAAAATTTGCCTTGTACTTGCGATTTTGACGGTAATTATACTAGAATCATGCCTTACTTTACTAGTAAGTAAGAGTTTTGACATTATTTTTTTAACGAAAAATATAGGATATATATCTAAATTACTCTGTTTTCTTGTAGTTTTATTGGTATTTACCATAGTATATCTATATATTTTCTTGCGCAAGCTATGGAATATAAAGAATCCTAGATCAGCTAAAATCAGATTTGAGAAAAAGAAATCTACTGAAAGGGGCGTGAGAAGTTACATAAGTACATCGCATATAGATGAACTTCCCATCAAAGAATCAAGTAAAGGATTTCTATTATCACCAAATAAGATATCAATTACAGCAGGAACTCATAGGATTATGGTTCAAAGGATAGACTACCTTACTAGGCAATGCAAACCGCTGGTTCTATTTGAAAAAGAATTCGAAATGAATTTTTAATAAGGACTCTATATACTACATTAAAAAGCGACGATAGTAAGAAAACATTCGAAATAAAAGAGATCTAAAAAAAGCTGTTACTCAGATTAACTGGGTAGCAGCCTTTTTTTGCTTACTTGTTTTTCTATCGCGTCTATCGCTTTGATTACTGCAGATCTAAATCCGTTTTTCTTCAAGCGATGTCACGCCTTTGATTGTTGTTCCTCCTGGTGAGCAAACCGCATCCTTCATAGCTGCTGGATGCGCTCCTGTAGCCATTTGGAGCTCGCCTGTTCCTGATATAACCTTAGATGCAAGCCTATACGCAACATCTCTCTTGAGTCCGTACTTAACTCCTGCATCTCCGAGAGCTTCTATGAACATCGCAACAAAGGCAGGTCCGCAGCCACTCATAGCTCCAGCAACTGAAAACACCTTGCTCTCTATGAATTCGACTGTCGCAACAGCTGTAAAAATGCCCTTAAAGCATTCTAGCTGCTCTGCCTTGAGTCTATGATTATCCTCGCATAAAAGAACACCTTTGCAAATCGAAATCGGAGTATTTGGCATCGTCACGATGTAGTTATACTCGCTTCCTAAAAGCTTATCATAAAAATCTGCATTACAGCCTGCTGCAATTGAAACTATGATCTTTCCCTTAAGCTCATTCTTTACTGGCTCAAGTACTTTTTCGACCATATTTGGCTTTACTGCAACCACAATCATATCTGCATTCTTTACTAATTCTTCGGCATTCTTGCAAGCCTTAATCTGTCTTGATTCTGTTTCCTTAAGTAGCTTATCCCAATTATTTGCACACGCAAATATATTAGATGTGCTTACTGCTTCTGCTTTGATAAGCCCATCACAGATTGCGCTACCCATGTTACCAAATCCTATAAACCCAACCTTTGTCTTGCTATCCATATTATTCCTCATCTACCTGAACAGTTCCGCCCTAAATTTTCCAACTATGCTCTTCTCTGCTCTTGATACCGTCATCTGCGATATTCCAAGACTCTTAGCTATCTCTGACTGAGATTTGTTGTTTATAAATCTTTCGCGGAATATGAATTTATACTGATCATTGAAGGTGTTTACGACCTTGTTAATTATTTCTGCCGTCTCTATTTGGTCATATCCGTGTTCATTAAAACCGGTATACTTCTCTAAAAATGCATTTTCTCCATCCTCGCCAGCCTCATCAAAGGTCTTATCTAGCGAGTAGGTTCCATAAGCATGCGAGCTTTCTATAGCCTCGATTATCTGTTCCTCTGTGTAACCAGTAAACTCAGCTATCTCTGCTACGGTAGGTGTTCTTTGCAGCTCGCTGTTCAGCTTATCCTTTGCATCCTGTACTTTGGCTGCTATTTCCTTTAGTCTCCTCGGAACCTTAAGGCTCCACTGCTTGTCACGGAAATACTTCTTTATTTCGCCAAGTATTGTAGGTGTTGCAAATGAGCTGAACTCAAATCCCTTTGCTGGATCAAATCTCTCAACCGCAGCTACCAAAGCAAGTGCTCCAATCTGATATAGATCGTCATATTCCACACCTTTGCTAAGATATTTGCGTATCAAATATCAACCATGTAGAGATTTTTTTCTACGAGTGCATTTCGTTTTTCAATTGTCGGGTTTTGCTTGTAATCTTCAAACAATTCCTGATCTATCATTTTCTCTTCACCATACTGATAAACTTATGATTATCTTCATCGCGTCCATATTCAACTTCGTCCATGAGTGATTTGATCACGATTATACCAATATCACCGTCCTTAGGACAGTGTAAACAGGTCTTTTTGACCTTTGCTAGCGTGTGCTTTCCACACGCATCTACTACCTTAATCTCTAGGTATCCCTCATCCATCTTAAATGATATTTCGTACTGATCACTTAAACCCTGCTCTCCATGACACGAAACATTCTTGCATGCTTCTGAAACAGCCATCTTTATGTCGTCTGTGTCTTCGAGATTAAATCCTGCCATTGCGGCAATTGAGCTTGTTGTGAGCCTTACCATAGTCATATATTCTGGTTTGCCGGGAATGATAATTCTTAAATTATCCATCTTCTCCTCCATGTAAAAGCCTGTATGCAGTCTAAACCACATACAGGCTTATTATAGCTTATTGACTCAATAAAATCAAAGGTGAATATCTACTTTACTCGATATCCAAATTAAGCCTTATAGACTAATCTGCTCCTCTGTTTCATTTGATGTGCTTGCAGAACTCTCTTCTGCCTCTTCCTCATCGTCGCGTATAGCCTTTGCTATTGCAACAATTTTGCTTCCCTCATCGACCTTCATGATCTTAACACCCTGGGTTGCACGTCCTAGAATAGAAACTTCGCTAGCTCTTATTCTGATAATTATTCCGTCTGAGTTAATCATCAAAATTTCGTCGCTTTCGTCAACAACCATAGCTCCGATAAGAGCACCAGTCTTGCTGAACTTAGCCTTGTCGTAGGTTAGAAGACCTTTTCCACCACGAACTTGAATCTTATACTCCTCAACAGGTGTACGCTTACCAAATCCGTTTTCGGTTACAACCATTAGCTGCTGTTCTGGTTCAACTAGTTCCATAGAAACTACTTCATCATCCTTGTCTAGCTTTATAGCTCTTACACCGCTAGCAATTCTTCCCATAGGTCTAACGTCCTTTTCGGAGAAGCTTATGCACTTACCCTTCTTGGTAACGATGATGATATTGTTGCTTCCTGTGGATTGCTTAATTGCGATGAGTTCATCCTCATCCTTTAGATTTATTGCAATTAAGCCGGTTGTTCTCTTTGTATCAAACTCGTTAAGAGCAGTTTTCTTAATCAAACCGTTCTTAGTAATAGCAATCAGATACTTATCCTCTGAGAACTCCTTAACAGGAATAACCGCCGTAATTCTCTCCCTCTGGAGGAGATTTAGGAAGTTAATCGCAGGTGTTCCTCTCGCCGTTCTCGTAGCTTCTGGAATCTCGTAAGCCTTAATCTTATGAGCCTTTCCTGTGTTTGTAAAGAACATTAGATTATCGTGGGTTGAAGTCATTACAAGGTCCTTAACAAAGTCGTTATCACGAGTTGTAACGCCTGTAATTCCCTTTCCTCCACGCTTCTGAGCCTTATATGTATCAGCTGGAACTCTCTTGATATATCCGAGGTGAGTAAATGTAATTGTTACATTTTCCTCTTCAACGAGGTCTTCCTCATCGAATTCTCCCTCATCTCTAACAATCTGAGTACGTCTCTCATCGCCATACTTATCTCTGATTTCTGTAAGCTCATCCTTGATAACTCCCATCAAAAGAACTTCGTCTGCAAGAAGTGACTTATAATAAGCAATTTTCTTCATCAGCTCATTATACTCATTCTCAATCTTCTCGCGCTCTAATCCCTGAAGTCTTGCAAGTCTCATGTCGAGAATTGCCTGCGCCTGGATATCTGAAAGACCGAAGTTTTCCATCAGATTTTCCTTAGCATTGCTATATGACTCACGAATAGTTTTGATAACAGCATCGATATTATCTAGAGCAATTCTTAATCCTTCTAAGATGTGAGCTCTTGCTTCTGCCTTTGCTAAATCAAACTTTGTTCTTCTTGTAACTACTTCCTTCTGGAACTTTACATACTCCTCAAGGAATCTCTTGAGTGTTAGAACTTCAGGCTTTCCGTCTACAAGAGCAAGCATAATCATGCTGAAGCTATCCTGTAGCTGAGTGTGCTTATAGAACCTGTTTAGCGTAATCTGAGGATTTGCATCTCTCTTTAGCTCAACAACAATTCTAATACCTTCGCGGTTTGACTCGTCACGAATAGCTGAAACGCCTTCTACCTTCTTTTCCTTAACTAGGTCAGCCATCTTTTCGATAAGTCTAGCCTTGTTAACCATGTATGGAATCTCAGTTATTACAATCTGTGACTTTCCGCGATCTGTCTCTTCGATTTCACAGCAAGATCTAACCTTAACCTTACCAGTACCAGTTCTGTAAGCTTCCTTCATTCCGGCTTTGCCGAGTATCTGAGCACCCGTTGGGAAAATCTGGACCCTTTACAATTTTGATAAGTTCTTCTATATCACAATCAGGCTCATCAATTACCTTAATTGTCGCATCTATTACCTCTTTTAGGTTATGTGGAGGTATAGATGTTGCCATACCTACAGCTATACCATTTGATCCGTTAACAAGAAGGTTAGGGAATCTGCTTGGTATAACTACAGGTTCTTTTTCTTCGCCATCAAAGTTATCTCTAAAATCAACGGTTTCCTTATCAATATCTCTAAGCATTTCGAGAGCAAAAGGAGTCATCCTTGCTTCCGTATAACGCATAGCAGCCGCCGAGTCACCATCCACTGAACCGAAATTTCCGTGACCATCTACAAGCATATATCTAGTTGAGAAGTCCTGTGCAAGTCTTACCATTGCATCGTAGATTGAGCTGTCACCGTGAGGGTGATATTTACCCATTACTTCTCCGACGATACGCGCAGACTTCTTATGTGGCTTATCAGGTGTTACACCTAGCTGTCCCATTCCGTAGAGAATTCTTCTATGTACTGGCTTTAGACCGTCACGTACATCTGGAAGGGCTCTGCCTACAATAACACTCATCGCATAGTCAATATACGATTTTTTCATTTCCGAGTATATCTCGGTTTGTTCTAATCTTGTATCTTCTAAAAGATCTGACATTGTATACCCTCCTTTCTTAGATATCTATCTCTGCGTATTTAGCATTATCTTCTATAAATTTCTTACGAGGTGGAACCTTATCACCCATCAAAATAGTGAATATCTCATCAGCCTGAGATGCGTCATCCATCGTAATCTGTACAAGAGTACGGTTGTTGAAGTCCATGGTAGTCTCCCAAAGCTGGTGGAAGTCCATCTCTCCAAGACCCTTGTATCTCTGAATATCTACCTTAGTCTTCTTTGTTGAAAGCTCGGCAAGTAACTTCTCCTGCTCAGGTTCTGAATATGTGTAGTAAACATCCTTACCCTGTTTGCTCATAAATAGAGGTGGCTTAGCTGCATATACGTAGCCTCCTTCTATCAAAGGTGTCATATGACGGAAGAAGAATGTCAAAAGCAAAGTTCTGATATGTGCTCCGTCGACGTCGGCATCGGTCATGATAATTATCTTATGATATCTGAGCTTGCTAGCGTCAAAATCATCACCTACACCACAACCAAAGGCTGTAATCATATTCTTGATTTCTTCTGAGTTAAGAATCTTATCAAGTCTTGCTTTTTCAACGTTTAGAATCTTACCTCTAAGTGGAAGAACAGCCTGTCTTGAACGATCACGTCCCTGCTTTGCTGAACCGCCCGCAGAGTCACCCTCGACGAGGAATATCTCTGAAAGTGCTGGATCCTTCTCTGAGCAGTCTGCAAGCTTACCTGGAAGTGAAGTGCTATCTAAAGCATTCTTTCTTCTTGTAAGGTCTCTAGCTTTTCTCGCAGCCTCTCTTGCTCTTGAAGCTCTGATACATTTTTCTATAATTATCTTTGCTTCCTGTGGATGCTCCTCTAAGTAAGCTGTTAAATTATCATTTGTCGCGGTTTCTACAAAACCTCTAACATCACTGTTTCCAAGCTTTGCCTTAGTCTGTCCTTCAAACTGTGGCTGAGCAAGCTTTACAGAAACTATAGCTGTAATACCTTCACGAATATCCTCACCGCTTAGCGCAGGATCGCTATCCTTAAGAATCTTTGACTTCTTAGCATAATCGTTTATTGCTCTTGTCAAAGCAGACTTAAGTCCTGCCATGTGAGTTCCGCCGTCTGTAGTATTGATATTATTTGCATATGAAAGTATAAATTCGTTGTATCTATCAGTGTACTGAAGAGCAACTTCAACTTCCATGCTATTCTTATTCTCTACATCAAAATATATTACTTCCTTGTGAAGTACTTCTTTATTTTGGTTAATGTAATGAACATATTCCTTAAGACCACCCTCGTAGTGGAAAACTTCCTTCTTCTTAGGTGTAACTCTCTCATCAGTTATGGAAATCTTAATTCCCTTATTTAGGAAAGCCATTTCTCTAAATCTGTGCTGAAGAGTGTCGTAATCAAATTCTATAGTCTCGAAAATCTCAGCATCAGGCCAGAATGTTGTCTTAGATCCTGTTGACTTTGATTCTCCAATAACCTCAAGAGGAGTAACTGTCTTACCTCTCTTGTATTCTTGCCTATATATATTTCCGTTTCTCTTAATCTCTACAACCATATCTGTAGAAAGAGCATTTACTACGGAAGCACCTACACCGTGAAGTCCTCCAGATACCTTGTATCCTCCACCGCCGAACTTACCTCCTGCGTGAAGAACTGTATGGATAACCTCAACCGCTGGAATTCCAAGTTTTGGATGATTATCAACTGGCATACCACGACCATCATCCTCAACCGTTAAAGATCCATCTTTATTAATACTAATCTTTATGTGTTTACAATATCCAGCCAATGCCTCGTCGACACTGTTATCAACAACTTCATATACTAGATGATGAAGACCTCTAGCACCGGTACTACCAATGTACATACCAGGCCTTTTTCTAACTGCTTCTAATCCTTCAAGTACTTGAATTTGCGCGGCGTCGTATTGAGTATTTATCTTTTCTTCTGTACTCATTTAATCCTCGCTTTCCTTCTACATTTTTTTATCAAAACGATAGCATATATTATACAATAAAATCGTCTTTTTTAACAAGTTTTTTTACTTTATTAAAAGAAAAATTATTACCGTATATAAAAATCGCCCTAAGGCGATATTTTTTTAATCTATAAAATATATGTCAGTTTAATATATATATTATATAAGAGTTCCGTTTTCTATATAGAATATTTTCAGTTCATCAAACTTATACTTTATATTTTTGATCAAGTTCTGTTGTTGTTATGAATAATTGATTCTTTTTCATAGTGTCTATGAGAAATTCTTGTCTATCAGCATCAAGTTCACTCATAACATCGTCTAACAGCAGTATTGCATCCTCATCAGTTTTTTCTTTTATAAGATTAAGCTCTGCTAATTTTAGCGATAAAGCGCAGGTTCTCTGCTGTCCTTGTGATCCAAAAATTTCTCATATCTATATCATTTACAATGAATGAAATATCATCTCTATGAGGACCAACAGATGTATTTCTATTTCTTGAATCAGTTTTAAAGGAATTTTTTAGTTCTCTATATATAAAATCTTCCTGCTCAGGCAAACTTTCCTTTATTTCTACATTTGGCTCATATAAAATATCTAATTTTTTTCCTTGCCTCCTGTTATACCAGAATGTATTTTTAGCGCTGTATTCACTTAGCTTCTTTATAAACTCTTTTCTTAAAAATATTACCTCAGCTCCATATTTTTGCTAGCTGGATATCCCAAAGATCTATTATGGAAGGCTCTAAATTATCCTCTTTTAGATAGGTATTTCTCTGTAAAAGTGATTTTTTTATAGTTTGATAAGCTATTATAGTACTTAGGAGAAATTTGACTTAGCTCCCTATCTATAAACTTCCTTCTCTTCTCAGGCTCATCCTTTACTATTTTTTTAAATCCTCTGGTGAAAATATAACTATCAAAAATATTCTTTAGCAGCTGTGAAGTCTTAGTTACATTTTTTTCTATCTTTTTTTATAAACTTTTCAGAGCTTTTTTTCACCTTTTCTTTTTAATTGAAATTTCAACAGTTGTATTATTTAATTCCTTTTCAGCCCATACCTTTACTATGGCATTATTCTCATTAAATTTAACTAGGTCAAGATCTTTTTGATGTACGAAAAAGAACGACCTATTGCAGTTAAATAAACTGCTTTCTAATAGGTTCGTCTTTCCTTGAGCATTCTTTCCTAATATTAAGTTAACATTTTTTTGCTAAATTCTAGCTCTAAATTGTTATAGTTTCTAAAATTTTGCAGCTCTATTTTTTCTATATGCATCTTACATATTGGATAGTCTTACTGGAAGAACAAGATACTCGTAGCTTTCACCTTCTACAGGAGTGATTAAGCATGGGGATATGCTTGTATTAAACTTCATAACTATCTCTTCATCACTTATAACTTTAAGTATATCTATGATATATTTAGCATTAAATCCTATATCGAGGTCCTCACCAGTCTTTTCTGCTAGTAAATCCTCTTTTACATTTCCTTCCTCTGAACGTGAAGTTATTGTAATAACATTATCCTTTATAGATAGCTTGATAAGATTGTTCTTACCTTCCTTTGATAGAAGTGAAGCTCTCTCTACACATTCCATAAGCTCTGATTTTATAAGCTTTACATTTATTGAAGCTGTCTTTGGGATAATATCCTGGTATTTTATAAACTCACCAGCTATTAATCTCATGATAACCTTGATGTTATCTATCATCAAAACAGCACTCTTATTATCTACTAATATCTTAATTTCTTCGCTCTCTGAATTAAGGTTTGTTTCTGAAATAATCTTGCTTATTTCATTCATGATTTTAGCAGATATAATTATTCTGTGATCCTCTTTATTAACCATTTCTTCTGATGTAATAGCCATTCTATATCCATCTATAGCTACCATTTTGATGTTATCGTTAGATATTTCTAGAAGAATGCCTGTAACTACACCTTTTGTTTGATCAATACTTGCTGCAAAGGAAGTTTTTCTTATCATTTCAGCAAATTTTCCCTTATCAAAAGTTAATTCTTTTTGCATCATCTTCTGTATTCTTTATGTTTGGAAACTCATCAGACGACATTCCTACTAGAGAAAAATTCTGATGTTAGGCATTTAATAGTAATTTTTTCGTCTTCACAAGTAAATTCAATATCATTATTAGGAAGTTTTCTTACTATGTCACCAAATAGCTTTGCTGGAACTACAATAGAACCATCTTCTGAATTAGATACTTCCATCGAGTTTTCTATAGTTATATCTATATCAGATGCAGTAAAAGTTGCTATGCCTGAATTTATATTGATATTAATACCTTTAAGTGTAGGTATTGTTGTTCTTGAGCTTATAGCTTTAGATACAATATTGAGAGTTCTTGTTAATTCTAATTGATTACATGTGAACTTCATAAAAAAACCTCCTAAAAATGCAATTTTATTATTAACTTATATATAATAATATTAGTAATAAGGCCTGTGGAAACAGTGGATAACTATGTTCAGCCTTGAAATTACTTAATTTTTTTATCCTCAGTTATAGAAGTATAAGCCTGTGGATAAGATGTGGATGAATGAGGATAAGTATTATATAACTTTCAATTCATCATTTAACTGATCGATAACTTCTCTTAGTTCTTTATTATCTTTTATATCATCTTCTATCTTGTCGCAACCGTGCTTAACAGTAGAATAATGCTTGTCACCAAATAACTTTCCTATCTTAGGAAGAGATAAATCGGTGTGGATACGACATAAATACATAGCAATCTGTCTAGGATAAGCAAATTCAATCTTTCTACTATCAGATTCTAAGTCAGAAACCTTGATATTATAATACTTTGAAACAGTTGACTTAATTTTATCAGGACTTATATTTCCACCTATTGATACAACATCTGTAAGACAAGATTTAGCAAGACTCATATCAATCTTCGAATTACCCATCTGTGCAAAGGCATGAATTCTAGTGAAAGCACCTTCTAATTCTCTGATGTTATCTTTGATTTTTTCGGAAATCATAGCTATTACCTGTTCAACATCATCATCTAACTCAACGTTGAAAAGTTCAGCTTTTTTTCTAAGTATTGCTACTCTGGTCTCATAATCTGGAGGTGCTATTTCTGCAATCATATTCCAACCAAAGCGTGATCTTAATCTTTCATCAAGTTTAACTAGCTTATTAGGTGGTTTATCTCCAGATAATATAATCTGTTTATTATCCTCATGTAATGAGTTAAATGTATGAAAGAATTCCTCTTGAATACCTTCTTTACCTTCTAAAAACTGAATATCATCAACTAGTAGAACATCAGCTTTTTCTATATTTAGATTTAAATTCAAAAGCTTTTACCTTCCTGGAGAGCTTTAATAAAATCGTTTGTAAATGTCTCAGAAGAAACATAGAGAATTCTCATATTCTCATTATTTTTCTAATAGGTATATTCCTATGGCATTAAGTAAATGTGTTTTACCTAATCCAGATTTACCATATATAAATAGAGGATTGTAGGCAGAAGATGGGTTTTTGCAACTGCCATACATGCTGAATAAGCATAGGTATTACTATTTCCTACAACAAAATTATCAAAAGGTAAATTTAGGATTAAAAAAATCTTCTCTTTACTTGAATAGAAATTAAGATTATATGCCGTAGATTTCTTAGTATCATCTATTACCTTGTTGTTTTCTTTATATTCAAATTCAGGTTTAATAACAACACGGTAACTTTTACCTAAAAACTGACTTTAGGGAATCCTCAAAAACATGATTATATCTTCGGTTTAAGATATTAGAAGTAAACTCTTTATCTGTTGATAATTCAACAAGATTAGGGTTTTCTAAAATATTATGTATCTTTACTTTTTGATATAAATGAATCATATGTAGCTTGAGTAACATTGCTTTTTTATATCAAGAAGGACTTTTTAGGATTTCTTCTTTATTCAATTATAATGCCTCCCTAAAAATGATATAAATATATTGTATAGAATAATTAGATTTAAAAACAAGGTATATTGAATGGGAACTTTGAAAAAATTTTTGATAAAAAAATATTTTTTTAAAAAAAGTTATCCACAGGTTATTGATAAAAAGAGATGTTTATTTTTGTAGTTATAAAAAGAGTTATCCACATATAGAGGATAACTTTATCATAATTATCCACATATAGCTTTTAGGCTCAAAACGTTGATAAATTCAAATCTTGTATTGACATAGAATGTATATCAATATAAAATAATTTTGTATGCATTTTTGAAATTTAGAAGATGCAGGTCAGTTTACAAAAGAGGAGGTAAAAACAATGAAACAGACATTTCAGCCTAAGAACAGGCAGAGAATGAAGGAACACGGCTTTAGAAAGAGAATGGCTACTAAGAATGGTAGAAACGTTCTAAAGAGAAGAAGAACTAAGGGAAGAAAAAGACTTTCAGCTTAGTAAGTGTTTTAGTATGTTGAGACCTAATGTAATAAGAAAAAAGTCCGATTTTGATAATATCTACAAAAAAGGAAATTCTGTAGGAGATAGGTACATAGTACTATTCTGGAGAAAGAACCACTTAGCCTATAATAGAACCGCTTTTTTAGCGAGCAAAAAAGTAGGTAATAGTGTGAGAAGAAATCGTGCAAGAAGACTGATGAAGGAAGGATATAGATATCTTTGTGATGGATTGGATTCAGGCTACGATTTTATATTCATAGCCAGAAATACTATTAACGATAAGAAAGAGGATGATGTAAAAAGATCAATTTCCTCAGCTTTGAGAAAGGCTAAAATAAAGAAAAAAATGTTTAGATTTATTGGTAAGATTGTTTCATTCTTCATGATAAAGCTAATTAGATTCTATCAGCTTTTTATATCTCCGCTATTTCCAAAGACATGTAGATTTTATCCAACTTGTTCTGCTTATTGCATACAGGCGCTACAGAAGTACGGACCTATTAAAGGCAGTTACTTAGGTATTAAACGAATTTTAAAGTGTCATCCTGGTAATCCAGGAGGTTATGACCCTTTAAAATAACGGAGGAATTTAGTATATGGCTTTATTTAATTTCTTAGCCAAACCGTTTAGTATACTGCTCGCTTTCTTTTATAACATAACGGGACATTATTGGTTAGCAATTGTCCTCTTGTCAGTTCTGATAAGAGTAGCGATGTACCCACTATATAAGAAGCAGATTCTTTCAACTTCTGGCATGGCAGATATGCAGCCAAAGATGAACGAAATTAAGAAAGTATGCTAATGACAAAGACATGATGAACCAGAAAATAGCTGAGCTATACAAGGAGTCAGGTTTTAACCCAAGTGCGGGTTGTATGCCTATGCTTGTTCAGTTCATAGTTATTTCGGGTCTTTTTATTCTGCTTAGAAATCCTCTGAACTATGTCAATGATGAAAATATGGTATTCGCTGTACACGAATCCTTCCTTTGGATTAAGGATTTATGTCAGCCAGACCCATGGATTTTGCCAATACTTTCGGGTATAGCAACATTTTTCTCTTTCTCAATGTCACAGCAGAACCAGCTAGGACAGCAGGGTTCTAATATGGGCATGGGAATGATGAAATATATATTCCCTATCATGATAGTTTGGTTAGGAAGATCATATCCAGCAGGCCTTGCAATTTACTGGTTTATCAGTAACTTTACTCAGATATTCTTTAACATCAGATTCAATAAGTTGAGAAAAGAATTGAAGGCAAAGGATAAAAAGGGTAAAAAGAAGAAAAAATAATTAGTATTCACGTACACTCATTGGAGGAATCTATAAGATGAAAGTTTCGGAAAAATGGGGAACCGATGTGGATACCGCAGTTGAACTTGCTTTGCAGGAATTAAATGCAAGCAAGGAAGAGGTAGACATAGAAGTACTCGAGCAGCCTTCAAGAGGATTTTTTGGAATAGGATCAAAGCTTGCGCTCGTTAGAGTAAGCCTTAAGGATAAGGAAGAAGAGCTCAAGAAAGAAGATGATAAGCAAGAATTTGCAGAAGAAGTACAAGAAATATCCACTGAAGATGCAAATGTAGATAGTGAGAAGGCTTCTGAGGATAATACAGAGGCAAGACATAGATCACCATCGCACAAGAAAAAGAAGAAAAATCTATGAGAAATGACAGAGCACGCGATGATGAAAATCAGACGAGCGAACCTGTCATTCCAGAAATCGATATGTCTTCCCTAAATGATTTGGAAGAGGACAATGCAGCTTTTGTATTCCTAAAGGGTCTCGTAGAAGAGATGGGAATCGAGCTTGACGTTGTAGGTAAAACTGATGGAACCGATTTGTTCTTCCTATTAGAAGGAAAGGACTCTGGAACCGTAATAGGCAAGAGAGGAGCAACTCTCGACGCAATTCAGTACTTGACTAGCCTTGTGGTAAATAAGGGTAACGGAGAGTATATTCGCGTAGTTGTTGATGCTGAGAATTATCGAGCAAAGAGAGAAAAAGCCTTGGAAAAGCTAGCAAAGAGACTAGCAGAAAAGGTAGTAAGAAGCCGTAGGCCATTCAAGCTAGAGCCTATGAATCCTTACGAGAGAAAGATTATTCACGCAACACTACAAAAAGATCCACGCGTTACAACAAAGAGTGAGGGTCAGGATCCATACAGAAGGATTCATATCGAACTTAAATAGTAGATTAGGCTGTCGCTTTGCGGCAGCCTTTTGTAATCAAAGGAAGATTTATGGAAAGTACAATAGCTGCTATAGCAACTTCTCCGGGAGAAAGCGGAATTGGAATTATAAGGATAAGTGGAGAAGAATCCCTAAATATCCTTAACAAAATATTTTATCCAGCGAGCAAAAATTTAGAGCCAAAGGATAATCATAGACAACTCATATACGGCCACATAAAAGACGAAAGAGGACACATTATAGATGAAGTTCTAGCTGTCTATTTTCCTGCGCCAAAGACCTACACAGCTGAGGATGTAGTAGAGATAGATTGTCATGGTGGAATTGTACCGTTATCGAATACGCTTTCACTTGTTTTACGTTGTGGTGCTGATTTAGCAGAGCCTGGTGAGTTTACAAAGAGAGCCTTTTTAAACGGAAGGCTCGATTTAACACAGGCTGAAGCCGTAATTGATGTCATAAATTCAAAGACAAATTCCTCTTTTGATGTAGCTATGGAACAGCTAAGGGGGAAGATTCTCTAAAGAGATAAATGAAATACGTAAGGAAATAACGGATGTTTTAGTTGATATTGCAGTTAATATTGACTATCCAGACGAGGATATAGAGTTTATACTTTATGATAAACTAGAAAAAAAGCTTAGGCAGATAAAGGGAAAAATTGATTATCTCATAGGAAGCTCTGATACGGGTAGAATTTTGAGAGAAGGCCTTAATGTTGCGATTGTAGGTCGTCCAAATGTTGGAAAATCATCTTTGATGAATGCTATACTCAGAGAGTCAAGGGCTATAGTAACTGAAATTCCTGGAACGACAAGAGATACGATAGAAGAGCTCATAAATGTAAGGGGAATTCCTGTAAATCTAATAGATACAGCGGGAATTAGAACTACCGATGATGTGATTGAACAAATTGGTATAGATAAATCAAAGAAGTCTTTGGAATCTGCGGATTTAGTTATATTTATGATAGATTTGACATCTGAGATTTCTGACGAGGACTACGATATTCTTAGTCAAGTAGACAGGTCGAAGCTTTTAATTTTGTTCAATAAGGCTGATCAGACTGCTAGAATAAAAAATGAAGATATGATTTCTTTTGCTGATGGCATGCGCTATATGCTAACTTCTGTTAACGATAGTAAATCGGTTGATGAGGTTGAAAATGCAATCTTTGAGAAGGCAGGTGGAAATCTCTTACTAGGAAAAGAAAGTGAAACAGATAGGCTTGCAGGATCACCAAAGAGCAATATAGTTACAAACGCAAGACATAAGAATATGTTAGAAAGAGCAAGTGTTTCACTTGGAGAAGCTATTAATGCAGTCAGCGGAAATATTCCTTTGGAATTCCTAGAAATAGATATTAGAAATGCATACGAAGAGCTCGGATTTATAACAGGTGACTCGGTGCAGGATGATGTCATAGATGAGGTATTTAGTAGATTTTGTTTAGGTAAATAATCTCAATCATATCAAAATGGAGAAATAGATGGACCAGTATTTAATGGGAAAATACGATGTAATCGTCATAGGAGCAGGTCATGCAGGCTGCGAGGCAGCACTTGCAGCAGCTAGAATGGGAAGCAAGACAATTATGTTCTCTATCAATTTAGAGGCTATAGCTATGATGCCTTGTAATCCTTCTATTGGTGGAACTGGCAAGGGCCATCTAGTGAGGGAAATCGATGCTCTTGGTGGTGAGATGGGTGTAAATATAGATAAGACTTTTATACAAAGTCGAATGCTAAATACAGCAAAAGGACCTGCAGTTCATTCTCTTAGAGCACAGGCTGATAAATATCAATATCATCTTGAGATGAAGAAGACAATAGAAAAGCAGGAAAATCTCTTTATGAAGCAGGATGAAATCATCGATATAATAATTGAAGATGGAAAAGCCTGCGGAGTTATTACAAGAAATCACGCTGTTTACAGGGCAAAGGCTGTTATAATTGCAACTGGAACCTTCCTTCGTGGAAAGATATTTATAGGAGACAGTGCTTATTCAAGTGGACCAAACGGACTTGCACCTGCAAATGAGCTTTCGGATAAACTTGCTGAATATGGAATAAAGCTAAGAAGATTTAAAACGGGAACTCCAGCGAGAGCACTGGCATCAACCTTTGATTATTCAAAGATGCTAGAGCAGAAGGGCGATGAAAAAATCGTGCCGTTTTCTTTCCTTAACGATAAAATTGATAAGGAACAGGTTTCGTGCTGGCTCACATATACAAACAGTAAAACTCATGAGATAATCAGAAACAATTTTAACCGTTCCGCTTTGTTTGGTGGACAAATTGAGGGAATAGGACCAAGATATTGTCCTTCAATTGAAGACAAGGTTAATCGTTTTGCTGAAAAGGAAAGACACCAGCTTTTCATCGAGCCAGAAGGACTTGATACAGAGGAAATGTATATCCAGGGAATGAGCTCAAGTCTTCCAGAGGATGTGCAGAGAGATTTCTATCAAAGTATAGAGGGGCTTGAGAATATAGTTATTACTAGACCTGCATATGCAATAGAATATGATTGCATTGATCCACTCGAATTAAAATTAAATTTGGAGAGCAGAGTAATTGAGAAGTTGTTTTGTGCTGGACAGTTTAATGGAAGCTCGGGATACGAGGAGGCAGCTGCTCAGGGTCTAATGGCGGGTGTGAATGCACATTTGGCAATAAATGGTAAAAATCCTTTTATTCTTGCGAGAAACGAGGCTTATATTGGCGTTCTAATCGACGATTTAATAACTAAAGGTACTAACGAGCCTTACAGAATTATGACGAGCAGAGCGGAATATAGGCTGCTTCTGAGACAAGACAATGCAGATGATAGGTTGACAGAGAAGAGCTATGAGATAGGACTAGCCTCTGAGGAGAGATTTAACAGACTTAAATCAAAACAGGAGGAAGTTGCTAGAGAAATAGAAAGACTAAGCTCGGTAACACCAGCTGTGGCGGAAACAAATGCGTATTTGGAAAAAATTAACAGTTCTCCAGTTGAGGGTAAAATTAGCCTTGCAGATCTTCTAAAGAGACCAGAGGTTACATATGAAAACCTACTTGAAATAGACAAGGAAAGACCTGAACTGTCTGAGCATGCAAGAGCTCAGGTCTCGGTAGAAATCAAATATCAAGGCTATATAAAGAAGCAAATTCAACAGGTTGAGAAGTTTAAAAAACTCGAGAGAAAACCGCTATCTAGCGATATAGATTACGAACAAATAGACGGTCTCAGAATTGAAGCAGCACAGAAACTTAATAAGATTAAGCCTGTATCTTTAGGACAGGCTTCGAGAATTTCAGGCGTGTCACCAGCAGATATAAATGTGCTTCAGGTTCATTTAGAAAAGGAGAAAAGAATTGATAAAGCAAAAATCTTAAAGAAGAGCTTAGAGCTCTTGGACTCCCTAGTGATGATGACACCTTGAGACGGTTCGAACTCTATATGAATGGCGTTCTTAATTGGAATGAAAAAATTAATCTGACTGCAATCACCGATAAAAATGATTTTATAGAAAAGCATTATATAGATTCGTTAAAGCTAGCCAAGCTAGGATTAATAAAATCCGGTAGCAGGGTTATGGATCTTGGAACAGGTGGTGGATTTCCTGGAGTTCCACTTGCTATAGTATATCCACAGACTGATTTTATCCTAGCAGATTCACTGAACAAGAGACTAAAAGTAATAGATGAACTCTGTGGAGAAATCGGCATAAACAACGTAAGCACAGTTCATGGAAGAGCTGAAGATTTAGGTCAGAACAAAGATTATAGGGAGAAATTTGATTGCTGCGTTTCGAGAGCGGTTGCAAACCTATCAACTCTATGTGAATATTGCCTACCTATGGTCAAACCAGGAGGATATTTTATTGCATATAAGTCGGGATCAGCAGAAGATGAAATCAAAAATGCTGAGAAAGCAATAAAAATTCTCGGTGGAGGAAAAGCAGAAATCATACCTTCGGACCATGAAAATATTGATCACTGCTTTGTAAAAATAAAAAAACGGCAAAACACTGCAAGGCAATATCCAAGAAAAGCGGGAACGCCGTCAAAACAGCCATTATAAGTATGATAGAACAGAGAATGTTTCACGTGAAACATTCTCTGTTTTTATATAAAAAAGTGGAAAAAAAGCTCTATTTGGTATATAATAAATCAAGTCCATTTTTTGATTATGGAGGATAAGAAATTGGGAAAAGCAATAGCAATATTTAACCAAAAGGGTGGAGTTGGCAAGACGACTACAAACATCAATTTAGGCGCATGCCTCGCACTTTTGGGAAAGAAAGTTTTAATCTTAGATATTGACCCTCAGGGTAATACGACAAGTGGAATCGGAATTAAGAAAAAGAGTCTCGATTACACGGTCTACGACCTTTTTGATTGAGGATGATTTTGATACCAAAAAAGCAATTCTACATACAAATATAAAGGGGCTGGATATAATTCCAGCAAGTGTAGATTTAGCAGGTGCCGAAATTGAGCTTGTTCAGATTGAGGGTAGAGAACAAAGACTTAGAAAGGCAATGGATAAGGTAAGAGAAAAGTATGATTACATATTCATCGATTGTCCACCTTCGCTGGGTCTTCTAACTATAAATTCTTTGACAGCCGTTCAAAGTGTACTCATTCCTATTCAGTGTGAGTTCTATGCACTTGAAGGTGTTAGCCAGCTTGTTAGCACAATCGAGATTGTTAGAAAAAACCTCAATAAGGAACTTGAAATTGAAGGCGTAATTCTGAGCATGTTCGATGGACGTACCAACTTATCTGTTCAGGTTGTTCAGGAGGTCAAAAAGTACTTTGGGGCAAAGGTGTATTCGACGGTTATTCCAAGAAATATTAGACTTGCCGAGGCACCAAGCTATGGTATGGCTATAACAGAGTATGATCCTAAATCAAGGGGAGCAGAAGCGTATAGAGAATTTGCTGAGGAATTCCTCGAAAGGGAGGAAGAGTAATGGCAACTAAGGGAAAGAAGAGTGGACTAGGCAGAGGCCTTGACGCGTTATTTGCTGACCGTGAAGTTGCGGTTAATGAGGATATTAAGCTTCCAGCTCAGGAGGAATCAGGTGACAGCGTCAAATATATAAGTATTAACGACATTAAACCTAACCACGGACAACCTCGAAAGACTTTGATCCCGAAAAGATTAGCGAGCTCGCAAGATCTATTGAGGAACATGGCATTATTCAACCACTAGTTGTGACTAAGGCTGAGGTTGGCTATGAGATTGTCGCAGGAGAGAGACGCTGGAGAGCTGCGAGAGAAGCAGATCTCAAGAAGGTGCCTTGCCTTGTGAGAACTCTTACAGATGAAGAAAATATGCTCCTTGCAATAATAGAAAACATGCAAAGAGAGGATCTAAACCCTATAGAAGAAGCCGAGGGTCTAGAGAAAATGATTAAGGTTTACGGTTTTACACAGGACAAGGTGTCTAAGAGTGTAAGTAAGTCAAGACCTTATATTACCAATGCTTTGAGGCTTTTAAATCTCCCGGAAAGCGTAAGAAAAGAGGTTGCTGAAGGTAGACTTTCAGCAGGTCATGCAAGAGCTATTCTTTCAGCAGATAATTTCCAGAAACAGGAAGAACTTTGCAAGAGAGTTATCGCAGAAGGACTTTCGGTGAGAGAAACAGAAAAGCTTGCAAGCACCGAAAAACAGAAGAGAAACAAGGCTTTAAAGCGTGTTAAACCTAAGGAAATTCTCAGTGTGGAGAATGAACTTAAAGATATTTATGGTACGAAGGTAAATATTGAAGCAAAGGGAAAGGGCGGATCTATTCAACTCCACTACTACAGCATGGATGAACTGAACAGATTGATAGACATTCTCAGAGTTGCAAATATAAATTCGTAATGGAGAAGTAAAGATGACAGAAAAAGTGGCAAAACGCATTATATCAGCCGACCTTCCTATGCCGATGTGCATAGTTAATAGGGATGGCAAGGTAACCAGTGCGAACAGATTCATAGACAGAGTCTTCCCCTACAAAGGGATAGAAGATGCCGATTTTTTTGCTCTCACAGGTATAAAGATAAAATCACTTTTAGATGGGGATAATAAGTACCTACTCGATAGAAATGGCCGAAAGTTTAGAGTGATTGCAGATAGCGATAAGAATGAATATGGCGATGATATCATTGTATTTTTCAGAGATGTCACAGGATATGAAGACCTTAAGAAGAAATATGTTTCTGAGAAAGTATGTGTATGCCGTATAAACGTAGATAACTACGACCAGTTTGCAGGCTCTGTAACACCAGAGACCGGCATGTCGGTAACTAGTCAGGTTGATCGCATCATTAGAAAGTGGGCAGCTGACATAGATGCATCCCTTGATAAAATCAAGGACACGATATACAACGTATACTTTCAGTACGGACATTTTGAGGAACTTGTAAACAACAAGTTTTCTATTCTAGATGACGTGAGAAAGATAGATACAGGAGCAGATTTTCCACTGACACTTAGCATGGGCTTAGGAATAGGTGGTGCAAACATATTGGAAACCTCAGAGTATGCGGCTGCGGCACTTGACCTTGCGCTAGGACGTGGAGGAGACCAGGTTGTTGTCAAGGAGGAATCCGAAATCAGCTACTTCGGTGGTAAGACGCAGTCCATAGAAAAGGGCAGCAAGGGTAAGTCGAGAATCATTGCTCATGCTTTGAGAAAACTTATCGAGCAGTCTAATCGAGTTTTGATTATGGGGCATCAAAATGCGGACATGGACGCATTTGGCTCTGCACTTGGAATTTACAGAATGTGTATCAACAGTGGAACTGAGGCGCACATTATTATTGACCAGGTGAATGATACTATGCAGGCCGTATATGACCAGGTAAGAGCGACTCAAAACTACAATCTTGATTCAACAGAGAAGGCTAATGCTTTGATAGAGTCAGATACTCTGCTAGTTATCGTAGATACGCAAAGACCTAGCTATTTAGAGGCTCCAGAACTTTTGGATAAGACGGAGAGAATCGTTGTAATAGACCATCACCGAAGAGCTGAGGACTATATCACGGGAGCAACATTATCATATATTGAAACATATGCATCGTCAGCTTCGGAGCTTGTAACAGAGATGCTTCAATATGTAATTCCGAGAAAATCACTCGTAAAACTTGAGGCAGAAGCGCTTCTTGCGGGTATAACATTAGATACAAATAGATTTGCTGTAAAGACTGGAGTTAGAACATTTGAGGCAGCTGCATGGCTTAGAAGAGCCGGTGCTGACACAACAGAGGTGAAGAGATTCTTCCAAATTGATCCTGACACATTTAAAGTTAGGGCCAAGGCTATTGCAAATGCAAGTTTCTATGATGGTGGCATTGCAGTATCAATATGTGAGGGACAAAATCAGGATGCTCAGGTAATCAATGCACAGGTTGCTGACGAGCTCCTAAATATCAAAGGAATAAGAGCGAGCTTTGTTGCAGGGGTAAACGATAAAGGAATTACCTGCATAAGTGCAAGGTCGCTTGGAGACATAAATGTTCAGGTTCTTCTTGAGAAAATCGGTGGAGGCGGACATTTGAATACCGCGGGAGCTCAGGTTAAAGAAAAACCTGAAGAAGTGCTAGAGATAGTACTGGGATTATTAGAAAAAGGAGAAAAAAATGAAAGTAATACTTAAACAGGATGTAAAAGGTACAGGTAAGGCTGGTGAAGTTCTTGAGGTTAGCGATGGTTTTGCAAGAAACATGCTTCTCAAGAAGGGACTAGCGGTTGAGGCAACAAAGGCAAATCTAAGAAGCCTAGAGAAGCAGAAAGCACTCGAAATCCAGCAGGAAAAGGAAAACAGAGAGCAAGCTCAGAGCATGGCTGAGGCGCTTAAGGATAAGAAGATTGTTATCAAGACAAAGTCAGGTGAAGGCGGCAAACTTTTCGGTTCAATCACATCAAAGGATATAGCTGATGCTATCAAAGAGCAGCTTGGAATGGATATCGAAAAGAAAAAGATTGAGCTTGCAAACCCACTTAAGCAGCTTGGTAGCTTTGATGTAGTAGTTAAGCTATATCACGAGATCAAAGGTGAGATAAAGGTTGAGCTTGTAGATTAGGAGTCAAAAATGACAGAGAAGATACCTCCGCATAATAAAGAAGCAGAGCAGTCCGTACTAGGCGCTGCAATGCTTGATAAGGATGCACTTTTTGATGTACTCGAGACGGTAAAGGCTGATGATTTCTACGATGCAGCTCATAAGGAAGTCTACGACGTAATCCTAGAGCTTGGCAGAAGAAACGAATCAGTAGATATCGTTACTGTTTGCGATGAGCTAAAAAAGCGTGGAAGCCTCGAAATAGCAGGGGGAAGAGCATATATTGCATCGCTTACAGCGAATGTGCCATCTGCGAAGAATGCAGTAGGTTACGCTAAGATTGTAGCCGAAAAGGCACAGCTTAGAAGGCTCATTAAGGCTGCCGATGAGATAAGAGAAAAGAGCTTTGAGGAGAGTGAGGATGCAGGATATATCCTCGATTTTGCAGAGCAGAATATATTTGAAATTGCGCAGAAACGCCAGAAGAACGACTACTCACATATCAAAGATGTCATCATGGAAAACGTTGAGATGATTGACAAAGCTGCAGGTTCAGACGGCGATGTTACGGGTGTTCCTTCCGGCTTTACAGAAATCGATAAGATTACAGGAGGTTTCCAGCGTTCTGACCTTATAATCCTAGCAGCAAGACCTGCTATGGGAAAGAGTTCATTTGCGCTAAATATTGCTCTTAATGCAGCGAAGAGGGGATCAAAGGGAATTATCATCTTCAACCTTGAGATGCCTAAGGACCAGCTTGGACAAAGACTTCTTTCGATGGAAAGTAACATTGAGCTTTCAAATATCAGAAAGGGTAAGATAGAGATAAATGACTGGCAGAAGATAAACATAGCAGCTGATATTCTATCAAAGACAAGCATCACTATAGACGATACTCCAGGTATCACTGTTATGGAGATGAAAAATAAGTGCAGAAGAATGAAGGCGGAGTATGGACTTGACCTTGTGATTGTCGACTATCTCCAGCTCATGACATCTGAAGGTAGATCTGAGAGCAGGCAGCAAGAAATCAGTAAGCTTTCAAGATACCTGAAGCTGCTTGCTAGAGAGATGGACTGTCCAGTGCTAGTACTTTCCCAGCTTTCACGTGCACCAGAACTTAGAAATGACCACAGACCTATGCTTTCCGACCTTAGAGAATCAGGCTCAATCGAGCAGGATGCGGATATGGTAATATTCCTCTATAGAGATGACTACTATAACGAAGAGAGTGAAAAGCCAAATGTTTGCGAAGTCATTATCGCAAAGCATAGAAACGGTGAGACAGCAAGACGCGATTTGACCTGGGTAGAAAGATATACCAAGTTCAGCGACATGGTATAGTTTAGCGCGCCATTATTGGCGAGCACATAGCAGATTATTAGAGAAATCCATGAAATATATCAAAGCAAAAAGACGAGATATGTATCTTGGTGATATGCCTCTCGAGAACATTTTCATAAATGAATTTCTTCCGATAGCACCGGGGGACTTTGTTAAGGTGTACCTTTATGCAAGGCTTTACGCAGAGTTAGGCTATCCGCTGGATAATGCTCAGATGTCCAAGGAGCTTGCAGTAGATGAAAAGACAATCATTGAAGCCTGGGAATACTGGGAGGATATGAACGCCATCAAAAAGCGCTTCTACGGAGAGGGCAAGGCTGACTTTGCAGTTGAGTTTATAGATCTCAAGGAATTAATCTACGGTGGAGCTAAGGGAGAAGAACAAAAAGATTCACAGGGCGTTGAACCTGTGAGCGCTTTTGGTAGCGAGGCAATTCCTGCTTTGATGCCAAAGATAGAAAAGATTTTAGGACGCACTTTATCTAGCAGTGACATGCAAAGTGTCATATCGTGGATAGACGATATGAAGGCGACGCCTGAAGTCGTTGAAAAAGCAGTGGTTTATTGTTCAGATAAGGGCAAGGTTAGCTTTAAATACATAGAAAAAGTAATCGAGGAATGGACCAAGATTGGTATCAAAACTAGTGAGGATGTCGACAATTATCTTGAAGAAAACGACCAGAGACACGTAAGGTATAGACGTGTTATGAAGGCGCTAGGTTTTTCGAGAAACCCTTCCGAGGAAGAGCAGAGGCTCATGGACAGCTGGTTTGATGAGATGGGCTTTAAGATGGATAAGGTGCTAGAGGCTTGCAGTAAGACTGCAGGAATTTCGAATCCTAATCTGAAGTATGTGAACTCCATTCTCGACAACTGGAGAAAGGAAGCAAGCGAAGATAACAGGGATGTAAACGAAAAGAAACCTGTGAGCAGAGCGGTTTTGAACAAGTACTACGATTTCTTGCGCAAGAAGGCAGAAACAGATGCAGATGCTAGACGTAAGGAAATCTACAAGAAGCTTCCAAAGATAAAGGAAATAGAGAAAAGTATTCATTCCTTGAGTGCAAAGCTTTCAGGAATGATGCTATATGGACAGGATAATGGCGAGTCGAAGAGCCTAAATGATGAGATGAATATGCTATACGAGGAGCGCGCCATCATTTTGACCGAAAACAACTACGATATGGATTACATGGAAGAGAGATATAAGTGTAATCTGTGCGATGACACGGGGATTATGGATACGGGAGAGAGATGTTCTTGTATAGAACAAAGGATGATTGAGGCTGAGGAATGGCAAAGTCAACGAGAAAAGCGAAGAAAAAATTAAATACAGGTAGATTGGTTCTGTCTTTGATAGTTCTTTTTCTCCTCGTAGGCTGTGCGTTTTCGATAAAGAAGATTGTTACGCTTCACATTGAGAAAAACCACCTCGAGAAGACCCAAAAAGAGCTAGAGCAGAAGAAGGATGACCTTACTGCAGAGCTCAAGAATGTCAACGAACTCGACTACATCGAGGAGCAGGCTCGAAAACAGCTCAAGATGATTAAGCCGGGCGAGGTTCTTTATGTCCTAGATGGCAAAAAGGATAAGATTAATAAGGACAAAAAATAATGGAAGAAAAGCCGGTTATTAACGAGGTCATCGTTGTCGAGGGAAGGGATGACACTGCCGCTATAAACAAGGCAGTAGAGGCTGTAACCATAGAAACTCACGGCTACGGAATCTCGGCAGCAACATGGAAAAAACTAGATAATGCGTATGAAACTAAAGGGCTGATTGTAATGACGGATCCTGACCACGCAGGTCGCAAGATAAGGGAGCGAATCTGCGCTAGGTATCCTGATGCAAAGCAGGCCTTTTTGACCGCTGCAAAAGCTGAGAAAAACGGAGACATTGGTATAGAAAACGCAAGACCTGAGGACATAGTCAATGCACTGAAGCTCGCAAAGTGCACTATTACAGGAAGAAGAGAGGAGTTTTCTTCTGCGGACCTCAGCGATAATGAACTTATAGGTGGTGAATCATCAAAGGAAAGGCGCACCTTGCTTGGCGACTTGCTCGGGCTTGGTTATTGCAACGGCAAGTCTCTACTGAAGAAGCTCAATTTGATGGGAGTTAGCCGCAATGATTTTGATGAAGCAATCAGAAAGGTGAACGAGAAGCTTGGAAACAGCTAAGAACATGGAATTATATTCCCTAAGCACTTTAAATTATATAAGGAAAAAGTTTGGCTTTCACAATGCGAAGAGCCTGGGGCAGAACTTTTTGACGGATAAGGGCGTAATAGACAGCATTATTGAGGCGACGAACATAAGCGAGGAGGATCTCGTTATTGAGATTGGACCTGGCGTCGGAGTTTTGACAGTCGAAGCCGCAAAGGAAGCAGGAAAGGTTTGCGCGATAGAAATCGACAAATTTGCTCCCTGTACTTGACTTTACATTGAAAGGGTACGACAATATTGAAGTCATAAATCAAGATGTTCTCAAAACGGATTTGAACGACATCATAAAGTCTTCAAAATTTCAACATACTAAGGTAATAGGAAATCTGCCATACTATATAACTACACCTATCATCATGTATCTGTTGGAAAATGAGATAAACATCGAGTCGATAACAATTATGATGCAGAAGGAAGTAGCTGATAGAATCATGGCAGGGCCAGGAAGTAAAACTTTTGGGGCTATTTCGCTTGCAGTGCAATATTACTGCGAGGTCAGTGAGGTCACTGAGGTACCAAAAGAGGTATTCTATCCTGTGCCAAAGGTTGATTCTGCAGTTCTCAAGCTGAGCATAAGGGCGGAAAAGCCGGTGCATCCAAAGAGCGAAAAGCTGATGTTCAATTGCATCAAAGCTGGCTTTGGGCAGAGGCGCAAGACGATTTCCAATTCCCTAACGGGAGCTGGCTTCAGCAAGGACGAGATAAAACAGGCATTAGAGAGGCTAAATATTGAGCCTACAAGGAGAGCGGAGACACTCTCAATAGAGGATTTTGCTGCAATTTCAGATGAACTTGCAGTATTTGTGGAGAAAAAGGATGAGTAAGCTACAGAGCGCGAGACAGAAGATCGGGCAAAACGGCATAGTGCTTTGCTTGATCTTAGGATTTGCAATCAATCTTATTATAGAGACACTCGCAAGAAAATATTTAGGTGGATTTAGTTTTTTTAATACATAGTCCAATAATCTTTTTGTATAACAGCTTAATTATAGCTGCTACACTTTCTATTTCATGTCTTTTCAAAAGACGGTCGTTTTTCATGGTCATCATATCGACCATCTGGCTTGCGATTGGTGTGGCAAATGGTGTAATCTTGCTCGAAAGAATGACACCTTTTACCGTTAAAGACCTATCGTCAATTACCGATGCGGCTACAATTTTTAACGAATTACTTCAATAGATTCCAGCTTTCATCATAGCAGGCGTGCTTATTTTTGCTCGTCATTGCTATTGTAATTCTTTGGATTAAGCTGCCAAGAAAGAACATGACAGGTAAGTTCAAACAAAGCATTGCCATGGTAGCTCTAGTTATTGCGGTTACATTTGGTGCAACATGGGGACTTATCAAAACCAATGTGCTTGCGACCTTCTTCGGAAACCTAGCTTACGCGTATCAGGACTACGGTGCACCGTACTGCTTTGTTAATACATGGCTGAACACGGGTATCCACAAGCCTGCAGGATATAGCGAAACGGCAATGAAGAACATACTAGCGAAGGCAAATATTAAAGACGGAAAAGAGGCACTAGAAGTAAAGAACACGGATATAGGAAAGAAATCTCCTAATATCATTTTCCTGCAGCTAGAGTCGTTCACAGATCCGCAGCTTTTCAATAAGATAAAGCTTTCGACGGATGCAATACCTTATTTCAGAAATCTGATGGCTAATTATTCTTCTGGATATCTGACAGTTCCAGCTTGCGGTGCCGGAACTGCAATACCGAGTTTGAGGTCATGACTGGACTTTCAGTTAAGTTCTTTGGACCAGGAGAATATCCATTCAAGTCAGTTTTGAGAAATACACCAGCAGAGAGCATTGCATTAGATTTAAAGAACAGAGGCTACTCAACGCATGCAATCCATAATCATAGAGCTTTGTTCTATAACAGAAAGGAAGTATTTAAGAATATTGGATATGACACATTCACATCACTTGAGTACATGAGTGACGTGCCAAAGACACCAAAGAACTGGGCAAAGGATAAGATTTTGACGAACCAGATTATGGAGGCGCTAAATTCTACAGAGTCCAGAGATTATATCTACACTATTTCTGTTCAGGGCCACGGAAAGTACCCAACGGAGCAGCTCGTGAAGAACCCAAAGGTTACGGTTACTGATGCTCCATCACAGGATTTAAAGTGGAAGTATGAGTATTATGTAAATCAGCTTTATGAGATGGATCAGTTTGTAAAGGAACTTACAGACACGCTATCAAAGCTAGATGAGCCTACAATCCTCGTAATGTACGGAGACCATATTCCAGCGCTTGATATCACAGCAGATTCATATGATAAGGATCTATATCAGACACCTTATGTAATCTGGTCTAACTTTGATATGGAAAAGCAGGATAAGGACCAGCACGCCTACGAGCTAACTGCAGATGTCTGCGATAGAGTGGGAATACACGAGGGAACAGTATTTAAATATCAGCAGAATACGGATCATAATGCTAAGAGCTTCCTAGAGGGACTCAACCTCTTAGCATACGATATGCTATACGGTGACCGCTACATATACGGCGGAAACAAGAATGCAGTCAAGGCTACAAAGATGAAGATGGGCGTTAAGACTGTTAAGATTGATAAGGTTGTAAACGTAGGTGGAAGATACTACATCAAAGGCCAAAACTTCACCGAGTACAGTAAGGTTACGCTAAACGGCGAGCCATTATCAACAATTTATCTCGGGCCGACACTTCTTGGACTTCAAGAAGAGGTGGATCCAGATAAGGCAAAGGAAATGAAGGTTAGCCAGATTGATAAGTCTAATAAGGAAATAATAAGTACCACGGAATAAAAATAAAGGGCTAAGAAATTAGCCCTTTAGATTTATCCTTATACCTATGTATAGCTAACTATGAAAGCTGACCATAGAACTAAGCCTGTTTTAGACCAAGCGTTATAAGCTCATTTAACTCAGGAAGTGAAAGCTTTCTGAGTGTGCACTTTCCTATAGAATCTGGAACTATGATGTTAATCTGTCCATCACGGATTTTCTTATCCTTGAGGGCAAGCTTATAGATAGCTTTGGCATCGTAGTCTAGAGAGGTATCAAAGCCAAACTCCTTAAGAATCTCGGTAAGTTCACCGCTTATGTCATTAGGTGTAAGACCTAGAGCATAGGCACCTCTTGCCTCGGCAATCATGCCCTTTGCAACAGCCTGACCGTGAGTTACAGTGTAGGAACTGAGCTTTTCGATTCCGTGGCCTATGGTGTGTCCGAAGTTGAGGAGCTGCCGGAGACTAGTCTCGCGTTCGTCGGCCTCTACAAGTGATTTCTTGATGGAGATACAACGCTCAATAACGTATTCGTAGTTATGTTTGCGAATCTGATCTAGAAGTCCAGCCTCTGCGATTACAGCATTTTTGGTTGCTTCTGCAATACCTTCGAGAAGGATTTCATTTGGAAGTGTCTCATAAATCTTGCTATCGCAAACGACTAGTGAAGGCTGCCAGAATACACCGGCGAGGTTCTTTCCTCCGAGGAGGTTTATACCGGTCTTTCCACCGATAGCAGTGTCTATGGAAGCCTGAAGAGTTGTTGGAACAACCACATAGTTGATTCCACGCATATATGTTCCTGCAGCAAAGCCAGCAAGGTCACAAACTACACCACCGCCCAAAGCAAGTACTAAATCGCTTCGGGTAAGGCCCTCATCAGCAAGAGCTTCGAGGATGTTGGAGTAGGTTGTCAAATTCTTTGAGTGCTCACCAGAAGGGAACAAAATCTTAGACGTCTGATAACCCGATTCTATGAGCGAGGTCATCACCACCTGAGCATAAAGGCCATTGACAGTGCTGTCTGTGATAACGCAGACATGTCTTGGCGAAAAGACAGGCTTAAGGAACTCGCCTATTTTAGAAATCAGGTCGTGTCCGATAAGGATGTCATATGGAGTTGAAGTTGAAACTGTAAATTTTTTCATATTTATCTCCCAGTGGTGTGATTCACTAAATACATATGAATAATACCATATATATATTTATTTTGCAAAATGACGAGGCTTAACGATGAAAACTCTAAAGAAAAGCTTAAAAATCATAATATTTTTTCTGATACTGCTTATTGCAGCTGTACTTGGCGTTAACTTTTATGTCATCAAAACAGCTTCACCGAGCTTGCAATACTCTATAGATACACAGGAAAGCAGCATATCAGACAGCAATTCACAAAAATTAGCTGAAGAAAAAGCAGATTGCATCATGATTCTCGGAGCAGGCATCATAGATAGGGAGACTCCGTCGGAAATCCTAAAGGATAGACTTGATGCTGGTATTGCACTATACAAAAAAGGCGTTGCACCTAAGATTCTCCTCACAGGAGATAACGGTCAAAAGGAGCATAACGAGCTTCATGCAATGCTAAGCTACTGCATAAAGCAAGGTGTACCAAAGAGCGATATTTTTTGTGACCATGCGGGATTTTCAACATCGGAATCCATGGTGAGAGCGAAGAATATTTTTGATGTAAATAAGCTAATAATTGTAACGCAAAAATACCATGAGTATAGAGCCATCTATCTTGCAGAGGCAGAAGGAATGGATGCGATAGGTGTGAGTGCTGATCAGCATGACTTTGAGGGAGCAAGCTATAGGGAAGCACGCGAGATTTTAGCAAGGAATAAGGACTTTATAATAAATCATCTTGGAAATAGAAAAGCTGTGGGTGGAGAGAAAATCTCCTTACAGGGAGATGGAAGCATTTCGCACGGCGAATAATTCAAATTCGTTTTTATAGAGGTATATTATGTCAAATCTAACAAAGAAGGCTCTTAGAGAGACCATGATTAAAGCTCTGAATGAGAGACCACTTGATAAAATTAAGGTAAAGGAATTGGTAGAGGAGTGTGGAGTTAATCGCAATACATTTTACTATCACTATAAAGATATCTATGAGCTTTTGGCAGATATTTTTGAGACTGAGACAGAGGAAATTGCTGAAACGCTAAAGAATGATGATGGCAACTGGGAGAGTATTTTCGTAGAATCCTCGCGATTTGCTCTAGATAACAAGAGGCTTATATTCAATGTATATAACTCGATAAGCAGGGAAACCCTTGAGCGTTATCTATACAATGTTTCAACGCACATTGTTGCGAAATATGTGAATCAGCAGGCAAGAGGTATGAATGTGAGCGAAAGGGACAAAGAGTTAATTATACTGTTTTATAAGCATGCGGTTGTCGGTATTGTTCTCGAATGGCTACAGCGTAGGATGAAGGATGAGCCTGAGGCCGCAATAAGACGATTGTGCGATTTGATGTATGACAGCGTAAAAAACGCTTTAAAGAATGCAGAAATAAAGTAATTTAGGTACTTTAAATTATCGTGTGGGTTTGAAAAAGTGAACTCTAAATTATCGTGTGGGTGAGGTTTTTCATAAACTCTAAATTATCGTGTGGGTACCAATGAAATCAAGAGCACTTCAAGCTCAAATGATATGTACCCTCTTTACTGGACACCCAGTAAGGAGGGTATTTTTATGCGTTACAGTCATGAGTATAAGTTAGAGTGTATCGAGCTATATAGACAAGGAATCTGGCCTGAAACGCCAGAAAGGATAAAAACGGCAAGATTTCGTAAAATGATTCGATACTGGGTTCGTATCGAAGAACAAAATGGACCAGACGCTTTAAAGCACTTAGGTAGTAACAAAGTGTGGACCCCTGAAGCGAAATATGAATTAGTTGCTAAAGTATTAGCAGGACAATCCAACAAGTCAGTTGCTATTTCTGCGGGTATCAGCGATGGAATGCTATATACATGGGTTCGCAAATACAAAGAATTGGGTTACAATGGTCTTGTGAATAAACAGAAAGGTCGCAAGAGCAATAACCCTGATATGAAAAAGAAAACGATTGAGCCCAAGCCTTTAACTGAATCAGAACGCGAAGAGTTAATCAGACTAAGAGCAGAAATTGCGGCAATGAAAGCTGAGATTGAAGTAGTAAAAAAAAGGATCGCCTTGAGACAAGAAAGATGGGCTGCGCAACTCAAGGCGAAAAAGCAGCAATCATCAAAGCGCTCAGAGAAGAAGGATACCAATTAAAATACCTACTAAAAGGTTTAAATATGCCTAAATCAACTTACTACTACGAAATCAGTAAAGTTGATACTGTAGGCTTTAGAAATGCTGAACTCACTGAAGAAATCAAGAAAATATTTGAACAGCATAAAGGTAGATATGGTGTAAGAAGAGTGTATAGAGAGCTCTTAAGACGTGGAAATATTGTTAATCACAAAAGAGTACAACGTATCATGCATTCCCTTGGATTGCAAGGCAAAAGACCTAAAGAGAAATATCATTCATTCAAGGGCGAAGTAGGTAAAGTAGCACCAAACATAATAGATAGGGACTTTACAGCGACAGCACCACTTCAGAAGTGGACAACTGATGTATCTCAGTTTAACTTTTCATGGGGAAAGTGTTATCTTTCTCCGATAATTGACATGTACACAAACGAAGTTATTTCATATGATTTATCGATGAGTCCAAACCTAAATCAAATCAAGAGAATGTTAGAGATGGCATTTAAAAAGTTCAAATCACTTACAGGATTAATATTTCATTCAGATCAAGGATGGCAATATCAACATAATTACTATCGTCAAGAACTAAAAAACAGAGGAATTATCCAATCAATGTCTAGGCGTGGCAATTGCATAGATAATTGCATTATGGAAACATTCTTTGGACGTCTAAAGAATGAAATGTACTACGGCTACGAGAAAGAATATGAATCATTTGAGAGCTTTTCAAAAGCACTAGATGAATACATAAGTTATTACAACAATGAAAGAATACAAAGAAAAACAAAATGGATGCCACCTGTAAGGTACAGGATAACATCCATGTGTTCCGCTTAGTTCATAACATGTGTCCAGGATTCTGGGTACATATCACAAATGCCTGAAGTGCTTTTTGAATGCTTACTCTCTAATTTTCTTGTATGTACCTCTTTTTCTTTTAGGAACACTATACCTGTGCAGGCTATCGTTTAGTGCATATTGAACATCTCGTGAAAGCGAATAGATAACTCTCTTTCTAAAGCGTGTAAAATTACTAATTCCTCTAGATACTGCCAGATAAGTACGCAGTTTTCCGTTAACATTTTCAGTGAATGAGTTAGATAGTTTTCTGTCATCATAGGGTCTAAGATATGAGTTTAGGATTTCCTCTCTCCAGTTAATGAGTATCTCTGTAAACTCCTTAAACTGCCTAATTCCGGATGTTTTAAAGGCTTTAAGCATATCATCATAAACATTAATAGCTTCATCATATGAGCAGTCTTTATTCATATTTCGATAAAGCTCCTTAAGGCTATATGCTTTAGATAATTCAGGAAAAGTTTTGAATATCATTTCTCTTAAATCTCTTCTGTTAAGCTTGCATTTGAAACGTGAATTGTATACCTTGTCATTATCAAGGTATACACTGTCTTTTGTTAGAAGATGGCTCCATTTCTTAAGCAGATAATATGCATTTGAACCATATATAGAGAGGAAATCAGAGCCATCCTAAATGGTGAGGAGGCGTCAGAATGAATTTTCCAAGCAAAGAAACGGTGGAACGAATCAAGACCGCCTATTCTGCCGGATGTCGTGTGGAGCTTGTCCGCATGGACGATACGCAGGCGCCACCCATTGGAATAAAAGGCACTGTTATAGGAGTGGATGATATCGGCTCCATTATGGTTCGCTGGGACAACGGCTCCGGACTTTCCGTAGCCTATGGCGAGGACTTATGCAGGAGGTGCGACTAATGGACTCTAAAGTCAGAGAGCAGATCCTTGCCGTTAGAGATACAGGTCTTACCAATATGTTCGATATCAATGCCGTTCTGCGTATCGCCTATGTAGTAAAACCTAATGATTGAAACAATGCACCCTCTGATATGGTAGCGGGTGCAATTTGGATTTTAGACCATTTTCATTCCAAGCATTAATCCTATGATGCTTAATGCTACAGAAACAACAGCATAACCAATTGCGATTACTACATTCCCTTTTTCAAGATAACCATACATTTCAACAGAAAATGTCGAAAATGTTGTAAGCCCGCCGCAAAGACCGAATTTCAGAAACAACAATTTGTTTTCACTCATCCCGTTTTTCTGCGTCTCAGCAATTATAACACCTATCAATACAGCACCAAGAACATTAACTAAAAGTGTGTTTAGAGGATAATCCCCGCTTTTTTGCAGCTCTACTTTAGACAATAAATACCTTGTGATTGAACCAATGAATCCACCTGCGCCTACTGCTATACACCTTATTAGCATATAATTTCCTTTCATTTTTAGGCAGAGAAAAAGCCGATGCCCTAATTCCATTAGAAGTCATACCTAATTGGCTTTAAGTATAAATAATCTTCTAATTCATTGCAAGGTGCATGAAATGAATTTTTTAGTGTGGCGAGTTACAATTGCACTTTATGCTTGATTAAAATTTAAAGAGAGTGATATATTAAGACTGCAAATCAATCATATCCTATGGAGGGATTTTTTGCACCCACACGATAATTTAGAGTTCACCAACACGCATAAAAAAAATGGGCGAAAATCAACCACACGATAATTTAAAGTTCACCCACACCACACGATAATTTAGAGTGCCGTAATTTATTAGACAAAAATAAGTCAATGCCTAAATTTTGGGCATTGATTTTTTATTGTATTGCTTTAGCAGTGGTTCATCGAACGATAGAGAGATGAATAATAAACCACCGGCTATGCCGGTGAGATTAAATGGCTTTAGCGAAAAGATACCTCCTATGTTAAGATAAATATGGTCACCAACCACATATCAAAACAAGGAGGTAATCCAAAATGGATAAGAATAGTTTATCACATACATCGTGGAATTGTAAGTATCACATAGTGTTTGCACCAAAGTACAGAAGAAAAGCGATTTATGGAAAGATAAGAGTAGACATAGGAAAAATATTAAGGCTTCTGTGTGAAAGGAAAGGAATACAAATAATCGAAGCAGAATGTTGTCCTGATCATATACATATGCTTGTAGAGATACCACCAAAATACAGTGTGTCCCAAATTGTTGGTTATCTCAAAGGAAAAAGCTCATTAATGATTTGACAAACATGCAAATCTAAAATATAAATATGGAAGTAGACATTTCTGGTGTCGAGGCTATTTTGTAGATACAGTAGGGAAGAATAAGAAAAGAATAGAGGAATACATACGTACACAACTTCAAGAAGATATAGCAGAGGACCAGATAAGCTTGAAAGAGTATATAGATCCTTTCACAGGAAATAAAAATAAATAGCCCTTTAGGGCTTGTAGAAAAAGATGTGCGGTTGGTGAACAATTCAGTACATCTTGAGATGTTGCTGGCAAAAGCCCCTTATAGGGGCAGTACAAACCACCGGCTAAGCCGGTGGTTATGATTGTCCATTTTTATTCTGCAAATTTAAGGATATTATCCTTTAGGATAGTTTGAACATAGAGGTGAAAAAATATGAAAAAGTTCGGAAAGGTAACGGTAAAACATCATAGATTGATTTTGATTATTGGCATTTTACTACTAATTCCATCCCTCTTTGGAATGATAGGCACGAGAATCAACTACGATATGCTACATTATCTGCCAAAGGATATGGATACAGTCAAAGGTCAGGATATTTTGTTAGACAGATTTGGTAAGGGCGCAGTCTCAACTATGGTTGTCGAGGGAATGGATCAAAAGGATATAGTTCAGCTTAAGGCTAAGATTGAAAAGGTGAACCATGTCGATTCAGTTATTTGGTATGATAGTCTCTCTAATGGGACTGTCCCAATGGAGCTTCTTCCTAAGAAGTACTATGATGCATTTAACAATGGCAATGCGACTTTGATGGTAATCTTCTTTGATAGTTCGACATCGGCTTCAGAGACCATGACAGCGATAAAGGATATTCGAAAGATTACTACAAAGGATTGTTTTTTTGACAGGTATGTCTGCACTTGTAACAGATCTTAAGGATTTGTGCGAAAAAGAAGAACCTATATATGTTGGACTAGCAGTACTTCTTGCAACTTTGGTGATGATGGTTTTTCTAGATTCATGGCTAATACCTTTCGTGTTCCTAGCGGGCATAGGTATGGCTATATTGTGGAACCTAGGGTCAAATATCTTCATGGGAGAAATTTCGTATATAACAAAGGCGCTGTCCTCGGTACTCCAGCTTGCGGTCACAATGGACTACTCGATATTCTTATGGCACAAGTATGAAGAGGAAAGAGAAATAATAGACGATGACCATGAGGCGATGGCAGAGGCAGTTAATAAGACCTTAAGTGCCGTAGTAGGAAGCTCAATAACGACTGTAGCAGGCTTTGTTGCACTCTGCTTTATGACCTTGAATTTACAATCTAAGTGCAACAAATGAATAATGACTCATTACTTCTGGTAAAATGGTGTTTGCTAAGACATCCAAATACCAGGAGGAATAATGAGTCATTACAAACATATTACACCAGAGGAGCGTGAAAAGATACTACTTCTCCATTCACAGAATTGCACAATTACATATATTGCTAACAGCATTGGAAGAGATAAGTCAACAATTTCTCGTGAGTTATCTCGTAATACTGTGGATAGTAAGTATTCTGCCATTTCAGCTCAAGCTGCATACGAAGTTCGCAGAAAAAACTGCCGTCCTAAGCATAAACTCTCGAATCCAACGATTTTTAAATATGTTCAAGAAAAGTTTCTTAATCATCAATGGTCACCGGAACAGATTTCAGAGAGACTAAAACTGGAACATGCGAGTTTTAGCATTAGTTATTCGACAATTTATAGAGCTATCTATGCAAGAATGTTTGACACAAAAGCCGAACGCAAATCGAATGGTAATCGAGGTGCAATACGGAAACTCAGACATAGAGGGAAAACTCGTCATACTAAGGAACATACTGAAAAACGTGGCAAAATAGTTATTAGCAACAATCTATCAGAGCGACCTGCCGAGGCAGATAGTCGGTCACGTATTGGGGATTGGGAAGGTGATACTGTTGCCGGAAAGAGAAATGGTCCTTGTCTCGTTACACTTGCAGATCGAAAAAGTCGATTTCTTCTATGTATGAAGGCTGAAAAGAAAACGGCCACTCTTGTGAGTGAGGTTATGATTAAATGCCTCAAAGAGCAACCATTATTCTCCATTACTCCAGATCGTGGGAAGGAATTCGCAAAGCATGCAGAAACCTCGGTAGCATTGAACAATGTGCAATTTTACTTCCACAGCCACATCAGCCATGGCAACGTGGAACAAACGAAAATACTAACGGCTTAATTCGCGAATACTTTCCAAAAGGAACTGATCTTTCAAAGTACAGCGATGAATATATACAAAGCAAAGTGGATGAATTAAACAGACGACCTCGAAAATGCCTAGGCTACCTAACTCCTTATGAGGTTTATTATTCAACCTCGTTGCACTTGACTTGACAATTCAAGACATATAAGCTTGGAATGGACCTTGGTATAGTTATGGCAAAGGGAGTAATCCTAGGTGTTATAAGCTGCGTAACCATTCTGCCAGCAATGATACTCGTATTAGATAGATTCATTGAAAAGACAAGACATAGAAGTCTAATTCCTGATATGAGTTCATTTGCCAAGAAGGTAACGGCGAAACCATATATTCAGATTGGGATATTCATCATAGTTTTGATTCCAGCACTATTTGCATATAACCAAGCGAACAAAGAGGTTTACTACGATATTGGGGGCTCGCTTCCAAAGTCGCTTCCAAGTGTGGTTGCAAATGAAAAGCAGGCAGAACATTTAAGCTGGGAAGTACATATATGGCATTGGTAAACTCAGATTTAAGCAACAAGGAGCTTACTGAGATGACAGACAGAATCAAGGACCTTAAGGGCATCAAAGCAGCTATGGGGCTAGACAGCATAGTCGGCGGTTCACTTCCAGATGATTTTATTCCAAGTGAATTGACGAGCAAGCTGAAATCTGGGAAATATCAGCTTGTAATGATTACATCTGAGTACGAAGTTGCTTCAGATCAGGTGAATAAGCAGGTTGCAGATGCTAAGAGGATTATTAAAGAGTATGACAAGAAGGGCCTTTTGATAGGCGAAGCTCCTGCGACCTACGATTTGATTAAGACAACTAGTAGAGACTTTGATATTGTAAATACAGTATCAATACTTCTAGTATTTCTAATCATTCTCTTAGTATTTAAGAGTGCATCGCTTCCAGTAATTCTGGTTGCCGTGATAGAGTTTGCTATTTTCATAAATCTAGGACTATCACATTTGATGGGTGTCTCGTTGCCGTTTATAGCACCAATTTGTATAAGCACGATACAGCTCGGCTCAACGGTAGATTATGCTATTTTGATGACTACAAGATATAAGGCAGAAAGACTTAATGGTAAGGACACTGACTCAGCTATAAGGATAGCGCTTGCAACATCGATTCCATCAATTATAGTAAGTGGTCTCGGATTCTTCGCAGCGACATTCGGAGTTGCAATGTACTCGAATATAGATATGATAAAGTCGCTTTGTACTTTGATGTCTAGAGGCGCAATTATAAGCGTGCTTGCAGTAATATTCATACTGCCAGCTATGCTTCACGTATTTGATAAGGTAATTTGCAAGACAACCGCTAGCATGAAACATATTTCAAGAGCGGTCTTGCAAGGGAGGTGTAGAAATGAAAAAGGACAAGATGATTGGAAGAAAAATTGTTGCATCTGTGCTTTCCTTGGCACTTGTAACCAGCAGCCTTGTTTTCAGCGGATTCTCATATGCTGAAGAAAAACAAGCTAGTGCAAGTAAAGGCAAGGCTCAGAGCTCATCTCAGATAATAGATAAAGTAAGCAAGGGTGAAAAGGATGAAACGGTCTATGTAATAGCAGGAAATGACGGAAACCCTCAGAAGATAATTGTCAGTGAATGGTTAAAGAACGCTGAAAAAGCTAGCAAGTTAGAAGATATTAGTGAGCTTAAGAACATCAAAAATGTCAAGGACAATGCTAAATATGTAATTGATAAGGACAAGATGAAGGTATGGACTGCAGAGGGAAAGGATGTCTACTATCAGGGAGAAATCGATAAGAAGCTCCCTGTGGATATCTCTGTAAGCTACACTCTTGACGGCAAGAGCGTGAGCGCAAAGGAGCTAGCAGGAAAGAGCGGAAAGGTTACAATTAAGTACTCATATAAGAATAACGAGGCAAGAACCGTAAATATTGACGGTCAAAACATGACAATGTATATTCCTTTTTCTGTTGTTACAGGTCTTGTGCTAGATGATAAGTCTTTCTCAAATGTTGAAGTAGTAAATGGTAGAGTTATCAACGACGGTAAGAGAAATATAGTTATGGGATTTGCACTTCCTGGAATGAAGGAAAACCTCGGAGATGCAGGAAATAGCATAAATTTACCTGAAACCTTTGAGGTGACAGCAGATGTGAAGAATTTTTCAATGGAAACATCAATAAGTGTAGTATCAAGCGAGCTATTCGCAAATATTTCTAACGACAAGTTATCAAGCCTAGACGGTATTAAATCACAGCTAGATGAATTTGCAAACTCGGCAAATAAGCTAGCAGATGGAAGCAGTCAGCTATACGATGGACTCAGCACGCTTCTTGAAAAGACAGGCGAGATTAAGGACGGAACACTCAAATTGTATAGAGGAGCAGAGAGCCTGAATAATGGTGCAAAGCAGTTTTCGCAAGGAACAGGTGAATTATATAAAGGTACTACTGAGCTAAACGAGGGTCTTCAGGCTTTGAGTAGCAAGAGCGAGCAGCTAAATAATGGTGCGGCCCAAATCTTTGATTCACTGATTGCACAAGCAAACACGGAACTTAGTGCAAGAGGACTTGGTGCTGTGAACATGACAAAGGACAATTATAGTAGTGTTCTTACATCTATAATTAAAAATATGGATGAGGGCAATGTAAGAGCTATGGCAACTCAGAAGGCTCGTCAAACAGTTGAGGCTCAGGTACATCAAAACGAGGCTCAGATAGCAGCAGTAGTAACCGAAAAAGTAAGAGAGCAGGTGCTTCAAAATGTTCTAAATGCATCCGGAATATCCATGACAGTAGAGGCATATAAAAATGCAGTAGCTTCAGGAACAATTTCAGCATCGGTAGCCCAGCAAATTGATAGCGCAGTTACAGCTCAGATGAACTCAGAACAAGTTCAGAGCACAATTCAAGCGAAAGTAAGCGCAGAAATTAATAACCAAATAGAGCAAGCAATGAGTTCTCAAGCCGTAGTTCAGGGTATAGAGGATGCTGTTTCAAAGGCTAGAACTGGGGCAAGTAGTTTAACGGCTCTAAAGGGACAGCTAGATAACTATAATAAGTTCTACCAGGGTCTAAAACAGTACACTGAAGGTGTAGACAAGGCCGCTAAAGGATCAAAGAAGATTAATTATGGAGCAGGACAACTTGCAGAGAAGAGTAAGGAGTTTCAGGCAGGAACAGAAGCGCTAGAGGTAGGCATAAAGGCTCTTATGTCAGGCAGTGATAAGCTTATAAGCGGAGTATCGCAATTAAACGATGGAGCAAAGACGCTATCCGAGGGAATGAATAAATTCAACAAGGAGGGTGTTCAAAAATTGTTGAACTCTTCAATGGTAGATTTGGAGAATTATCGGCAAGACTAAGTGCTATGTCAGATATGGCAAAGTCATATGATAACTTTGCGGGTAAGGCAGATGGAACAAAGTCAAATGTTAAGTTCGTGTATAAGACTTCATCTATAGGAGAATAGGAAATTAAACAACTAAAAGGAGTACCTGTATGGGGAAGTCGAAGTTTGACATTAAAAGAAAAGATTGCTATAATTGTTTAAACAAAGAGGGTGTCTCACTACCTATATAACAAAGGTGAAACATTAAAGTACGAGAGAGGGTTTTCCCTCTCTAATTTTTTAGGAGAATTAATGACGGATATTGTAAAATATGGGTTTTACACTGTAGATCCTGACTACCTTGAGTATTTAAATGGGATAGACTCTGAAGTATACTACACTTCTTCATATAGAAATACTATTAAGCCCTTTGTTGGAATTGTTGTAGGTATAGGTAGCTATAACTACTTTATTCCCGTATCATCTGCTAAAGAAAAAAACATAAAAAAATGGAAAAAAATGTTTCGGATGAACATTTTTGATTTATGAGCTTGTTGATAATAGTATTAATATTAATGGTGATATATATAAATATTATTCGAATGAGAAAAAAATGCACATAATGTCTATATTAGATATCAAGAAAATGGTGCCTGTGCCGAGTGGTTATTTTTGAAAAAAATTAATTTTAACGAACTTGAAGATATAAGATATCAAGATTTGTTTAGAAAAGAATACGCATTTTGCTTAAAGATAAAGGAAAATGTTCTAAAAAAAGTCATAAAAATTTACGAAAATCAAAAAGGAAACAGGGATAGTAAGAAAAGCAAATTGTAACTTTATTTTATTGGAAGATGCTATGAAAAAAATGGATATGAATACTTAGAGAAAGTAAGTCATCGACCTCACTTGTCTTTTCAAACAGAAAAACCTCGAAATGAAGTTTGATTCGGGGTTTTTCTATCTAAGCTCATCCATGCCTATATTGGCAAGGGCATCTGCTCTGTTATTCTTTTCGGTTATGTAGATGAAGTCATCCATGGTGAAGCGATTTCCATTCCACTGCTTGAACTTCTTGTAGTGCTCGGAAACATTGGTGTTTGGCGAGGACAGGTTTACATGACCTTTGACACGGAAAAATTCAACCTTATTCTTCTCAACAAGGCTAATAAGCTCTTCCCAGAGCTCGCGGTTCTCGACAGGCTTCTTGCCTGAAGTCATCCATCCATTCTTACGCCAGTTCACATACCACTTATCCCTAAAACAGGAAGCTACGTAGGAGCTGTCTGTGAAAATCTCAATAGCAAGACCGTCGCGCTTTAGAATCTTAAGCGCTTCTATTACTGCTGTGAGCTCCATGCGATTGTTTGTAGTATTTAGCTCGCCACCGTGAAGCTCTTTCTGGCTATCTCCAAACTCAAGGATGCTGCCCCAACCGCCAATATTCGTTTCGTTCTGGTTACCGGAGCAAGCTCCGTCTGTATATATTCTTAAAATACTCATGTTCAAATTATACCCTAGCTCAAATATCTTTTCAATGAAATGTAAACGGGGAATTTTGTGGTATAATCTATTTGCGAGCGAAAGCTCGGACTTAAAAATTAAAGGAAATATAATGGCATTTAAATTTTGTTCATTTGCGAGTGGAAGCTCAGGAAATTGCTATCTGGTGAGCACAGATACCACTCACTTACTTATCGATACAGGAATTACAGGGAAGAAAATATTTGAGGGATTATCAAAATGCGGACTTGAGCCAGATGACCTCGACGGTATTTTGATTACCCACGAGCACACAGATCACATAAAGAGCGTGAGAATTGTAAGCAAAAAGGCCGTAAATGCCTTGGTCTACGGATCTCAGGGGACACTTGATGCAGTTTCTGATAAGATTTCATCTGAGAAGTCTTTCACAGTTGATGCTCTATCTGCTATTTCAATAGGTGACATTGAGGTTTCACCATTTACGCTTTCGCATGATGCCGCAGAACCTTTAGGTTTTTCTTTGATGCATGAGGGAAGGCGCATAACCATAGTTACAGATACAGGCTACATAACAGGCGATGCTTTTGATTATCTAGTAAATTCAGATCTATATGTACTAGAAGCAAATCACGAGAAAAATATTTTGCTAATGGGAAGTTACCCTTACTCGCTGAAGAGGAGAATTCTAGGAGACGAGGGACATTTATCAAATGAGAGCGCAGCTGAGATAATAATCAGGGCACTTGGTGAGCGAACAAAAGAGGAAATTCCAAAGATTGCGCTATCGCATCTCAGCAGGGAAAACAATACGCCAAGACAGGCCTACCTCACTATAAAGAGCAGGCTAATGGAAGAGGGCTATGTGGATAATCGTGATTTTAGGATGTTTGTGCTCGAGCGAGACATTGTAGGAGAGATTATAAAAATATGAATATATCTGTTATATGTATTGAAAGCTCAAAGAAGCATACTGGCGCGATGCAGTAAATGAGTACATGAAGAGGCTAAAAGCCTATTGCAATCCGCAGATAATCGAGCTCAAAGAGAGCAAGCAGAGTGGAGAGGGCGAAGCTTCTGAGCGCATAGTTAGGGAGCATGAGGGCGAGGAAATTCTTTCGAGAATAACACAAAACATGTATGTCATAACTCTAGAAATCAAAGGGAAAAAGCTTAGCTCAGAACAGCTAGCAGAAAAGATTGAAAGTCTTTCTATAGAAGGAAAGAGCGATGTGGCCTTTGTCATCGGCGGCAGCCTAGGCCTTGCCAAAGCCGTAAGCGACCGCGCAAACATGAAGCTCTCCTTCTCTGACATGACCTTCCCACACCAAATGATGAGAACCATCCTCCTCGAACAAGTCTACCGCAGCTTCAAGATTGCGCGCGGCGAAAAATACCACAAATAAAAGACAGCCGGAGATTAGCGCAGGCACAGCCCGCCCGCTAAACACCGGCTGTTTTCGCTTCCCGTTCGCCGTAAATCCGGCAGCCTCGCACAGCATTCGGCTGCCTCAATTCAGAATCTATTAAACAACAGAAAATTGCTTTGTTAACTTAACATATTTCATAAGCACGCCAAGGCTTGCATAGTAATATGTGAACTTGTCGCTCTTCTTTGTTTCAATTAGACCAGCATCAACAAGTTTCTTCATGTGCTGAGAGATTGTTGCCTGAGCATATCCAAACTCGGCAACTAGATCCTTGTTACAGATGGTCTTAAATTCCTTGTTAACCTGCATTATATATCTGAAAAGCTGAAGTCTTACAGGATGTGCAAATGCATCCGAAACATTTGCGATAAATTCTATATCGGCATCGGCCATATCGTTTTCACGTCTGATTCTCATTAGGTTTCTCCATTCTTTGATGTACTAAGCTGCTTGATAACAATCGTGGAATTTCAACATTTCTGCCGAATCCATACAACTCATATTGTTAATTAACAATATACGATATTTTTCCATAAAAAAATCAATACATATTAAATATTTTTCCTATAAAAAAATAAAGGGAAAAGCTAAGTTTTCCATTGAATCTCTAAACTCTAATTAAATTCTCAAATATTGCTGGTCTATATTTCTAGCTTAAACACCATGCGTTCTCCATCAGGACTGTAAGCCTTTATTTCTCCACCGTGCTTTTGCACGATAGCCTTAGCAATAGCAAGTCCTTCAACAACATAATCGTAAGTGGAGCTGGGGTAAGCGAAAGCACAATCAGCTATAACTAAAATCCATATGGCCTAAGGTATTCAATTAAACTTTAGGCCTGGGGAGGAGCAGTGGGTTTCACCTGCTGCTTCTTCCTTTTTTGCTAGCAATGTTTGCATTAGAGGAGCCTGAAAGCTCGGTGCAAAAATATTTGCACTCACTATTTTTATGTGGTATTATGTAGGTTATGAAGGAGAGTTTAGATGGAAAACAAGGACTATAAGCTGATTTTAGAGCGCCTTCTCGACATAATGGACGAAGGTGTTTACATAGTTGACCAGGACGGAGTTGGCATTTTCTATAATAAGGCGATGTCAGATGTTGAGCAAATTACGACTAGTGATGTAATAGGTAAAGAGTATCACAAGGCTTTTCCGGGCGTTACTCAGGCCGAAAGCACGATGTTTCAGGCGCTGAAGAAGGGAATTTCGACGAGAAATAAACGTCAATCATATAAGAATCTTTATGGCAGAAACATAACTACAGTTAATAGTACAGTGCCGGTAAAGCAAGGAAATACAACGATTGCAGCAATTGAAGTTGCAAAGGATATAACGGCACTTCAGTCTATGAGCAATACTATTTTGGAGTTACAAGAAAAGGACATGGGTAGCGAGATTGAACCACCATCTATCAAAAGATATAGCTTTGATGACTTAGTTGGAGAATCTCCAAACTTTACTCAGGTAATCGAGCGTGCCCAAAAGGCTGCAAAAAACGATGCTACGGTCTTCATATATGGAGAAACTGGTACTGGTAAGGAGCTCTTTGCACAGAGTATTCACTGCGCCAGCAAGCGCAAGAACAAGCCGTTTCTAGCACAGAACTGCGCTGCACTTCCGGAATCCCTTCTTGAGGGTATACTCTTTGGTACGACAAAAGGTGGATTTACAGGCGCTACAGATAGAGCTGGGCTCTTTGAGCAGGCCAGTGGCGGAACTCTTTTGCTCGACGAGATCAACTCCATGCCTTACGAACTTCAGGGCAAGCTACTTCGAGTTCTTCAAGAAATGTATATAAGACGTGTCGGAGGAACCCGTGATATTCCAATAGATACAAGAATTATCGCCACAGTTAATGAGCCGCCGCAAAAGCTAATTGAAGAGGGTAAGCTCAGACGAGATCTTTACTATAGACTTAATGTTGTCGGAATAAGCATTCCACCGCTTCGCGAGAGAATGAGTGATATTCCTATTTTGATAGAGAACTTCCTTGGGAAGCACAACAAACAGTTTAACAAGCATCTTACTAGCGCGGACGAAAATGTCATAGAAAAGCTAAACAGCTACGACTATCCCGGAAATGTACGTGAGCTCGAAAATATTATAATTCAAGCTGTTTCAATGGCTGATAATGAGAGCGTTTTGACGACAAAGCTGCTTCAGATGCCTATGCGTGCAGAGGCACTAGGCGATGATATGGCAAATTGGCAGAGGCGTGGGCCTCTCACAGAGTATATGGAAAGCCTCGAAAAGGAGATAATTAGGGGTACTTTGCTCGACCAAGGTGGGAATATTTCAAAGACTGCAGAGGTTTTGATGATAAAGCGCCAAACACTGCAACATAAGATGAAAAAGTACGGTTTGAAGGAGTAAATGCAAAAATATTTGCATTTAAATTGCCCATATATTTGCATCTAAAAACTGTACAATTTTTTGAAAAGACTTGCGAAAACAAGTCTTTTTGTTTCTTCACAAAAAAACTATAGTTTTTTATGTTATAATAACCTATATGGTGAAAGAATATGCGACATAAATATAATGTATACACAATATAGTTGGCACAGCAATTGCATTACTATATTGGACATGCGAAATCGCAATTCCTAATCGCCAAAATTAGTTGGCATATAGCTTAGACAAAGAAAAGGAGTGAAAGTTATTATGGAAAATGTAAAAGTAATTATTTGGGGACTCGGCGCTATGGGCGGCGGAATGGCTGACATGATTCTTTCAAAGAAGGGTTTTGAAATCGTTGGCGTTGCAGGTAGAGGAGCTAAGATTGGTAAGTCAATGTACGACTTCATCAAGACAGAAAAGGGCGACAGACCTGACGTACTAATTTCAGATCCTAAGGATCTAATCAAGCCAGGTGCAGCAGACATCGTTCTTCTTTGCACAGACTCATTCACAAGAACAGCTTTTGATAAGCTAAAATTCATCCTAGAGCAGAAGCTAAACGTTATCACATCAGCAGAAGAGATGTCATACCCAGCAGCTCAGGAGCCAGAACTAGCTAAGCAGCTTGATGAGATTGCTAAGGCTAACGGAGTATCAGTTCTTGGAACAGGTATCAACCCAGGACACATCATGGACCTTCTAGTACTTGTTATGACAGGTTGCATGGTAGACGTAGAGCACATCCTATCAAAGAGAGTTAACTCACTATCACCATTCGGTAAGACTGTAATGGAAGAGCAGGGAATCGGTATCAGCGTAGAAGAGTTCGAGACAAGAAAAGCTAACGGCACAATGTCAGGACACGTTGGATTCGCTGAGTCAGTAGGAATGATCGCTGAAGGTCTAGGACTAGGCGTTGAGAAGTTCGCTCAGGACATGGCTCCTATCACAACAGATGTAGACAGAAAGTCACCTTACGGATTCGCAGCTAAGGGATCATGCGCAGGTGTTGCTATGACAGCTGATGCTACACTTTCAAACGGAATGGAAGTTCGCATGGAGCACCCACAGCAGATCGAGCCAGAGCAGGTTGGCGTTCAGACTGGTGACTATGTAATCATCAAGGGAACACCTAACGTAAACATGGTAAACAGCCCAGAGGTTGAAGGTGGTCTTGGAACAATCGCTATGTGCGTAAACATGATTCCACAGGTTATCAATGCTGAAGCTGGTCTACACACAATGATTACTCTTCCAGTTCCACGCGCAATCATGGGAGATGTAAGAGAAAGAATCAACCCAGACAAGAAGATTGTAAAATAATTAAACAAAGTTATTTACTACGGGCGCGAATTTCTTTTCGCGCCCTATCAATAAAGGAGTAACAAAATGGTAAAAAAAGGCGAGTGGGTAAGAATTCACTCTGTAGTTCTTAAGGCTGCAGAAAGAACAGGAAAGATTCCTGAAGATACCCAGAAGTGTGACTTGGAAATGTGGACAAAGGGAACTCTACTAGAGGACGCTGAAATCGGCGACACTGTTAAGGTAGAGACTGCAGTTGGTCGTATCGTAGAAGGACAGCTTATAGAAGAAGGTCCTTACTATACACACAGCTATGGAAAATTCGTTCCAGAAATTATCGAGATCGATAGACAGCTCAGAGAAATCATGGGAGGTAACAAATAATGGCATTAGCAAAAGATTATGATTCCGTGATGGGAAGATCGAATGAGATCATGAAGAAAGCTCTTGGACTTGACTACAATGATTTTGAATCAGGTTCAGTTGCATTTGATTACGAAGCTCTAATGAAGTCAACAGGATACACTCTTGATGAAATCGCTAGAATTCAGTCAGAGCACGCAGTAGGAAACACACCACTTATCGAGCTACGCAACCTTTCAGCTCTTTCAAGAAAGTATGCAAAGCCAGGATATGGTGCAAGAATTTTCGCTAAGGATGAGGCTGCAAACGCATCAGGAAGCTTTAAGGCTAGAAGAGCTGCTTGCGCAGTTGCACATGCTAAGAAGCTAGGATACAAGGGCGTTATCGCTGCTACATCAGGTAACTACGGTGCTGCTGTTGCATCACAGGCTGCTATGCAGGGACTAAAGTGCATCATCGTTCAGGAGTGCTACGACTCACACGGAGTTGGACAGCCTGAAATCGTAGAAAAGGCTAGAAAGTGCGAAGCATACGGAGCAGAAGTTGTTCAGCTAACAGTAGGACCTGAGCTATTCTACTCATTCCTATCAATCCTTGAGGATACAGGATACTTCAACGCTTCACTATACTCACCATTTGGTATCGCTGGTGTAGAAACACTTGGATACGAGATCGCTACACAGTGCCGTGAGCGCATTGGTAAGGATCCAGAGATGGTAGTTTGCACAAACGCTGGTGGCGGAATGATGACAGGTACAGCTCGTGGTCTAATGAAGGCTGGCGCTGTAGATACAAAGCTTGTTTCAGCTTCAATCGACCTAACAGGACTTTCAATGGCATCAGACGAAGCATTCAATAAGAAGTCATGCACAACAGGACACACAGGATTCGGTGTACCATACGCTACAGACCCTGACCACTCAGACGTTCCAAGAAGTGCTGCAAGACCTCTACGTTACATGGATAGATACGTAACAGTTAAGCAGGGTTCTGTAATGTACATCACAGAAGCTCTTGCTCAGCTAGAAGGTATCGAAAGAGGACCTGCTGGAAACACAGCTGTAGCTGCTGCATTTGCACTAGCTCAGGAACTTCCAGAAGATGCAGTAATCGTAGTAAGCGAAACTGAGTACACAGGTGCTGGTAAGCACATCCAGCCACAGATGGCATTCGCTAGAGAGAATGGAATCGAAATCAAGTTCGGTGATCCAGATAAGGAAGATAAGCCAGGTGTAAACCTAGTACTTCCTAAGGACCCAAGCTACCTAAGAATCCAGGAAGCTGACATCAAGCGCTTCAGAGAGTCTCTAATCAAGAAGTCATGCAAGAAGCATGGAGTAACAAACCCAACAGCTGAAGACCTTCAGTTCCTAGCAGATGAGACAAAGACAGATATTGAATTTGTTAAGAACGCCCTAGGTCTATAAAATAAAGGAGAAAAAGAATGATAAGAGAAGACGATTTTCAAGAAAGAAGAAAACATATAGCTAATCTTACTGACGAAGAACTATATGAGAGATTCTGGCAGCTTACAGAACAGGTAGTAAATCCTCTTTTGGAGCTTGGAAAGAAGAACACAACACCTTCAGTTGAGAGAGCTGTACTCCTAAGAATGGGAATTTCATCACTCGAGACACAGAAGATTGTACAGGGTTGCATGGATAACGGACTAATGGGTCACGGCGCAGGTCACGTTGTTTACAAGGTTTCAAAAGAAAAAAATATTACTATTCCTGAAGCAGGCACAGCATTAGCAAACGGTGAATACTGGACAGATGCTGTTGCTCTCTTTAAGAAAGGGGGCAAATAAAAATGTCAGATATGATTTTAAAGCATAACGAAAAAATTGACGTTAGAGAGATTATAAAGGATCTTGATAAGTATGAGCCAAGAAGAAGAGGATGGCACTGGCGTGAACCAGTTCCAAACCTAGAGCTAGGACCTTTTGTATATAAGGATTGTTCAAAGCCACTAAAGAACAGCGTTGGTCTTCCACCAGCTAAGTTCTTCGGTGACATCGATCCACAGCCACTTCCAGTAATCACAACAGAAATCGCTTCTGGTAGATTCGAAGATGATATCAGAAGAATGAGAATGGCTGCTTGGCACGGTGCTGACCATATCATGGTAATCAGACACATGGGTCAGTCACATATCGATGGACTTATGGAAGGTACTCCACAAGGTATCGGTGGTATTCCTGTAACAAGAAAACAGGTTAGAGCACAGAGAAAGGCTCTAGATCTCATCGAGGATGAAGTAGGTCGTCCAATCAACTACCACTCATACGTATCAGGTGTAGCAGGACCAGACGTAGCGGTAATGTTCGCTGAAGAAGGTATCAACGGTGCTCACCAGGATCCACAGTACAACGTTCTTTACAGAGATATCAACTGTGTTAGATCATTCGTAGACGCTTGCGAATCAAAGAGAATCATGGCTTGGGCTGACATTCTTCAGATTGACGGTGCTCACAATGCTAACGCAACAGCAAGAGAAGCTTGGAAGGTAATGCCTGAGCTAATCGTTCAGCACTCAATCAACTCACTCTTCTCAGAGAAGGTTGGTATTAAGCCAAGCAATATCTCACTGTCAACAGTACCTCCAACAGCAACACCAGCTCCTTGTATGTACCTTGACTTGCCATACGCTGTAGCACTTAGAGATATCTGCGACAGATATAAGATGAGAGCTCAGCAGAACACAAAGTATATCTGCTCATCAGTAAGAGAAGCTACTGTAACACACGTGCTAACATGTTCATTTCAAAGCTTACACGTGCTGACATCCAGTCAACAATCACACCTGATGAAGGAAGAAACGTTCCATGGCATATCTACAACATGGAAGCTTGTGACAACGCTAAGCAGGCACTTATCGGTATGGACGGACTTATGGAGCTCATAGAGCTCAAGAAGGACGGTCCACTAAGAGAGATGGTTAGAGACATCAAGGAAAGAGCACTCCTATTCATGGAAGAAATCATCGAAGTTGGTGGATACTTCCAGGCTGTACAGGAAGGCTTCTTCGTAGACTCAGCTAAGTACCCAGCAAGAAACGGCGACGGTATCGCAAGACAGATTGAAGGCGGTGTAGGCTACGGATTTATCTTTGAGAGAGAAGAAGACTACATGGCTCCAGTAACAGCTCACTACGGATACAACAACGTTGAGCAGTACGGCGGAGATCCTGAAAATCCATCAGCTCTTATCGGTGGTTGTACATTCGAAGACAGAAGCAAAATCGTATTTATCGATGAGCTTGAAGAAGAAGATACAGTACATCGCAGACTCGAAAAGGTTGAGAAATACCTTGACGGAGAAGCAATCAAGCCAGAGATGGAATGGTGCGGAGACGGCGTTGTACTCATGACAATGATGATTCCAGCAAATGCAAGAACATCTGAAGCTGTTGCTCTAGAGATTGGTCGCAATCTAGGCCTTGAGAATCCTGAAGTAACAAGTAAGGAAGTAATGCAGGAGGCTGAAGGTACAAGAATCGAGATGAAGGGTAAGGTTACATTCGATGTAGACCCTGAAGGACTTGAGATTCCACCTGAACCACATCACCTACCAGATGCAATACTATTTGAGGAGTTCAAGGAACACCCAATGGTAGTTGTTTGCGGAACAGTAGGTGAAGATGAACACTCAGTTGGACTAAGAGAAATCATCAACATCAAGCACGGTGGTATCGAGAAGTGGGGTATCAAGGTTAACTACCTAGGAACTTCAGTACCAGTTGAAAAAGCTTGTTGACGCTGCTATAGAGCTTAACGCTTCAGCAATCCTAGCTTCAACAATCATTTCACACGATAACATCCACTACAAGAACATGAAGAGAATCAACGAACTCGCAATCGAGAAGGGTATCAGAGATAAGGTAATTATCTGTGCTGGCGGAACTCAGGTTGTTCCTGAAGAAGCTAGAAAGACTGGTATCGACGAAGGTTTCGGAAGAGACTCACATGGTATCGATGTTGCAACATTCCTTGCAGAAGAAGCAATGAGAAAGAGGGGCGTACTAGCTCCAGGCGAAAAAGCCAACGAAAAGTTCGGTAAAAAATAGGATTTCTATTAAATAAAAGGGCGGGCTTTTGCCCGTCCTTTTGTCTAAACGGCAGAAAGGAAGAAGATGAAAGTAGATGTATTGGTAGCAGAAATCGGATCTACGACGACGGTTGTAAACGCGTTCACAGATCTTGGTACTGATAATCCGGTTTTTTGGGGACAAGGACAGGCGCCTACTTCGGTTTTAGAAGGTGATGTAAGAGTCGGATTGCAGGGCGCAATAGATGATCTCTGCCGAAACAAAGGTATTGATAAACTAGAATATGGTGAAATGCTTGCAACATCATCTGCTGCAGGCGGACTAAAGATGACAGTTCACGGCCTCGTTTATGATATGACAGCAAAGGCAGCAAAGGAAGCTGCTCTCGGTGCAGGTGGAATCATCCACAACATAACGGCAGGTCGTTTGAGAAGAACGGATATAGCAAAGATAAAGGAAATCAATCCTAATCTCATTTTGATAGCTGGCGGTGTTGACTTCGGTGAAAGAGATACAGCGCTTGACAATGCGGAATTAATCCGTGCTATGGGTCTTAAGATTCCTGTAATTTATGCAGGAAATGTAGAGAACCAGGAAGAGATGAAGCTTATCTTTGATGAAGAGAGCGGACAGAAGCTCTACATTGTAGATAATGTATATCCAAAGATAGATGCGCTCAATGTTGAGCCTTGCCGTAAGGTAATTCAGGATGCTTTTGAGGAACACATTACAAATGCTCCAGGAATGGAGCATGTTAGGGACATGGTTAACGGACCTATAGTTCCAACACCAGGTGCTGTAATGGAGTGTACAAAGGTTTTGTATGACTGCCTAGGAGACCTAATCGTTCTCGACGTAGGGTGGTGCGACAACTGACCTTCACTCAGTAGCTACAGAATCAGACAAGATTGCAAGACTTATGATTTCACCTGAGCCAAAGGCTAAGAGAACCGTAGAGGGTGACCTTGGTGTTTTATGTAAATAGGCTAAAGGTTATCGAGGTCAATCGGTGAGGAAAAAGCTTAGAGAAGAGTGCAAGGCTATGGGAGTCGACTTTGATGAAGTTCTCGCAAGCTACGTTGCAATTCCAAAGAATGAAGCAGAAATAAAGTTTGTTGAAAGACTAACAACTGAGGCAGTTCTCAAGGCAACAGAAAGACACGCTGGATATCTTAGATATATTTATGGACCAAGTGGAAGAAGTACACTGGCAGAGGGCAAGGACCTTACACAGGTAAAATACATCATAGGTACAGGTGGTGCTTTGACAAGACTTCCTCACAGAGTGGACATCATGAAGAAGATTGCTCCATACAATGAGAGCGGAATGCTTCTTTTCCCAAGTGAACACGCTCAGATTTTGGTTGATAACGACTATATCATGGCTTCACTAGGTGTGCTTTCAACTCGTTACCGCGAGGCAGCGATAAAGCTACTCGAAAAGAGCCTTGATATGAAATTCCCAGAGAAGAAGGACGAGAAGTTTACTTCGGCAGCTATGGCCCTCAAAGAGGCAGAAATTGCAGTTGAAGAAAAGGATCACGCTGAAGAGGAGCGCAGAGAGCACATCAGACAGATGGAGAAGCTCGGCTATGATATGTCAGCGTACAAAAAGGATGACCCTACGAGCAACGGCGATGACGAAGGCGTTAAGGGCAAGTGGACAGATAAGGAATAAAAGGAGAAAGACATGTATCCACAGATTAGCATTAACATAAGAAACTCAGAAATAATCTCGATGCAGTAGCTAAGACAACTAAGGAGCACGGCAAGTGCAGCATGATGGTTGTAACAAAGGCTGTTTGCGCAGATGAAGAAGTAGTAAAGATGATTGCTGAGACTCCAGCGGTTGATTTCCTTGCAGACTCACGTATATCAAATATTGCAAGTTATGCAGATGTGGCTCACAAGAATGGCAAGAAGACAGTTCTTCTTAGAATTCCAATGCAGAGCGAGATTGCTGAAGTAGCAAAGTACGTTGATCTATGCATGATTTCCGAAATCGAGACAATCAAGCTTCTAAATGCAGAAGCATCAAAGCTTGGCAAGAAGCAGGATATACTTTTGATGATTGATATGGGAGACCTCAGAGAGGGAATTTTCTTCCAGAACAAGGAATTGATTTTCGAAACAGTTGAGCAGATTCTAGCCCTTGATAACATCAATCTTTATGGCGTAGGAGTTAACCTAACATGCTATGGTGCTATCATTCCAAAGAACGAGAACCTTTCAGGTCTTGTTGAAATCGCAAGAGAAATTGAAGCTAAGTTCGGCATCAAGCTAGAGATGGTTTCAGGTGGAAACTCAAGCTCAATCTATTTGATTGACAAGGGAGAGCTTCCAGAGGGAATCAACAACCTAAGACTTGGTGAGTCGGTGCTCCTCGGAAACGACACAGCATACAGCACAAGACTTCCAGGTACAGACGCAGATGCTTTTGTTCTCAAGGCAGAAATCGTTGAGCTCAAGAAAAAGCCTTCACTACCTATCGGTGAGGTTGGCGTTGACGCATTTGGACAGAAGCCTTACTACGAGGACAGAGGCCTAATGGATAGAGCTATTATCGCAATCGGAAAGCAGGACACAGACCTAGATAGCATGGAGCCAGTTGACTCAAGACTTGAGATTATGGGCGGAAGCTCAGACCATATCATCGTCGATGTAACAAAGGCAGAAGGCGACTATAAGGTTGGCGACGTAATCGAGTTTACCTTGAGCTACGGCGGACTGCTAAAGTGCATGACAAGCAAGTATGTAGAAAAAACATATATTAAGTAGGCTAGTCAAAGATCTAATTTCAAAGAACAAATAGGGATATAAATCCATCAAAGCGGCACAAACTACAAGTTGTAGGGCGTGCCGGTTTTTATTGTATTGCTTTAGCAGTGGTTCATCGAACGATAGAGAGATGAATAATAAACCACCGGCTATGCCGGTGAGATTAAATGGCTTTAGCGAAAAGATACCTCCTATGTTAAGATAAATATGGTCACCAACCACATATCAAAACAAGGAGGTAATCCAAAATGGATAAGAATAGTTTATCACATACATCGTGGAATTGTAAGTATCACATAGTGTTTGCACCAAAGTACAGAAGAAAAAGCGATTTATGGAAAGATAAGAGTGAGACATAGGAAAAAAATATTAAGGCTTCTGTGTGAAAGGAAAGGAATACAAATAATCGAAGCAGAATGTTGTCCTGATCATATACATATGCTTGTAGAGATACCACCAAAAATACAGTGTGTCCCAAATTGTTGGTTATCTCAAAGGAAAAAAAGCTCATTAATGATTTTTTTGACAAACATGCAAATCTAAAAATATAAATATGGAAGTAGACATTTCTGGTGTCGAGGCTATTTTGTAGATACAGTAGGGAAGAATAAGAAAAGAATAGAGGAATACATACGTACACAACTTCAAGAAGATATAGCAGAGGACCAGATAAGCTTGAAAGAGTATATAGATCCTTTCACAGGAAATAAAAATAAATAGCCCTTTAGGGCTTGTAGAAAAAGATGTGCGGTTGGTGAACAATTCAGTACATCTTGAGATGTTGCTGGCAAAAGCCCCTTATAGGGGCAGTACAAACCACCGGCTAAGCCGGTGGTTATGATTACAGTAAATTGCTTTATATTGGTTTGAAGATTATAATATGTATTGATGGATTGAACTTTGGAGGAACTATGAATAACATCGAAAAATATAAAATTCTAAGTGAAGGTATGCCTTTTGTTCATCGTGCTAAGATTGCAATAGCCTTGCTCGATAGCGAAGCTGCCTATGAGGAGCTAAAAGAAGAGGCTTCAAAGACCTCAGTTCCTAGTGGATATGGATATATAGGGGGATTTCCCGAGAACATCCTAGAAATGCTAGTGAGTGAAATCATATGCAGAGAAGTGTGGTATTTACCTGATAAAGCCAAGATTTTGGATAGACGCTTTGGAAGCCTATTTAAAAATAAATTCTTTTGCTATGACGACGATGCGGAGATTTGGAGCAAGGTTTTGCACAGATACTTTTTGGAGCTTGAGTGGATGCCGAAGAAGGAGGACTATAACTCGACGAGGAGCTACAACAAAGCTTGGGAATATTTTTGGGGAACTTTTAGCAGTTGTGAAGCAAAAATAATCACCCTGAATTTGAAAAAGTATCTAGAGATTGCAAAAAGAAAATGGCATGAATGAGGTCGTGCTAGAAAGGAAGCTAAATGAGCTTTCTGAGCTCAAAAAATCCTTTGAGCTAGCTTATAAATAGAAAAAAACAGGGCACATTTGTTACGAAAAAAAGCAAATTTCAAAGGTTTATCATTAGTAAACAAGGCTATAAAACAAATGTTAATTAGAATCACTAATAAAAATAGAAATTTTTTTGTGCAGAATCAACAAAAATGACCCTCTAAATTTGATTAAATTAACTATTGTAATAATGTAGATTAAGGTTCATAATATACCTATGAAACTACAGGGTTCTACAAAATTATGGAAGTCTATGAAAAGAAAGGAATTACAACAAATGGAAGACAATGTAAAGGCTAAAGAGCCAAGAGCACCTAAGCTGTACGAGGCGATTATTACGTTTCTAGGCTTAGTTGTAATCATGTCAGTGGGTATCGTAGCATTCAAAGTAAGCCCACATATCCCAATGTTCATTGGCGTTATCTTTGCATCGCTTATGGCACTAAGACTAGGATACAAGTGGGATGCAGTTGAGAGCATGATGATCACAGGTATCTCACGTGCAATGCAGGCTATTCTAATTCTTATGATTGTTGGTATGCTCGTTGGAGCATGGATCCTATCAGGAACAATCCCAACAATGATTTATTACGGACTTAAGCTATTATCACCATCAATTTTCTTGGTTGCGACTGTTCTTATCTGCTCAGTAACATCCCTAGCAACAGGTACATCATGGGGAACAATGGGAACCATGGGTCTTGCACTTATGGGTATCGCAGCAGGTCTAGGAGTTCCAGTTGGACCTACAGCAGGTGCAATCCTTTCAGGTGCATACTTTGGAGATAAGCTATCACCTCTATCAGATACAACAAACCTAGCACCAGCTATGGCAGGTACTGATGTATTCTCACACGTTAAGTTCATGATGAAGGCTACAATTACAGCATATATAATCGCACTAGCATTCTTCGGAGTATACGGATTCATGCACGCTAGCAACGGTCATGCAGATACATCACAGTTAGATATCCTAATGCAGGGAATTAAGGATAACTTCAATGTTAACCCAATTCTTCTTCTTCCACCACTAGTAGTTATACTAGCTATTGCACTTAAGGTGCCAGCTATCCCTGGTATCACACTAGGTGTAATCGTAGCAGCAGTTATGGCTCCTATCTTCCAGAAGGATGTTACACTCGGCTCAATCCTCAACAGTGCAATGAGCGGATACACAATGGAGAGCGGAATCGAGTCACTAGATAACCTACTAACTAAGGGCGGACTAATGGGAATGGCTGAGTCAATTCTCATGACAATGATCGCTATGATGTTCGGTGGAATCATGGAAGCTACAGGACAGCTCAACGTTATCATCAACGCTATTACAAAGCATGTAAAGAGCGGTCCAGCACTTATTGGTGTTACAGAGCTTACATGTATCGCATCAAACGTTACAATGCCTGAGCAGTACATCTCAATCCTAGTTCCAGGAAGAATGTATGCTCCAGCATATCGTAAGGCAGGAATGCACCCAGCAGCTCTATCAAATGCTCTAGAGTCAGCTGGTACAGTTACTTCACCACTCGTTCCATGGAACACATGCGCTATCTATATCAAGAAGACTCTTGGTATTGACAGCACAGGAGTATACGCTCCATGGGCAATCTTCAACATTGCAATGCCAATAGTTACATTCGTCTTCGCATTCCTAGGAATCACAATCAAGAAGATGACTGCAGAAGAGCAGAAGATTGCAGACGAAGGCGGACTAGTAGCTATAAACTTAGGCGTGAAATTAACATAATTAATCACATAGAAATCCTGTAAAGCGAAAGAACCGCATCTGCGGTTCTTTCGCTTTTCCTAGAACTTTAAATTTTTTGCGATTTATGGTATTATATAGGCAACATGAAAGCAGATTTTAAATAGGCTATGTGCCGAAAGGGACATCTATGTTTGGAAGAAAGAAATATCTCTTTGCGAGAAAAACGCGAATTCAATATATAAGGGACATTGTAATTGGAGTAATAATTCTATTTTTTTAGCATTCCTATTATTTTTTTGTTCATATACTTTAATTTCTTTGGTACAGCGAGCAGGGTTAAGCTAAAGGATAGTCTAAATGCTGAGATTAACAGCAAGGCAATGGCATCTGACTATATTGAGAGTATAGACGGTGGTAAGCTGAAGAAGGATGTTAAAATTGATACATCTAAAATCGGAAAGAAAAAGTATAAGGTTGTCCTTAGCATTGATGGTAAGGATAAGAACTACGATTTCGATGTTAATGTTGTTGATACTAAGGCTCCAGTAATCAGTATGGAGAACGAAGTTAATGTCTTACTCGGAAATGCAAGTAAGATTGAGGATATGGCTAAGGTGAGTGATAACTCAGGTAAGTTTAAACTTAAGACAGAGGGAAGCTACGACGCAAAGAAGGCCGGAAGCTATAGCTTAACTCTAATTGCAACTGATGATAGCGGAAATAAGGCTGAGAAGAAGATCAAGGTCAATGTTATAGACATGGATCAAACCGAAGGAGATATGAGCTTTGTAACAGGTAAGGGCTTTACACTTACACGCGTGGATGGGCTTACTAGCATAGATGGTATTTTGATTGTAAATAATAGCTTCTCGCTTCCTGAGGGCTATGGCATAGGAGCTATCCAAAACGATGCGTATACAGAGTTTAAGAGATTACTCGATGATGCGAGAGCAGATGGTGTTCATTTCAGCTTGCTAAGTGGATATAGATCTTACCGCGTGCAGAAGGAAATATACGACGATTATGTTTCTAAGCACGGAAAGGAAGCTGCTGACAAGGCCGTTGCTAGACCTGGATATTCAGAGCATCAGACAGGATATGCTCTTGATTTAAACGATGAGCAGGAGAGCTTTGCAGATACGACTGCAGGAAAGTGGCTTAACGCAAACTGCGCTAAATATGGCTTCATTATTAGATATCCTAAGGGAAAGGAAGCCATTACGGGAAGAACATATCAGCCATGGCATGTAAGATATGTGGGACCTGAGCTTGCAACAAAGCTATATAACAATGGCAAGTGGATTAC